>Ga0066825_10000531_pt1 | contig 12199 bp, 17 predicted proteins | sample ETNtaG_6_FD_65608 | JGI IMG/M metagenome (GOLD analysis project Ga0066825, IMG submission 65608) | Marine microbial and viral communities from oxygen minimum zone, Eastern Pacific Ocean - ETNP201306SV45 | ecosystem: Environmental > Aquatic > Marine > Oceanic | place: Pacific Ocean: Eastern...
CCGGAGGGTAAGAATAAACAAAAAGTTTATTCTTATCAAAACTAGCGTACCATGCTAGAGTGGATATGAAACATATAAATATTGGATGGGTGTCCGAGCGGTTTAAGGAACTAGTCTTGAAAACTAGCGTGCGAGCGATCGTACCGTGGGTTCGAATCCCACCCCATCCGCCAGTTTAACTGGTTCTAAATCATTCTCCGCTCTATTTTTAGCTAATCATAATAAACGCTCCAACCCCAGCAAATCTAAGGGTTTGCGAGTTTCGGAACTCAATTTCAGTCATCCTTTTTCCTCTCCGTTTTTCACAAATTTTTACCAAAATCAGCCCAAAAATTCTCTCTTTCTCCGTTTGGGTCGTCCTGTTTTGATTTTAGGACGCTTCGATAAACACTGGCTTCACAGCTTTTTCATCGAACTTTTCTGTTTGGGTGTGCGAGTGCAATTTTGATGATTTTTACGAACTTTGTTTAAGCCAATTTGTATTGATTTAATAATGATTTTTTATAAACTTAATTTCCTTATTAGAAAATAAAGTAAAATTTAGTGAATGAGAAATATAAAACATCGTTAAAAGAAAAAGGATGGGCTGAAGATAAATTTGATAGTATAGAGAATTTAAAAGAGAAACTTTATCAATTATCCCAATCATTTGGCACTCCAAAATCATCTCGGAAATCCATTTCTGCAATTCAAGAAATAAAACCCACTAGATCATCTTCAGCTAGGCCAAATACACTGAGCAAGATATATTCTGATAAAGCATTCCCATTACATGTAGACACTGCTCATTGGTGTTTACCTTCTAGATTTTGCATAATGACTTGCTTAAATCCTGGTTCAGAAAATAGAGAAACTGTCTTATTAGATTTTAAAAAGGTTGCATTATCTACCGCTGAAAGAAATTTGTTAAAAAATGCTTTGTTTAGAGTTGTGAATGGTAAGGAGTCATTTTTTTCTACTATATTATCCGATGATAGAAGTTTTATTAGATATGATACTGGATGTATGATTCCGTTGAACGAAGATAGTAAAAGAGCTGTGGAACTAATGAATTTTATTCAGAAAAACAATAATCTTATTGAATTAAATTGGGATATTGGAAAAATACTGATTATGGATAATTGGCGGATATTGAATGGACGCAATACTGCAATAAATAGTGATAATGACAGAACTTTACTTAGAGTATTAACAATATGAAAATAAGCATAACTCCCGCTCTATCACACGAAGCATTATATAATAAATCTAAGCTTTACATAAAAAGAGGCTTGCAAGCAAAGCATAATAAAAATGGTGAAGAATACCAACTTTGGGCTTCTTTAGCTCTAGAATTACTAGCAAAATTTTCTCTATCATCAATTCACCCATCCCTAATTGCAGATCCAACTCATCAAAACTCAATTTTTGCAGCTTGTTGTGTAAAATCATCTTCTGATATTAAAACAATTCCAGCCAAAACATTATTTGATAGGTTAAGCCATATTTTAGAAAAATTTGATACTCGGGTTAAAAATTTTTGTGACCAATTATCGTTACAACGAAATGCTGAGCTTCATTCTGAGTATTTACCCCATCTTTTGAAAAAGATATTTCTGATTTTGTATTATCAGTAAGTTCTCTCCATTCTAATTTATTTCCTACTTCAGATTCTATATTATTTTTATCCTGCAATAAAAGATTAAAGAAAGCTTTTGCATTATTCTTATCTGCTAAAGTTAAATCAACGCTGATAATGTTATCACGAGTATTAAGCCTAGCATTAATATAAAAATGGCTACGACCAATAGCAAAAGTTTGCCAATGTTGTGGTCTTGGGTCTTGAGTGCGTAATTTCGATCCATTATTTTCTAGATAATCAATCAATCCCTGCCAATAGCGATATTGCATCGCTTTTGTTTCTGATTCAATTCCTTCACTAATATTTTTTGCTGCTTGAGATATTGTTTTGCTCCAATTATTTGGTTTGCTAACAATATTAAATTTAGGTGCGGCAAGAGAATCTCCTATTTTCCACAATTCAATTTCCAGTCCAAAAAATCTAAAATCATCACTAGTGATATTATTTAGCCAATCTATTTCTGCTCTATGTTCTTCTCTAAATTTTGGAGCAATCCAAACCATAGTATGAGCTTTTAAACCAGAAGCATAAGTCAGTAATTGACCAACATGCTTATGATTAGTCTGATCAAGCTGATTTTCGATAATTACCCAAGTATCATCTTCAGTATTTTTGCACAAAATATCGGCTCTAAATGGCCCTACATCTTTTTCTTGGGCCTCCAATTACAACGGAATTTTTATTGTTTCAGAAAGCAATTCCAAATTCTTCTCTTCAGCAAGCCAAGGAGTAAAATCCTGAGCTTCGTTATCCCAAATATCTTTTAAGCTAATTTTTTTAAGTCTTCCTAACATTTTATAACTGTTTAAAAAATTCAATAATTACTAACAATATTATATTTCAATTACTTGTTCTTTCTTTGTTTCTCTATCCACTCATCAATTTCAGACTTACGAAACCTCCAGGAACTTCCCACCTTAAAACCAGCTATTTTAGCTTCTAATGCAAAACGATAAGCGGTTTTTTCTGCTATTTTAAGATAATCAGCTAGTTCCTTCATTGTCATTATATCTTAATTTTGCATAATGCTGCACTTGAGGAATTAAAAAAAATATGGGTGAAATTTATAATTTTATATACTATAATGAAAAAAATAGAATTTAATTGAAATCAATAAAAAATCTATGATAAAATTTTTATTATTATTTTCCTTAATCTTTTCAAGCAATGCAATGTCTGCACCTATAACTCCTTATGAAATTGAAAGAAATTTAACTGATAATATACAAATAAGGGAATATAAAGAGCTTTTATTGGCAAAGGTTATAGTTGATGAAGATGACTCTGAAAATAAGCCATTTAGAAAATTATTTAAATTTATATCAGGAGAAAATGATCGCAGTCAGGAAATAAAAATGACAGCACCTGTTTTTAAAGAAAACCAAGATAGCAAAATGTCTATGTCCTTTGCTATGCCTACAGATTTTAATAAAGAAAATTTGCCAAAGCCAAATGATGAAAATATCAAAATTGAGAATATAGAAAATCAGAAATTTATTACTATTACCTTTTCTGGTCGATCTAGCGATGATAATTTTAAAGAATATCAAGAAATTTTGGTTAAAAAAATAAAAGAAGAAAATATTAAAGCTGATTTAGAAAATCCTATTAGAGCTTACTATAATCATCCTTGGACATTACCTTTTCTTAAAAGAAATGAAATATTATTTGAATTAAACTAAGAAAAATTATGAAAGCGTTTGATCAAAAAAATTACCTTATTTTTGCAGGAACATCGACAATTGCTAAAGATCTGATCAGGAAATTAAAAATCTTTAATTGTAATGTTTTATTTACTTCTAGAGATAAGAAAAAAGCTCAGGAGGTCAAAGATGAATTTGGTTATGATTTTGAAATATGTCCAGATTTATCAGATTTTGATTCGGTAGAAAATATCTTTAAAATAGCTAAAGAAAAGTTTGGTTCAATTGATGGGGTAGTTAATTTTTCTGGTTCAATTTTGCTAAAAGCCGCTCATCAAACCAAATTTGAAGAATATCTAGATGTTATTAACAAAAACCTTACTACAAGTTTTGCAGTTACTAGAGGAGCTGGAAAATATATGAATAATGGAGGATCTGTAGTTTTAATTTCCTCTGTGGCAGCATCAATTGGAATTGCCAATCATGAAGCAATAGCTGCAGCAAAATCAGCAATTGAAGGCTTAACTAGATCAGCAGCTTGTACTTATGCTGCAAAAAATATTAGATTTAATGCAGTTGCGCCAAGCTTAACTGACACTAATTTAAGTAAAATGATAACCCAAAATGAAACAATGTTACAAGCATCTAATAAAATGCATGCTTTGGGCAAGATTGGTAATGTTGGTGATATTACAAGGGCTTGTTCATTTTTACTTAATCCAGAAAATGATTGGATTACTGGGCAGGTGATAAAAGTAGAAGGTGGATTTTCATTAAAATCGAAAGTGAAAGCTTAAAATGGAAATCATTGAAATAACAAATTAAAATATTATATTTTATTTATATTATTAAAAATAAATTTACTTTCAAGTTGGAAATACTTAACAGTGTAGAATTACTATCTAGAATACAATTTGCCTTCACGGTCTCTTTTCATATAATATGGCCAACAATAAATATTGGACTTGGTCTCTTTCTTCTTATCCTTGAAATATCTTGGCTTAAAACCAAAAAAATTGAATATTTAAATCTTTATAAATTTTGGGTAAAAATATTTGCTCTAGCTTTTGGTATAGGTGTAGTTACTGGAATTCCTTTATCATATCAATTTGGAACAAATTTTAGTATATTTTCTAATATGGCAGGCCCTATAATAGGACCGTTGCTTGGAATCGAGGTAATGACCGCTTTTTTCTTGGAAGCAGCTTTTATAGGTGTAATGATATTTGGCTGGAATAGAGTCCCCAAATCTGTACATTTATTTGCAACTATTTTTGTTGTCCTTGGAACTCATAATTCGGCATTTTGGGTCATTGCTGCAAACTCTTGGATGCATACTCCACAAGGGTTTGAAATTATAGATGGTATAATTCATGCAAAAAGTTGGACCGAAATTATATTAAATCCTTCTTTTCCATACCGTTTAGCTCATATGCTAACTGCTTCTTATATTTCAGTATCATTATTAATTGCTGGTGTTTCAGCATATTTTTTAATCAAAAAAATATCTATAGAAACTGCTAAGAAAGGTCTTTCTGTATCATTGCTAGTACTAAGCTTCCTGGCTCCGCTACAAATATTTTTAGGAGATTTACATGGATTAAATACTAAAGAATATCAGCCTGCAAAAATAGCTGCCATGGAAGGGTTGTGGAATACACAAAAAGGGGCTCCATTAGTTCTTTTTGCAATTCCTGATGAAGAAAATGAAAAGAATAAATATGAAATTAAGATACCAAAGCTAGCCAGCTTTATTTTAACTCATGACTTTGATGGTGAGGTAAAAGGACTAAATGAATTTAAAAAAGAAGAAAGGCCACCAATATTACCAGTATTTTTTGCATTTAGAACAATGGTTGGCCTTGGAGTTTTATTTTTTCTAATAGCTTTTACCGGTATTATTTTAAGATTTAGAAAAAAATTATATAGTAACCATATATTCCACAAATTATGTATGATTTGTACACCACTTGGATTAGTTGCTACAATTTCAGGCTGGTGGGTAACTGAAATTGGAAGACAGCCATGGTTAATTCATGGGGTATTGAAAACAAAAGATGCTTTATCTCCGGTAAAACCAGAAGTGATATCTATTAGCTTATTATCATTTATTTTCGTTTACTGTTTATTAGGAATTTCTTTTCTATATTACGCTTCAAGGCTGGTTAAAAAAGGATATAATTTTGAAAAAAATGAAGATTGGCTAAAAGTTGCAACTCATACCACTCATTTAACTACAAAGAATAGCAAAAATGATTGATATAACTGTTATTTGCGCATTATTGATTGTTTTAGGAATAATATTATATGTAATTTTAGATGGCTTTGACTTAGGTGTGGGCATTATTTTTCCTTTTGCTCCAGATGAAGCAAGTAAAAATAAAATGATGAGCTCAATTGCACCAGTTTGGGATGGAAATGAAACATGGCTAATTTATGGAGGAGGGATATTATTTGCAGCATTTCCAATTGCATATTCAATATTATTACCAGCACTTTATATACCATTAATGCTACTAATATTTGCTCTGATTTTTCGTGGTGTTGCCTTTGAATTTAGAATGAAAGAAAAAAAGAGTCGTTGGATTTGGGATTATTCATTTACCTTTGGATCAACATTAGCGGCGTTTTCTCAAGGTTTAATTCTTGGATCTTTGATTGAAGGATTTGAGGTGGAAAATATGCAATTTTCTGGAGGTTCATTTGATTGGTTAACCTCATTTAGCATTACTACTGGTTTTGGGGTGGTTTTTGGATATGCTCTGCTTGGAGCAAGTTGGGTAATATTAAAAACCGAAAATCAAACCAAAGAATGGGCTAAAAATATTACAAAACCTTTGAACTTTATATTAGGTTTGTTTGTGATGATGGTTAGCTTAAAAACACCTCTTCAATATCCAGAAATTGCAGATAAATGGTTTTCTTTTCCTAACTTTTTCTTACTTTTACCAATTCCACTTATTACCTTTTTTTGTTGGCTTAAAATATTTGATTCTCTATCTAAAGGTAGGGATCTCCAACCATTTATATTTACTGTTGCAATATTTATCTTATCTTTTGTTGGATTAGGCTATAGCTTATGGCCTTATATAATAGTAAATAATTTAACAATATGGGACTTAGCAGCGCCTGCTAAATCATTGCAATTAGTATTTATAACTCTCATGATATCTTTTCCTATAGTTCTTGGATATACATTATTTGTTTATAAACTATTTAAAGGAAAAGTACTAGAAAAAGATAGCTATTACTAATAGATAATTAGCAATTGCATTTTTTCTTAAAACGCCATTTAGCAAAATAATTGTAAAAAATATCCGCTACCTGCTTTATTATCGGTATCTTTACAACGAAATATAAAATTCTCCAATATTTTAGCTCTCTCCAAATTACTAGAAAACCATCTACACCCTTCTTAACATGTTCTTTTTTATCAATTACATGAAATATTTTTTGAGTATCAATATAATTTAGACCATATTTGTTCAAAATATCTTTATTTTGATTGATATCAATCCAATAAAATTTAGAATTTCTATCTAATTTTTGATAAAATTCTATTTCCTTAATACATAATCGACAATCCCCATCATAGAAAACTTTAATTAATTTAGGTTTATCTTGATAATTATTTGGCATTATCTTTTAAATCATCAATTGAGACATAATCTAGACATTTTTGATGACAGCTTTCTAAAATTACTTTAGGAGCTACTTTGTTATCAAAGGCCTCCTTCCATCTTAAAACACATAAACACCATTTATCTCCTGACTTCAAACCAGGAAAATTATATTCAGGAATTGGGGTGATAAGATCATTGCCCATCTTTTTACTAAATTCTAAGAATTCATCTGTCATAATGGCACAAATTATGTGCCTGCCGTGATCATTGTGATCAGTATTACAAAAGCCATCTCTGTAAAACCCTGTTTTTGGATCGAAGCAGCATGGTTGTAATTTTTTACCTAAAACATTCTTGGCTTCATTGTCGTTTGATATCATAATAATTCTTCAATTTTATTAATTATCTTTGGAGATTGTGGTTTAGTTGGCGATGAGAACCAAGCAGCAAAATTACCATTTTTATCTATTAAATATTTATGAAAGTTCCATTTGGGAGAGCCAATAAAACCAGACTTACTATTTGCCCATAAGTAAAATGGATGAGCTTCTTTTCCTTTAACTTTTTCAATTTCGGTAAGTGGAAAAGTGATATGAAATTCTTTGTCAGTAAATTCTTTTACTTGAGATATTTGCTTAAATTCTTGATTAGCAAAGTCTGAAGATGGAACTCCAATTATAAACAATCCTCTATCTTTATATTTTTCATGTAATTTTTGTAAACCTTCATATTGAGGAGTAAAACCACATTTTGAAGCGGTATTTACAACTAAAATTACTTTATCTTTAAGTTCTGAAAGGTTAATTAGCAGACCGTCAACTGATTTAAATGAAAATTGATGTGCATTTGAAATTGTCATATTCGTTGCAAAGCTAGGAAAATTAGAAATTGTCAGGAATAGTAATGTTATTATTATTTTATAAACTTTCATCATTTATTATAAATTTGATTTAAAAACTTTTGCGAATCATTTTTAATATTTTCTATCTTTTCTTTATCGAATTTTTCTAGAACTCGGTAAACCATTGCCATTCTATGATTTTTACTTAAAACTGACTTATTTTCTAACAAAAAATTCCAATAAAGATAATTAAATGGACAAGCCTCTTCACCATTTTTTTCTTTTACTTTATAAGAGCAGTTTTTGCAATAATTTGACATTTTATTGATGTAAGAACCACTTGCTGCATATGGCTTTGTTGCCAAAATTCCTCCATCAGCAAATAATACCATTCCTGACACATTTGGTAATTCTACCCATTCATAAGCATCAGCATATACAATTAAATACCATTCATTAACTTTATGCGGATCAATGCCAGCAATTAAAGCAAAATTCCCTAAAACCATCAATCTTTGAATATGGTGGGCATAAGAATTTTGTTTAGTATTTCTAACGCATTCTTTAACGCAATTCATTTTTGTCTTGCCGCTCCAGTAAAATTCTGGTAATTTATTTTTTGCATTTAGGAAGTTTAATTTCTTATATTCTGGCATTTTAAGCCAATAAATTCCTCTAATATACTCTCTCCAACCCAGAATTTGTCTGATAAAACCTTCAGCTGAATTAATATTTACTTTTCCTTTCTTATATTCTTCTTCTACTAATTTAATTACCTCTAATGGCTCTAAAAGACCATTATTAAGATAAAAACCAATATGAGAATGAAACATAAAATCTTCATCTTCAATCATTGCATCTTGGTAAGTGCCAAAATTCTCAAGCCTTTCATTAATGAATTTTTTAAAAGCAGACATAGCCTGATTTGAATTTACAGCAAAATAAAATGGCTCTATATCACCAAAATGATTAGAGAACTTCTTATTTACCAAATCCATTACTGTTTTGGTTATTTGATCTGGCTGATTTCGATAATGATCTGGAATTCTTAAATCTTTTTTAGGTGGTTTTCTATTTTCTAAATCATAATTCCATTTACCACCTACTGGTTTATCACCATCCATTAAAATGCCATATTTTACTCGCATTTTGCGATAAAAAGACTCCATCAGAATAGACTTTTTGCCTTTAGCAAAATCTTTAAATTCATCTATTGAACATAAAAAGCGATCATCTTCAATTATCTGCAAATTAATATTTTCCTGTTTTAAAAAATTTAAGTTTTGTAGAACCCTATATTCTCCGGGGTTAGTTATCTTTACTTTATTAACATTATACCTCTTGCAAAATCTTAAAATTTCAGATTTAAAAGAGTGAGTATTGTCTTCATCATCAAGTTTTACATATAAAATATTAAATCCTGACTTTTTTAATTCATCAGCAAAGTGACGCATAGAAGATAAAATGAAGGCAATTTTCTTTTTATGATGTCTTGGGGTATTGCACTCCTCAAGTACCTCACACATTAAAATTATATCTTTCTCTTTGTCACAATTTTTTAGGGAAGATATATTGAGATTTAATTGATCTCCTAATATAGCTATTATTGAGCTCATTGATATTTAATATTTTTTATAAATTTTATTCAATTTTAACTTATAAAAGTAATTTTTCATTGTTATTATTTTAAAAAATTTAGAATCATTATTTTTTAGTAAATGAAAATCATTCAAGGGTTAGATTACTTTCCAAATTATCTATCTGAGGAGCAAATTGATATATTGAGGCAGGATATTAATTTTGCTCTTATAAACACTCCACTATTTAGGCCAACTATGCCAAAAACTGGTAGGAAGATTTCTGTTAAAATGAGCAACATCGGAAATGTTGGCTGGGTGTGTGATAAAATCGGTGGTTATAGATATCAATCATACCATCCAGATACAAAACAAAAATGGCCAAAAATTAGTGATAATATTTTAGATATTTGGCATAAAGTAACAAATTTAAAAATATCGCCGGATTGTTGTTTAATAAACCATTACGACATTAAATCTAAGATGGGTCTTCACATTGATAATGATGAAAAGGATTTCTCTTATCCAGTATTATCGATTTCTATTGGTAATAGCGCATTATTTCGTTTTGGTGGTTTGAAAAGGTCAGACAAAACTAGATCTATAAAGTTAAATAATGGTGATGTGTTAATGATGAGTGGACAGTCAAGATTAATTTATCATGGAATTGATAAGGTTTATCCTTCAAACCGATTTGATCATAGAATAAATTTAACTTTAAGAAAAATATGAAAAAAGAAAAATTAACGAAGATTTTAACATATTGCGGAAGCATTCCATTTTTATTTTTAACATATCTTAGTTCTTTAAAAGCTACTCATTTTTTTACAATTGACGTATCTTTAATACTTATATCTTATGGAGCGATTATTTTAAGCTTCATTTCAGGAATGCATTTTTCTTATGCTATTTTGCAAGATAAAATCAGCAATAGGCTTTTGATATTAAGTAATATGGTAGCGCTTATATCTTGGCTATGTTTGTTGATAAATTTCAAGTTAGCGTTGGTGTTTATAATTATAGGATATATATCTAATTTAATTATTGATTTTGTTTCTTACAAAAATTTGGTAGTTGAAAAATGGTTTTTTGATTTAAGGCTAAGGATTAGCTTAGTTGTTATATTTTGCCTTATTTGGAATTTCTGGCACATTTCTTAGAACAATATTTAACCTCACTCCAATTTTCTGACCATTTCTTACGCCATTTGAATTTTAAATTACAAATAGGGCATATTTTCTCTGGAAGGTTTAGTTTTTTATGTGGCATAAATTAGTTAATTTTTCCATAAATTAGATTCTAGTAAATTATTCATTAGCTTGACTCCATCATCGCTATCATTTAAACAAGGCACAAGAGAAAAATTATCACCTCCTAGCTCTAGAAATAAATCTCTGTATTCCATATCAACTTCCTCTAAAGTTTCTATACAGTCAGCAGCAAAACCCGGGGTAACGACAATTAGATTTTTTACTCCCTTGTCTACTAATTCTTTTAAAACATCTGCTGTGTATGGCCTTAGCCATTCTTTTGGGCCGAATCGAGATTGAAAACTAATGTGATTTTCTATTTTTATTTTTTGCTTTTTTAACTCTTCATTAAATAAACGATTTGTTTTATGACAAAAGCATGGATAAGGATCACCCTTTCCAAAATATATTCTTGGAATTCCGTGATAAGAAGATAAAATGGCATCGGGTTTAAAATTCAAAGTTTTGATATGATGTTTAACGCTATTTACCAAAGATTTAATATAAATTCTATTATCAGGATATTGACCAACAATTCTAACCTCTGGTTGCCATCTAATCTTTTTTAAAACTCTATATATTTCATCACATATCGTTGCTGTGGTAGCGGAACAATATTGAGGATAAAGCGGGATAAAGATAATTTTCTTACAACCCTTTTTGATTAGATCATCAATCTTTGATTCAATTGATGGATTTCCATAACGCATAGCATAATCAACTATGAAATCTGAATGCTTTTTATTAACCAAGGTTTGAAGTTTTCTAGCGCTTGATTTGGTGTAATATTTTAAAGGCGATTCATTTGCTTCTTTCATCCATATTTCTTTATATTTTTTACCAGTTGCAAAAGGTCGAAATGGCAAAATAAAAATATTAAGAATTAATTTCCAAACAATAGGATTAACTTCAATAACTCTTCTATCAGATAAGAACTCTTTTAAATATTTTCTAATAGAAAAATAATCATAACCATCTGGTGTTCCTAAATTTAATATCAAAACACCAGTTTTATTTTCAATTTTTGCATGATTCTCTGGTAAATTGCTTTCACTCATTATTTTTAGGTTTTTTATTATTATCTTTTAATATCTCAATTTTATTTCCAAAGGGATCATCAATATAAATTGATGCAGTGCCATCTCTGTGAGGAGTTAATTCTCCATATTTATCTGCATCATCTTTTTCAAAAGCTATGTGTGGAGGGTGCTGATCTGGTAAAACCAGGGCAAGATTAATATTATGGAACTCTAAAAAAGCCCAGCTTTCATCTTGATATAAAATTTTGGTTTCAAAATTATCTAAATACCAATCTACAGCATCACTGATATTTGGCACTTGAATTGCAACATGATGAATTTTATCCATTTTTTAAATATTATTGATATTTTTATATAAATCTAATCCGCTTAAAAAAGCATTCTCAACTCTTCCTGAAATTAGATAATCTCCACAAATGCCCAAATTTAGACTTTTATCAAAAAGGGATTTATCTCCTTTTCTTAAAGCTGCATTGGCATAACTCCAGCGATGAATGTTTTGATAGTCAATATTATTGAAATCAAAATTAATTATCTCTTTTAAAGAAGTTATCATTTTTTCTTTTATAATCTCTAACTCTTCTTCAATATTTTCATCAGCCCA
>Ga0066825_10000536_pt1 | contig 12153 bp, 10 predicted proteins | sample ETNtaG_6_FD_65608 | JGI IMG/M metagenome (GOLD analysis project Ga0066825, IMG submission 65608) | Marine microbial and viral communities from oxygen minimum zone, Eastern Pacific Ocean - ETNP201306SV45 | ecosystem: Environmental > Aquatic > Marine > Oceanic | place: Pacific Ocean: Eastern...
AATTTTTTGTAGTGTCCCCAGTTCTTTTGCAGATTTCAGATAGTATTTTTTTGTCATTCTTCCAAAACCTCTTAAAGTCTCAAAAGCTCCTACTAGACCGGCATAATAACCAAATCCAATTAAACGATTTTTATCTTTTTTCAATAGTTCCCAATCAATAAGAGTTATTTGCTTATCAAGACAAGCTTTAAGTAAACTCCTATTGTAGGGTTGCTCTTTGAATGTATGTGAGAAAAAAAAATATGTTTTTCCTTGGATAAGCTTATCGACTGGAACTTCTTTAACTCCCAATAAGATATCGGAATCTCCAACGCTAGAATTTAATTTGCACCCTGATTTTTGATATTCTTGATCTGAAAAAATCCTAACATCGCTGGGTTCGACAATTATTTGAAGACCATCATATTTTGAGAGCAATTTTTCGCATTGTTTAGGCGTCAAAGCCGCTCGCTGATCAGGCGGTGTTTTACCCTCTTTGATAAGTCCAAGAATCATGCAGCAAAAATACAACCATCCTGTTTAGCAAAGATTAAATTGATAGGAAATGGATTCTCTAATTATTTCTAGAGTAGTCAGTTTGGTCTTTGAGCTTTTCCATGCTCCATTCCCAATAAGAGATGGGTATAGCATCACTGTGAAGATTATTTGCTTCTATAGTAGCATTTCTTATTTGACTTGCCCAAAGGTTAATAAGACTGTGAACTTGTGCTTGTGAAAATAAACTGTTTTTATATTGACTTTCTGTCTGACCGTATAAAGGCCCTCCCCAGGAAACCCATCCTGAAACCAATTTATCACATGCAGCTGATTTTTGCTCCAATAACCCGTATTGGAAGGGATAGCAGTTATTGGATATTTGTCCCCAATCATCTTTCAGGTTTGTAACTGTATGCTCATTGGTGATTGAATTCATAAATGCCAGGTCGAGGTCCCAGGGAATGAGATGTAATTTTTTATTGTTCGGTTCTTCGTACCAGTAAAAATTATGAGGAGCGCAGTCTGATCCAAAGCAATACCAATGAAAAGCGCCATCATCATGTCTAATTAATCTATCAATAACAGCATAAGATATGATTTCTTCTCGATCCATATGATTACTAATAATTGGAATCACTTCATTACTACTAGCATTTGAAATTTGTTGACCAAATTCTTTTATAGTTTGAACAGATGGATTTTCATCTTCATTTGTTTTTAACGAATTGATATATTCTGCTGTGCTTTTAGGTGTTCCGTTACTATTTAATGGCCATATTTCTTTGTAGATATTTCCGCCATCATCATCAAAATTATATTTGGCAAATTGACCGTCAATCTGTTCAGTCAGAGCAAATAGGCCCACATAAATATCGTTAATTACTAGACGGGCATGAACAGAGCGGGGAGCCGGTATGCCTGCAGCTCTATAAAGCCAATAGCCTAATCTCTCATGCATTTGAGATGGGTCGTGATTCATAGAATGGAACTGTAGTTTTTTAAGTTTATAAAACTTTCTAGAAGACTCTTTATAATTTATCTTAACCTTCATGGATAATTTGGTGCAGGTTTTAAACCCGGGACCGTTTCCAGAGGTGCAACCCCACCATGCACCATTTGAGCCTTTATATCTTATACCAACTGAGTTCAGTGTATCACCTTGAAAGATTAGTTTCCCCTCTGTGTAGATTTCAGCACTTGGCTCAGAGTCTAGAAACGCGAGTGAGGAGTCTGGTAGACGAAGTTCAAAAGTGTGTAGGCTATTTTGATCAAAAATGTAATCAGAATTTTTTACTAAATAATTTGGTGTGGAATTAGTATCTACAGGATCAGGAATATTGTCAGGTATAATATCCGGTTGGCATGAGCAAAAAATGATGATAATAAAAAATGTAAAATACCGCATTTGGATCCCTAAAAATTATTATTACAAAGTTACCTTGCAGAAAGTTGTTGATCAAAGGAATTGAAATTTAAAACGATACCATGAAAAGAATAATGCTTTTAGGTTCCGGAGAATTAGGCAAAGAAGTCATTATTTCTTTGCAACGCTACGGTATGTTTACAATTGCATGTGATAATTATTTAAATGCCCCAGCAATGCAGGTTTCAGATGCTTTTGAAGTGTTTGATATGCTAGATGGAAAAGCACTAGATGCAGCAATTGTTAAGCATAAACCTGATATTATTGTTCCTGAGGTTGAAAGTATAAGAACAGATCGTCTATACGACTATGAGGCAGAAGGATTTCATGTTGTTCCTAGTGCCAAAGCTGCAAACTATACGATGAATCGGAAATTAATTCGAGATTTGGCAGCCAAGGATTTAAACCTAAAAACAGCTCCTTATGAATATGCATCTTCAAGGATAACTTTTGAAGAAGCAATAAAAAAGATAGGTCTTCCATGTATTGTCAAGCCTCTGATGAGTTCCTCGGGAAAAGGACAGACATTGATTAAGTCGGAGGACGAGATCGCAGATGCATGGGAATATGCGATGAACGGAAGCAGGGGAGACCTGAAAGAGGTTATTGTTGAGGGATTCATTGACTTTCATAAGGAGATTACTCTTTTGACTGTTACTCAAAAAAATGGTAATACCTTATTTTGTCCAGCAATAGGTCATAGGCAGGAAAGAGGCGATTACCAAGAAAGTTGGCAACCATCAGTGATGTCTGAAAATGATCTCTTGACTGCTCAGGCAATGGCAAAAAAAATCACAGATGCATTGGGTGGAGCTGGCATATGGGGAATAGAGTTCTTTTTGACTTCTCAGGGAGTTATATTTTCAGAGCTATCTCCAAGGCCTCATGATACTGGAATGGTCACGCTTGCAGGAACGCAAAATCTAAATCAATTTGAACTTCATACAAGGGCATTCCTTGGATATCCCATTCCAAATATCACTCGTAATAAATCTGGTGTGTCATCTGTTATTCTTGCCTCAGATTCAGGAAATAGTATACCTAAATATATTGGCCTTGATACTGCGCTAAAAGAGGAGAATACGGAATTGAGAATATTCGGTAAACCATCAACCAGAGAATACAGACGAATGGGAGTTGTATTAGTTAATGACACTCTTGAATCAGATATTGAATTATTGCGAAAAAAAGCCAATGATATATCTAAATCGATAAATATTATCAGTCAAAACAAAGTTTGATCTTGATTTTAATTTTTAAAATGTAACGTTTGCGTATCAATTTAAAATATGTTAAGTTTGCGTTACATTTAAAATAATTAAGTATGAATAATCACATAATTGTCGCAATCGTTTTTGGCTCTTTAATACCAATTGTCACATTCATTTGGTTGTATTTTGATGCAAAAGGAAAAAGAGATACGATTCTGGAAATATCAAAGAATATTAATGATTCTGATAAAATCGAGGAGTTGTTACAAATTTTTGAAGAACGAAAAAAGCAACCATTGGATTATCGAAGAAATGGGATAATAACAATTTTTGTAGGTATTGGAATCTATTTTATTGGCCACATGGTATTTGGAAGGTTTTTTGAGGGTGTAGGTGCCTTGGTTGGTTTTATTGGTGTTGGAACCATGCTTGCTGGATATCTTTATCCAAATACAGGTAAAGAATTAACAGATGCTGTTGAGGATTTTGAAAAGAAGTAATCTTGAGTAAGGATCATAAATATCTCATGAATAATCTTGCTGAGATTAGAAAGTCTGCTGGATTAACTCAGCAAAAACTCTCAGAAAGAGCAGAGGTTTCAAGAAAGAGTATAAATGCTATTGAAAATGGAATTTATGTGCCCTCAACAGTTCTATCTTTGAAAATTGCAAAAACATTAGATTGCAAAGTTGAAGATCTGTTTAAATTGCCGAAATAGTGCTTGCTTTTAAGAAGATTCTGAATAAATTTTTTTTAAATATTGTTATTCTTTTTTTTGGGAATTCCTTGTTTGCTCAGCCCATAACGATTCTTGATAATAAAGTTATACAGTTAGAACAGGCAATGGTTACCGCAGAGTCGGTAGATATTGCGAAAGAGGTCATCGGGAAGTTGATTTCTACCAGATCATTACAGCAAACCCTCTCAAAGACTATTCAATGTTCAACATATGTCAAAAGTTCATATCAGGAGGGAGATGATCCATTTTTTTTAGAATTCTTAAGTTATTCCAGCTATAAAAGACCCAATGAATATCGCGATTTTATTATTGCCATTGATGATCATTCTGTAATTGATAGAGGGGACTTCGACCAAGAGATTGAAGTCAATTTTTCCATGGAATTTGGAAATGATAACTCATTATTGCCATCTCAAAGTGATTTATATTCTGGTCAACATTTTTATCAAGGTTATGGTGATGGTAATGTCGATTTCTTTTCAAATACTATTATTCTGCCAAAAATATTGAGTGCAAAAATTCCCAGTCCTCTAGCTTTTGATGCTTTTTTGAATTATCGATATCAAGTGAAGTCTATAGAGGGTATAGCCGGGGAATTCATCTACACAATTGAATTTATCTCGAAAAAACAAAATTTTGTAAGGGGTTCATTGAAGATTAATGAAGATGGATGGGTTTTGGAGGAGAGTGTTTTGGAACCCCATAAATCAGTACTTATTAACTTGACGGGATTAAAGATTAGTCAGGACTATATTCAGTCTATTTCGGGTGTATCATTGGTTAATCAAAGATATTTTCAGTGGTACTTAAAATCAGATACGGGGTCTGTGCGGGTGATTCATAGTGATTTTATTTTGAATGAAAATTTGTCAAGAAAAAAAATGGGTTTGGCAGTAAGATCTTATGCTGAAGATGCTTATGAGATTGATCAAAGTAAATGGAGTAGTCTTAGAAAAATCCCTCTAGCTTTTGAAGAAAAGAAATTTATATCGAAACAAGATAGCCTTACCGTGTATTTTGATAGTGATGAATACGTAGATAGTTTGGATGCATTTGTGAACAAACTTCATTGGTACGAACCTCTTTTCTCTGGAATACACTTTCGCTCTCGTAAAAAGGGCTATCGATTTTATTTAGATCCTTTGATTAATCAATTTAATCCCTTAGGAATTGGAGGATGGCGTCAACAGATAGGGTCATTATTTATGCGAAATTTCAAGAACGATCAACGTCTCACTTTGTCTGGGTATACGAATTATGGATTTTCAAATCAAGATTTGAAGGGAGAATTTGCAATCAATTATCTCTATGAACCAAAGTCTTTTAGGGAATTAGAGATAGCTGTGGGTGATGACTATATGATGATAAACACCTATGAATCCATTTTGGGCACATTTGCCAGAAGAAATTTTGCTAGGAGACAATTTGTGAACTTTATGCATCGTTTTGAGCTAATCAATGGTCTCTTTGTTCGATTGACTTACGATTATTCCAAAAGAAGTTCGATCTCCAATCTAACTTTGAATGATAGTTGGGATGAACTACTGGGTGATATTAATCCACCTCAATATTTTCCTGACTATACAGTCTCAATTGCTGGAATAGAAATTCAATATCGTCACCGCCAGCGATTCATTATGAAAAAAAATCGGAAACTACTTCTTGGTAGTAAGTATCCCACTCTTGCACTAGAATATCGCAGAGGTATACCAAATTGGTTTGGCTCCAATGTGAATTATAACTTACTTCGATTGCAGGCATTTGATGATATTCAATGGCCAAGGCTTGGCTATTCAAATTGGTTTATTGGTATGGGTAGTTTTCTGGGTTCTAATTTGGATAGTATTCGTTTCATCGAACACAAGTTTTTTCGAGGTTCTGATAATTATTTGTTTTCTAACCCAACAAATAGCTTTCAAGCTTTAGATAGTACATATCACACAGCTCGTCCTTACATAGAAATATATGGGATTCACCATTTTCAAGGTTCTATTTTTCAGCAAATACCTTTTGCAAATAGTTTAAAGTTTGAGATCGCTGTAGGGGGTTCTGCTTTATATATTCCATCTTTAAATAAAAACCAATTTGAAACTTTCTTTGGTCTTGAGAAGCCTTTTAAATTTTTTGATGAAATGCTCAAGTATGGCCTTTACTATGTGATCACGCCAGGATCCACAATTCGCCAAGGATTTAGGTTGAAAATTGGGCTTGAGGGTTACGACAGATACAGAGGCAAATGGGATTATTAAAATTTGATTTTTTAACTACTTTATTTCTCCTTTTGATTCTTTAAATTTGACGCTCGTCAGAAACTTGTTATAATAAAAATTTAAAAATCGAAATTCCTGAGATGAAATTTATAAATGTCATTAAGGTTTTATTAGCATTTTTGCTCTTAAACATTCCAAAAATTCACGCGCAAACTTTATTTTCAGTCGGAGATAAGGACGTATCTACAGATGAATTTTTATATGTCTATGGAAAAAATAAGGATATAGGTAATCAGATTGATCCCAAAACGGCTGAGGAATATCTTGATTTATATGTTCGGTTTAAGAGAAAGGTTCTTCAATCAGAATCTGAAGGGAGAGATACCCTGAACTCTTTTAAAATGGAGTTTAATAATTACTATCGACAATTATTAAAACCTTACTTAACTGACAAGGAGATTGATAAAAAAATTATTGCCGAAGCACATGAGCGTCTAAAATCAGATATCCGTGTTTCTCATTTAATGCTTGATTTACCAAAAGATCCATCGCCTTCTGATACTCTTAAAATTTTCAATAAAATAACAGATTTGAAAAATAGAATTATTAAGGGAGAAAATTTTGAGGAATTAGCTAGATCGATATCCAGTGATACTTACAGCGCCAGAAATGGAGGTGACTTAGGTTATTTTACTGCCTTTAATATGGTTTATCCTTTTGAAAATGCTGCTTATAACGCTCAGCTTGGTGAGTTAGTTGGTCCTGTTAGAACAAATTATGGTTATCACATTTTAAAGGTTACGGATAAGAGAAAATCGAGATATAAAATGTCTGCTGCTCACATTTTAATTCTTGATTCCGAAGAAATTCCAAAAGAAGATGCTCAGACCAAGATCAATGAAATATATGATCGGCTGCTCTCGGGAGAATCTTTTAAAATGTTGGCAAGGAAATATTCAGAAGACAAGTCAAGCATATCTAGGGGAGGTGAATTCCCTGCTTTTGGTTTGAATCAAATGCTACCAGAATTTGAAGATGCTGTTTATGGCCTTTCGAAAGATGGAGATTTTTCAAAGCCTTTTAAATCTGAGCTAGGTTGGCATATAGTAAAAAGAATAAAGAAGTATGAGGTTCCTGAATTAGAAAAGATGGAAGCTGAAATTACAGGAAAAATAAGAAGAGATGAAAGGTCCAGTATTTCAAGAAAGTCGTTTATTTTAAGACTTCGAGAAAGATATCAATTAGAAATATTTAATGCTTCCTTTGAGGCAATTATTAAAGGATTAAAAAAAGGGAAAAAACTATCTCGTTATAAAAAACCAGTCTTTTCTTATCAGGGGCTTAGTGATAAAAAGTATGTTACTCAGCAGGATTTTGCTAAGGCATTTCAAGATCAGGCAATTCGTTCACCTGAGATTTCGGAATACTCTGTTTTAGAATCAATGATCGAAAATACTTTAATGAAAGAAGCTGAACTTAGGCTCCCAAATGAAAATAAAGAATTTAAATATTTGGCTCAGGAATATCGTGAGGGGATTTTAGTTTTTGATTTAACTAGAGAAAAAGTTTGGGATGCAGCTTCAAAAGATAGTATGAAAATCAAGGACTTTTTTCAAAAAAACATATCTAACTATCAATGGAAGGAAAGAAGAACTGGCGCAATATATAATACTTCTAGCTCAAGGGTTTTCAAGAGGGCAGAGGGCTTATTGAAAAAAGGAGTTCCTGCAGAGAAAGTTTTAAGGCTTTTGAATACTAAAGATCCACTTGCATTATCAATTAATGAATTTTCAAATTTAGAAATAGGTAATGAACCGTCCTCTTTGAATGAAGAGCGTTTTCTGTCAGTCATGGATTTTGACTTAAAATCTGGATTAGCGACAATTAGCGATGATCTGGGTTACTCGATAATACAGGTGTCTCAGGTGAAGCCACCAGGACCAAAGAATTTATCTGATTGCAGAGGCCAAGTAATTGCTGATTTGCAGGATTCTTTAGAGGCTGATTGGGATGAAGAACTAATGAGAAAATACCCCTTAACTATGAATAGTTCAGAGTGGAATAGAATAAAGTCGGAGTTATAGGTTTTGTACTGAAATTAGACGTTTAGATTTGACTTCTAAAATTATTGATTGAGAGAAATACTTTAGAGACTATATCTGTTAAAAAATTCCCATAGTATTAGACCTGTATCATCTTCAGGGTTACCAGCGGGGTAAATCTGTTGATCCATCCTCCAGACATGATCACCATCTATAATTTTATAGTGCTCGACAGAAACATCGTTGTCTCCATTTAAATAACGATAATGATCAGTGGTTATTCCGTAAGGACTTGTTTCGCTTGAAACGAGAGGAATTGAATCGGTATTATTGACATTTACCCAAAAGTCTATTTGAGATTGAACAGAATTGTAGAAGGAATTTCCTGCGTATGGAAGAGATTCGTCTAAAGTGCCATGAATGATAATTGCTGGCATTGGCCGTGATGGAGTTTCGAAATCTAGCATTGAGCCAGATACAGAGCCAACTGCGGCAAACCGACCGCTTTTTTTCATACCTAATCCCATGGCCATCATTCCTCCGTTTGAATACCCACAGGCGTAGATTCTTGAGGAGTCTATTTTAAATTCTGTAGAAAGGCTATCTAATAGAGCTTCAATAAAATTAATATCATTTAAGCTGCATTTATTGTCTCCACCTAGTTCAGACGGATTCCATGCTAGTCCTCCATCACAATATCCAGCTTGTGGATATACTAGAAAAAAGGGATTATTTTCAGCGCTTGCGATAGAGCGCATATCTGATGTATTTATTAGATATTCGTATGCGTTGCCATCAAAACCATGAAAGTTTATTACCAATGGTAATGGATCCATCCCGTCGTATCCCGGGGGAATATACAGTTGATAATCTCTTGAACCCCCATCATGAATTATGCTCGAGGGGCGAACGCCGTCATCTGGGAACAGATCAGATGGATTATTATTTAAATTAGATCTTACGCAAGATGAGAATGTTAACAATACGAGGACAGAGAATATATTTTTCATGACTTGAGTATGTCCAAAATAATGCCAAGATTTAGATAGAATTAAATAAACAAACCTTTTTCCGATGAATCGAACTTATAAATATTATCAATTTCTAAATCACCTATTATATTGACCTGATATAAATGAATAGCGTATGTTAAAAATTGCTTTTGACTCAATTTATAAACATCAACTTAAAATTGGACACCGTTTTCCGATGGAAAAGTATGAGTTGTTACCAGAGCAGTTGTTGAGAAAAAATATTTGTAATAGAGATAATTTTTTCTCTCCAGAACCCATAGAAAAACAACTACTATTTTCCACACATGATCAACGCTATTACAATAATTTGATCAATTTCTCATTGTCCAAATTAGATGCAAGGCAAATCGGTTTTCCGCTTTCTGAAGCTTTGATTAAGCGGGAGCATGTAATAGCACAAGGGACTATTCAAAATACGCATTATGCGCAACAGCATGGGATTTCAATGAATATAGCTGGAGGTACTCACCATGCTTTTCGAGACCGACCAGGTGCATTTTGTATGCTTAACGATCAGGCAATAGCCTCTAATTACTTAATAGATAATAATTTAGCTAAAAGAGTTATGATTGTTGATTTAGATGTACATCAAGGTGATGGAACAGCATCTATTTTTGAACATCAAGATTCTGTTTTTACTATTTCATTTCATGGTAAAAAAAATTATCCATTCAAAAAACAAAATAGTGATTTTGATTTACCACTTGATGATAACACTGAGGATAGAGCTTATCTAAATGCCTTAAAAAACCATCTTCCAAGATTGATCGATTTATTTGAGCCAGATTTTATGTTTTATTTAGCCGGAGTTGATGTGTTAAAAACAGATAAACTTGGTCGATTGGGACTTTCTATGGAGGGTTGTAAAGAAAGAGATCGTTATGTTTTATCCCTTTGTAAAGATCAAAATATTCCAGTTCAAGTGAGCATGGGAGGAGGTTATTCTATTCAACTAAAAAATATCATCGATGCCCATTCCAACACTTTTGAAGTAGCTCAAGAGTTATTTTTTTAGTATTAAAACAAAGTTTAACCGCAACATTATAGCCAATTCTTAAAAATGGATAATTTAGAACTTAAAGAAACCGTTAAATCCTACTTCCCTAACTTAGAGGAAGAAGCTCTGAATAGCATTATAAAACACTCCTCATATTTAAAATGTAACAAAGGAGAAAATTTGATTTTTGAAGGAAAAAGACACCATTATTTTTATTTATTGATAAAAGGTGGTGTTAAGTCTTATTATTCAAAAGAATCTAAAGAAGTTTGTACCTGGTTTGCATTTGAAAACGAAATTATAGGAACAACATCTACCCTTCAAGGTCTACCCTCTAATGAGTCTATTCAATTATTAGAAGACTCCCTATTAATTAGACTTAACACTCAAAAAATGAATGAGCTTACTGAAACTAATTTAAAAATGTGTAAACTTCTAAATAGTCTTTGGGCTGAACATTCCTTATTTCTAGAAGCAAGACTTCGGCTATTACAATTTACCAATAGCCAAGAGAGATTAGATGCTTTGATAAAATATAATTCAGAAATATTACAAAGGGTGTCACTAACAGATATTGCTTCATTTCTTGGAGTTAGTAGAGAAACACTCAGCAGAATAAGAGCTAAGAAATAGCTTTGTGACATTTGTCACAATAATTATTCCTTCTCCAATATTAGATTTGAAAACGGATTTCTAAAATAAGATATGAATAAAATTAAAATTCTAAATAAGTTTTACTTACTAGTAATTACCGTATTCTGTTTTACAAGTTGTTTAAAATGGGCGGCTAGAGCTGAAAAAAAACTACCTGATGAAACAGCACTTCACAGAACATATGAATATTCAGGAAAAGTAATAGTTATTGGAGCAGGAGCATCAGGTCTCGCAGCTGCAAAAGTATTAGAAAAAAATAATATTGACTATACAATTCTTGAAGCTACCAATAGATATGGAGGTAGATTAAAAAAAGATACCACTTTAGCAGATTTCCCAATAGATATTGGTGCAGAATGGTTACATAGTGCTCCAATAACCTTGAACAAATTGAAGGGGAAATATGGAGATGAAATTGATGAAGAACTTATTCCTTATCATCTAGACTGCACTGCTATTTGGAATGGAACAGAATACAAAGTCAATCCAAGTTGGCATAATAACTTTAGGTATAATTTCATGCCAGAATCAAAATTTAAAAATACAACTTGGTATGATTTTGTCAGTGAAAATATTGCTAATTCAGTGTTACAAAACATTCAGTACAATAGTCCGGTAGTTTCTATAGATTACACAAACAATCAAGTTTCAGTAGAAACTTTAAATGGGTCAAATTTTGAGGCAGATCGTGTATTGGTGACAGTACCTATTGGAGTTCTAAAATCTGAAAAAATATCATTTATACCCGAGATAAACCAAGAAAGAAAGGACGCCATTGAAGAAGTCACTTTTCATCCCGGTTTTAAAGTTGTTATGAAATTTTCAGACAAATTTTACCCAGATGCTATTAAGTGTGAAGTTAATAATGGAGAAAAAGGCTATTATGACATTGCTTTTGGAAAAGAAACACAAGATAATATATTAGGATTCCTATGTACTGGAGATGAAACACAAAAATACTACAACCTTAGCTCTAATGATGAAATTATGGACAGTTTGCTCTATGAATTAGATCAAATATTTGATGGAAAAGCTTCCTCAAGTTATAGTGGAGAATATATATTAGAAAACTGGGGACAATACGAATTTACTTTAGGAACTTGGACTCAGGCATTTCAAGAAAAAAAATCCAATCTTAAAATATTGAATGAGTCATTAGGCAATAAAGTATATTTTGCTGGGGAGATTAACGACCCCTATAAACAAATGGGAGTTCCTGGCGCAATTCTATCTGGATACTATTCTATAGATAAATTGTTAAACGACTAAAAATAAATAAACTATTACTAAATATAGTATTTCAATTACCTTATTTATACTCTTTCTAAATAGTTAAAAAATAGTTGTTTGTTCAATTATATTTTAT
>Ga0066825_10000537_pt1 | contig 12141 bp, 10 predicted proteins | sample ETNtaG_6_FD_65608 | JGI IMG/M metagenome (GOLD analysis project Ga0066825, IMG submission 65608) | Marine microbial and viral communities from oxygen minimum zone, Eastern Pacific Ocean - ETNP201306SV45 | ecosystem: Environmental > Aquatic > Marine > Oceanic | place: Pacific Ocean: Eastern...
GAGGCTGCGCTTCATGGCGTATTCGAGCCTGCCTTCGACAAGGAGGGTTAAGTCGTAACAAGGTATCTGTAGGGGAACCTGCAGATGGATCACCTCCTAAGAAAAGCGAGGCTGGGGCTCTTAGAGCCCCAGTCTCCACCCTTTTTTTTATCCACTTCTTAGTTTACTTTTTACACCATCTGGAGCCTTGCTGCACCAACTGCACCGGTCAAATCACCATACTTGGAAATTGAAACAGGTACTGCAACTCGCGTTTGCACGATATCCATCCATTGTTCAGAATTGTCCGTAATTCCTCCACTGAGGATAAATCGATCTGGATTAAAGGTCTTCAATAAGTATCCAAGAATCATTGTTAACCTCTCTGACCATGCTTCAATGGATAGGTTCTTTTCATTCATGGTTCGAACAGATGCCCATTCTTCGAGTGAACAGTTCAACTCAGGATGGATCATTCGTCCATATTCAGTTCCAGCATCCAATTCACTTTTTCGAAGCCAAGCTGACCCTATTCCGGTGCCAAGTGTAAGACATAGGATGTCTTCATGTTCCCAATCAGGCGTCTGCTTAACCATTGCTAGTGCTGCAGCATCAGCATCGTTGATGATTGTGACTTGGCCATTGGACCAACTCATTAGTTGAGCAACCAAATCAAACCCTTCCCACTCCTTGCCAAGATTTGGTGCATCAATGATTGTCGTTCCATCAACAATGCCTGGAAAACCGATTCCAATATCACCTTCAAATGCCCATTCCTTGACAATTTCCAAAATCATTCGTTCAACATCACTTGGACTCGTTCCTGATTCGTATTTTTTTGTAGCATCTGCAAGAACCCGTCCATTCTGAAAGAGACAGAATTTGATGGACGAACCACCAATATCAACACCAAGAACAGGCTGTTCTTGATCCAATGAATCACTTCCTTATCGAATCGCGAAGTCGCTCTTTCATCGATTGACGGAAAGTCAAGAGTCGAAGTTTAGGTGCATTCAAGTCCACTGTAATCGATGCACCACGATTGAAATGTACTTCGTCCCATCCATCAGGAACGACATAACCTCGATGCATATCACTCAAGATCTGCGTAGGCTCATCAGTCCAGTCAACCCATGACCATCGTTCATCAACACGTTGTCCATGATCAAGATCTCGAGCGAGGACGAAGTAATGGGATTCTTCCTGTCCTTCGACAATTTCACTTCGGATTTTATCGAGTGTAGCAGTGTCGAGGCTATGTGCAAACCAAGCGCCTTGACCAAGCCATGTTGAAAAAATCAATCCACTACTTTGTTGCTTGGTGTTCTTTTCTCCTCGACGAAGATGGTATTTGCTTGGAGCGTATTGATGTGTATTCGCAATCAGCAATTCATTCATTGCCGGGTCGGTCGTGTAGCGGTTTCCAGATGTTGAATCAATGATTGCTCGTAAGCGTGGCAGATCATTTTCAATCGCTTCACCACGAAGCGCAGCAGAGAAATCCTCTGCAAACGTCTTGAGTGTGGAATCCATGTAGAAACCAACACTTCCATTCGCATCAAGGGATACAGGATGTGAATTCACACCCATGACCGGTGTACTCTCATCAATGTTATGGGAGATTGACGTGAGTGTTCCATCTCCACCGAGAACAACAACCAGATCACGCCCAATGAAATCAGCTCTCCGAACTCGTTCCCGAGCACGTAATTCCACACGAAGTTGATGTGTTGTTTTCATCTCTTCAAGAATTGCTTCAAGCTGAGCAAGACTCTCATCATGGATGGATTCGAAGTTTTTCTTATACACAACGAGCACGTTGGTCATGAACTCTCCTCCATTTCACCCCAAGTGGTCAACCTTCTTGAAGAAGACCGATGATTCATAAATCACCATGGCTAGCAATGAACATGGAAGAGAAAGAAGACTTCTGGGGAGAAATCAGTTCTGCGCAAAATGAAGAGATCCCTTCGGTCATGATCACAGGCGAACCACAGGCCATGAATACTCCACAGCAAATGTATGGAAATCAACAACAAATGATTCTGTTACAACAACCATCATCTGCTCCGAAAGTGATTGGAATTTTCGTCATCATTTATGGAGGACTCAATGTATTAGGGGGGTTACTTGGGGTATTTGGAGGATCTTTACTTGCCGATGTTGAAGGACAGGTAGGAAGCGATGGTACTTCTTCAATGATGATCATTGTGTTGTCGCTCGTTGATTTGGCGTTCGGTGCAGGTTTCATTTTTTGTGGTGCCCAAATTGCAAATCGAAAAAGAATGGGCATTCAAATCGCCTGGATTCTAATCGCTATTACACTCATCATTGGAATTGTCCAGAGCCTATTCTTGTCTGCAGATTTGGATGTGGACGGTGCAGATTCTGCTCTAATCAATGGTATGTTCATTGGCGGTCAAGTCGTTTGTAATGCGATTTGTGGACTAATTGTGGCGATTCCTCTTATGGTCAATAACTCGATGATGGACGATTCTTCGCTCTGGGGCTGAACCAGTGGGTATCCGGAAAACTGGGCTTTACGGGACTTACACAGAAGAGTTGACCATTAACACTCCTGAGCGCTATCAAATCGTTTGCATTACCAACGATGTTGAACGAATCGTCCGGGAAAGTGGAATCGATGATGGACTGGTTCTTGTCAATCCGATGCATATTACAGCATCGTGCTATGTGAATGATCTTGAATATGGACTTCACCATGATATTATGGCTTGGCTTGAAAAATTGGCTCCCTTTCATGGACAAGATGGAAAAGATGGGGAAGAATATCACCATCATCGAACCGGTGAAGACAATGGAGATGCACATCTAAAGCGCCAACTTCTCGGGCAACAAGTAACGATGTCTGTACAAAACGGACGATTACAACTTGGAACTTGGGAACAAATCCACTATGCGGAATTCGATGGGCAACGCCCGAAAAGGATCCTTGTCAAAGTAGTTGGCATCCTTGCCCAATCATGAGTTAGACACTTAAACCAATTTTAGCAGGCGTTATTATGAACATCAATGATTTAGATCTTGACCGTGGCTTTTTCCAACTAACATTACCATATCGTTGGCAATATTGGATTGGATGGGTTTTTGGAATGCTCATGATCATTGTCGGTGCTCTCGCAAATCCATTGATTGCTTTGTTTGGCCTCCTCGTGGTTGCACTTTGTTCACCAGGGTCTCTCGAAGCAGATCTTCACAAGGTCCGTAAAGCAGCTCCGCAACCTGAAGACCTCGAAAAAGAAGCCTTAGAGAAGGGATTCTCAATCGATTCATGGTGGATGGGGCGAACATCTTACACACCAACAACCGATCCTAGCGATTGGATCTTAGCCGCACCGGGTCCAACGACTTGGAATGCAGATCAGTACCTTCCACATGGAGATGGGACACCACTTCCAGAACACCCCATGAACGTAGGGACACCACGTCCAGCAACCATGTCCACGTATGGTGTCATGATGACACTCTTCGTCGTTGGAGCATGTCTTGCAATCAACTATGCAGTTGAAAATTCCACACCCGAAGAGGATATGTCATTCCTAACATACATTGCTCTTGGCGTTGGTTCTCTTTGGGCGATTCTTGGTTATTTCCAGTACAAAATGCAACGTCAAATGGCTGATACGCCAACCAGTCTCGTTCGCTCTGTTGCAGTTGGTAATCCAGAACTTGTTGGACAAGTACGCCCATCAAAGGCAGGCGTACTTCGAGTCGTTGTCGATGGGCACCCAAACCGAGTCATACCAAACTGTGTTCAGTTTCATTGGTCCTATGAAGTCAAGATTCGTGAACATTATACCGATAGCGAAGGCAACCAAAAAACACGAGAATACTGGAAGACAATTCGAGAGGATCTCGGCGGGGTTCCATTCATCCTGAACGATGGAACGGGCGGTATTCTTGTCAAACCAACAACCTTCGCAAGAACCGATATGGGTCAATATCTCAAGCGATGGGAATCGAATCATGCGGACTCGCTCAAGAAGGAACTTGGGATGGAATTTGCAGCTCGTCTGTTTACAGGTGGTAACGTTGTCAAGCATCGATGGACAGTTTACGCACTTCGAATCGGAAACCCTGTTTATGTTCTCGGAACGACGCAAAGCCGACCTCAGGAAGAACTTCAGAATGAAGGGCTCGATGGAACATTGCAAAACACGCTGCTCGAAGTTGTTGGTGAAGATGCACCAGGAATCAAGGCAACCCTGCAACGCGGCACTGAATTGGCGAATATGGGACGCATGCGATCTTCGTTTGAAGTGATGCTGATTCCTCTGTGTTTGACACTCGGTGGTCTCGTTTTGACGCTGATGAACCTCTAAGCGCAGAAGCGCATCCTTCTTGACCCGAATTGATTTCGGAGATTCATGGCAGAAGATGTCGTATTGGTCGGTGGAGCCCGCACTCCATTTTGTGAATGGGTTGGCGGAAAGCGTGGAGATGGGAAGCCAGGAGGCCTCCTCAAAACGGTGAGCGCTCAAGATCTCGGTGCAATTGCAATCAAAGGAGCATTAGAGAAGACCAATACTGCGCCCAAAAATGTTGATCATGTCGTCATGGGCTATGCACTTCAAACATGTTCACAATCGATCTATGGCGCACGCCATGCAGGTCTCAAAGCTGGAATTCCCCAGGAAGTCCCGATGCTCACACTTTCTCGAATCTGTGGTTCTGGAATCCAATCGATTGTAACTGGTGCACAGATGATTATGCTCGATGAAGCCTCCACAGTTGTAGCAGGTGGAATGGAAAACCTCTCTCAGGCACCACACGTTCTACGTGGAGCACGAGATGGTTGGAAACTCGGTCGTGCCCCACCAGTTGAGGATTACATGATGACCAATCTGCAAGATATGACCTGTGGTAAGTTCATGGCGCAAACAAGCGACGAGATTTGTGCACGGAAAGGTGTTACGCGTGAAGAAACAGATGCGTTTGCAGCACGATCGCATCAGCGTACTCTCGCATCGATTGAGAACGGTGTTTTCGACGATGAAATCGTTGATGTTGTGATTAAATCCCGTCGCGGTGACAAGGTCATTACTGCAAAGGACGAAGACCACGTTGTTCGCGATACGTCACCTGAATCACTCTCGAAACTTCCAACCGCATTTGGCCCTGATTCACTGGTAACTGCAGGTAACGCCTCAGGTATTGTGGATGGTGCAGCAGCTGTTGTCATCAAGTCAGCATCACAAGCAGAATCCGATGGAGACAAGCCTCTCGCACGTATTGTAGGATGGGGTATTGTCGGTCTTGAACCTGCAATTATGGCGTATGGACCTGTTCCAGCATCACGCAAAGCATTGGAACGAACAGGACTATCCATTGAGGACATTGATCGATGGGAACTCAATGAAGCATTTGCTGGACAAGCAGTTGCTTGTGTTAAGGAACTTGGTCTTGATGAAGACAAGGTCAATGTCAATGGAGGTGCAGTCGGTCTAGGCCATCCGCTCGCTGCAACAGGGACCCGTCTTACACTTACCCTTGCACACGAATTGAAGCGATGTGGTGGGAAATACGGTATTGCAACAGCATGTATTGGTGGTGGACAAGGTATTGCCATCGTCATTGAAGCACTTTGATTTCCATGGCAATTCTCAACCTTTGGTCGCTTGGTCACTTCGTCCAATGGTCCATCATTGGACGTTTTTTCCTGAAAAATTGGTACGTCTTTCTCTTCCTCTCAATTGGTTGGGAACTTCTTGAATTGGTTTTACCTTACGAATTCGCCAAAGAAACCTGGGATAACAAGATCTCAGATGTGTTCGTGAATATTGCAGGCTTCTGGCTCGGTAAGCGAACTCGGATTGAATCATAGGGTACCCTTTGATTAAGGAGACTCCTTCTTTCGTAAATCAAAATCAATGCGGATTATTCTTCTTCCACAGTATTTGCCATCATCATTGCAACAGGACGAGTTCTTTCGTTCTCATCGAGAATGAGTCTTGCAATGATGATGATCGGGGTTCCGATGATTGCTCCAGCAATTCCCCACACTTGGGAAAAGAGCATGACTGTGAGGAGTAAGACAAACGGCGAGATGCCAATTTTTGAGCCAGAAAGATTTGGTTCTACAAACGATCCAAAGACTTGCTGATTTGCTATAAGTAATGCAAGCATGAGTATTGCTGACAGTGGTTCCAGCATAATGAATCCAATAAGAACTGGAGGAATCGTAGCAAAGAGGGCACCGAGGATTGGAATGAAGTCAAGTAAGAAACAGAGGATTCCAAACAAAAACCATCCTGGTAAATCAAATCCAATTGGAGAGATAATCACCGTCATAACGAGAGCCTGCCCCGCACTGCAGGTTACTTTCGAGACGATATAGGCTGTAATGGATTCAGTGGATTCATGAACAATTCTCTTGGCACGGTCAAAGGAATTCGGAAATGCTGCGCCAAACCGCTGGGCGATAGTGTGCTCTTCGAGGATAATGAACAACAAGAAGATGAGGACGGTTACCATCGTTGTAAAGAAGCCACCAAGTGAACCGAGAATGGCGAGAACAAATGTTTCGATGTTGCTTGGTGATGCAAGTCCAGCGAGAAGGTCAGCATCAGAGAATACCGTTTCAAATCCATAGAGATTCAAATCAGCATACTTCGCTCGCTTTTCTTCAAACGCAGCGCTGATTTCTGGAACTTTATCGATGAATTGTGACAAATTATCGTACAAGAAGATTGAGATGAAGTACATGCTTGTAACAAATGTCAGAATAACCGTTCCATAGGATACGAAACGGTTTCCAACCTTTCTGTAAATGTATTGTTCAGGCGGTTTAATGACGAAATAGAGCAGGATTGCAATCGCTAGCGGCATGAGAATTGGCTTGAGGTGGATGAGTGCCAAATACGTCACTAATCCAACGAGCGCAACGCTTGCAGCTGTTGTTCGTTTCGAATCGATTCCAACTTTCGATAGGCTTTCCATGTGGATTGTTTTGGTCGTCATTCATCTAAGGTTTGCTCCGAATCAAACCTCAATCGTTCGATTTTACTGGGATTCAATAAGGATCGAAGATGGTCAACCATCAACCCCTCGAATGAAGGATTAGAGGAACTTTGAATCGTAGTGAACTTCCAATTTTCTAGGGATAATCTCTTTTTCAATCAATGCACGTATTGCTGAGGTTTCCATTCTTGCCCCTCGAATTGTTGTAACAAATGGAATGTTCAATTCAACTGCAAGCCGTCGCATCATGTTCCCATCACGAACTGCTCCACCCGAAACGGTTGGAACATTGACAATGAACGAGATATCGCCTCTTCGCATCAAATCAAGAGCATCAGGGTGCTTTCTTTCATTGATTCTATAGACAGTTGTAACTTCAACATTTGAACTTCGTAGGACGTCCGCAGTTCCTGGTGTAGCGTAAAGTGTGAAACCAAGATCGTACAATTCTTCAGCAATTGGAACAAGTCCCTGCTTATCCTCGTCACGGACGGTGAGGTAGACGCCACCTGAACTTGCAACTGGGACTTCAGTAGCGAGTCTCGCTTTCAGATAAGCGATATCTGCAGAAGTATCTGATCCATAGACTTCTCCAGTCGATTTCATCTCAGGCCCAGGTGCTGGATCCAATCCTCTCAGTTTGATGAATGGGAATACAGGTGCTTTGACACATATCTGGCCAGATGTTCGCTTGGGTATGGTTTGCTTTGAAAGAGGAATTCCAATCGTTACATTGGCTGCAATCTTCGCAAGGGGTAGGCCTGAGGATTTGGCCACGAATGGAACGGTACGGGACGATCGAGGATTGACCTCAAGGACATAGAGATCATCACCTTGAATTGCGAATTGGATATTGAAACATCCCTTGATGTTCAGGCCTAAACCAATGGTTCTTGTCTGTTCTGCAACCCGAGTAAGCATTTCTTCACTAATGTTTTGAGCGGGGATGAAACAGGTTGAATCACCTGAGTGTATTCCAGCTTCTTCGAGGTGCTCCATGATCGCACCAACAAGAACATCTTCACCATCGCTTGCAGCATCAACATCCAATTCAGTGGCATGACCTAGATATTCATCAACAAGGAGAGGCTTGTCGGGTGTAAGATAGGCTTCCTTGAGATAGGCTTCCAATTGGGTTTCATTGGAGAGAATCTCCATGCCTCGGCCGCCAAGGACATAGGACGGACGAATCAAGACAGGGAATCCGATATTCTCAACAGCATTACGAATGTCATCTGCAGTTGTTCCGGTTGCTCCATTCGGCATACGTAGCCCGTTTTTCTTTGCAAATGCTTCGAATCTTTCTCGGTCACTGGCCTCATCAATACCATCAACGCTTGTTCCAAGAATCTGTACGTTTGCTCCTTTTTCGGACAAGTGTTTGAGGCGCTTCTCAATCGGTTGTGCAAGATTGATGGCCGTCTGTCCTCCGAATTGAAGGAGAATGCCATGGGCTTTTTCTCTCAAAAGGATTTCAGAAACACATTCGCTCGTGAGTGGGTCAAAGTAAAGTCGGTCTGAGGTATCAAAATCGGTTGAAACGGTTTCAGGATTGTTGTTGATGAGAACAGCATCCATGCCAGCAGAACGAATGGCCATGACGGCATGAACACATCCATAATCGAATTCAATCCCTTGTCCAATTCGAATTGGACCTGAACCAATGGCAACCATTCGTTGCTTCGTTCGTTGTTCAAGATTCGGTACGTGATCGATGCCATGATCTTGGAATGGTTCGTACGTTGAGTAGTAGTACGGAGTTTTCGCGGCAAATTCAGCAGCGCATGAATCGACCATTCTGTAGCGAGGATGTATCTTCAATTCATGACGTCGAAGCATGACACTGTCTTCATTGCAATCTTCTGGTAGTGCTTTCCAACCTGAAGGTTTGAATCCATTGAGAGCATCTGCAATGTATGCATCACTAAAACCATGTGATTTGTAGTGAATGATAGTCTTGTAATCGAGTGATGATGGTCGTATGCCCATGTTGACGAGATTTGATTCCATCTGAGCGATATGTTCGAAGCGTTGGAGGAACCATCGAGTAATTCGTGTTATTTCGTGAACCTTTTCGATGCTCCAACCTCGTCGGAATGCCTCGAGCAGTGCGCCCATTCGACGATCTGTGGCCACCCGTAGCCAATCGACCAAGACACTGTCTGGAAGTTGCTCATGAGCTCGCTCAGCCATACCTTCTCCTTCGGATTCATCTGCACGAGTTAACGGTCGTGGGTATGGGCAACCCTGTTCAAGCGAAGCCCACGCTTTGAGGAAGGCTTCTTCGAAATTACGGCCAATAGCCATCACCTCTCCCGTTGATTTCATTGAAGTCCCAAGGGTTCTGTCCGCAGTTCGGAATTTATCGAAAGGCCAACGTGGAATTTTCACAACCACATAATCGAGGGTTGGTTCGAATGCTGCTGTTGTTCCTTCGCCCGTGATTGGATTCGGTAATTCATCAAGGGTGTAGCCTACCGCAATCTTTGCAGCCATTCGAGCGATTGGATAACCTGTTGCTTTCGATGCAAGTGCAGATGACCGACTTACACGTGGATTGACTTCAATGACTCGAATTTCACCAGTGAACTGATTGAATGCGAATTGTACATTGCATCCACCCTTAATGTTCAATTCGCGAATAAGGGCGAGAGCTTTGTCACGCAATGCTTGATGGTCAGCATCGGAAAAGGATTGAAGCGGTGCAACAACTACGGATTCACCCGTATGGACGCCCATTGGGTCAATGTTTTCCATTGTACAAACGATGGTAGCATTGTCTGCAGTGTCTCGCATAACCTCGTATTCCAACTCTTGCCAACCAAGAATTGATTCCTCAATGAGCACTTGGTTGATTCTTGAATTTCGTAGACCAAGCGTTGCAATTTCGACAAGTTGACCCATGTCAAATGCAGTCCCCCCTCCTAGGCCGCCAAGCGTAAATGCTGGTCGAATGAGAATTGGCCATGAACCGATTTCTTCTGCAGCTTTGATGACTTCTTCCATCGAATTACAAGCGATGGCTTGAGAGATTGGCAGGTCGATCGACTCACAGACTTGATTGAACAACTCACGATCTTCTGCTTTATCGATAGCGTCTAAATCTGAACCAATGAGTTCGACACCCAACTTCTCCAATGTTCCATCGTGCGATAATTCACTGGCAATGTTGAGAGCTGTTTGACCACCCATTCCAGCAAGCAGAGCATCGGGCTTTTCGATTTCAAGGATTTTACGAACAGTATCTGGAAGAAGTGGTTCGATGTAAACACGGTCGGCCATTTCTGGATCATTTTGGATGGTGGCTGGATTGGAATTGACAAGGATTACTTCGTAACCATCTTCGCGAAGGGCACGTACTGCTTGGGAACCTGAGAAGTCGAATTCAGCGGCTTGGCCAATCTTAATTGGGCCAGAGCCAAGGACGAGAATGGTGTTGATATCGTCTCTTCGTGGCATCATGCATCACCTCGACGATGAGAATCGACCAATTCTCTGAAGCGGTCGAACAGCGGTTCTGCATCATGCGGCCCTGGGCACGCTTCTGGATGGAATTGAACGGTAAAGCATGGTCTTCCAAGAACATCAAGTCCCTCGACAGTCTTGTCATTGGCATTGATGTATCGAACCTCAACATCGTATCCGTGCAAGTTTTCACCTTCTGGAGATGTTGCTCCCGATGGGTGTGCTGCAAGCATTCCATGTTGAGGGTCAGCGACTGCAAATCCATGATTTTGTGATGTGATCCACACACGTCGACTCTTCAAATCGACAACTGGTTGATTCGCACCTCGATGTCCGTATCGCATCTTGTAGGTCTTGAGTCCAGATGCGAGCCCCATGAGTTGATGGCCAAGGCAAATACCCATGACTGGAAGGCCATCTGCTACGGCTTTTGCAAGCGTGTGCCGAGCATCTGTTGCCTTTCCTGGATGTGCTGGATCGCCAGGTCCATTTGAGCAGAAGAGCGCTTCAATCTCGAATCGTTGGAGCGTTTCAAAATCGATATCTGGTGGACACCATACGACTTCGAATCGATGACAGAGGTTGCGCAAGATGTTGTACTTCACGCCACAATCCAATGCCCCAATTCGAGGGAGTGGCTCGCCTAAATCATCGGTCGCACCTGGATTGAGGATTATTGGTTCGTCGATGGATACTAAGTCGACTAAATCATCGAGTTCAGGTGAGGTCATGACCTCCAATCGCTTAAGCATCTCTTGCTCTTTCTCTTTTGGTCCAAAGATGCACAAAACGGTACCAAGTTCACGAACTCGTCGTGTGATGGCCCGTGTGTCGATGTTCTCGATTCCTGGTACTCCATGCGCTTGGAGAAGTTCAGAAACGGTTCCAATGGAATTTCGATGATCTGGATCTTGCATCGCATGGCGTACAACCACACCTTTTGGCCAGACTGCACGAGATTCCGATTTTCCACCATGAATCCCATAGTTTCCAATCAATGGGTAGGTGAATGTCAAGATTTGACCGGCCCAAGATGGGTCTGTCAACGATTCTTGATAACCCATCATACCAGTTGTGAAGACCAATTCGCCTTCACCAAATCCTTCTGCTCCAAACAGTGTCCCTTCGAATCGACCTCCATCTGCCAACAAAAGAATTCCCTCTCCGCTGGCTTTCTGAGGAAGATTTGATTTGTTGAGAAGGGCATCCGCAGCATCGGAGAAGATTGGTGGATTGGTGACGCCATGGTTATGTCGACCCGGGGCAAATCCGGAAGGGCCACCACCGTCCATTGACATCAGCGGTATTCGATATAGGCCATCCATAATGCTTGGGGATGGTTTTGGATGGAATTCTCGTGCTTATTTCGTATCAGTCACATCTTTTCCAGTGTTGCTTGGGTTGATGATTAATTCACCGCCATCAAGGACTCTTTCAGCAGAACCTGTTCCATACCAACCGTCCAAAAACAAAGCCAGAGCAGCAACTTCGGAATGAGGCTGATTTCCGACAGCAAGGTTGTACTGGGCAACTTGAAACACCTCGGATGGAACTTTTGCACCACCGACGATGACAACAAGTGGGCGATCTCGGCGGATGGTTGGTGTGACACTTCGATACGATGCGCCATACATGGTCAAATGGACAGCGATTCCAGGTGGGTTACCATCAACTCCTTCGCGGACGAATTTCCGTAACCAAGCCATCGGGCTTTTG
>Ga0066825_10000540_pt1 | contig 12112 bp, 10 predicted proteins | sample ETNtaG_6_FD_65608 | JGI IMG/M metagenome (GOLD analysis project Ga0066825, IMG submission 65608) | Marine microbial and viral communities from oxygen minimum zone, Eastern Pacific Ocean - ETNP201306SV45 | ecosystem: Environmental > Aquatic > Marine > Oceanic | place: Pacific Ocean: Eastern...
TGAATTAGCGAGTTATAACCACGAATGAATCAATCTACTACCTCATCATCACTACCATCGAACTGGCAAATAGATCATATAGGTATAGCTGTAAACAGCCTGGACACCGCATTAGTGCGCTACGAAACTTTGTTAGCAACCCAGCACTATGGACGTGAAAAAGTGAATTCTCAGGGTGTTGAGGTCGCATTTTTAGACACCCCAACCTCACGCATAGAGTTATTGGCTCCCCTTGACCCAGAGTCCATTGTGGCCAAATTCATCAGTAAAAGAGGGGAAGGAATGCATCATACCGCTTTCTTAGTCCCCGATATTCATGGTGAACTAGATCGACTAAAAAGCTTAGATTGGGAACTCATTCATCCGAAACCGATATCCGGAGCCCATGGAAAATGGGTAGCATTCTTACATCCAAAATCAGCACACGGAGTACTTATTGAATTATGCGCATACAAAACGTAGCCTACCATGCAGGAAGCATATTGGTATTATTTATTTTCTGCATAACATGTTCGGGACCCAATCAGGGGTACGAAGAAGCCCCCACTTCCTTAAGTGATACACCCATTGCCCAATTTAACATTAACACCAGAGGAGTAGAGATCCCAAAAGACCCCAAAATAATGAGTACTGTGCAGATCTACTTGAATGAAGAATTACAGCAGGAGCAAGCCATGGGGATAGAAACCATCGGTATTGGTGCATTAGAACAAGGGCCAAAATACTCCTATGGTCTGGAAAGTTGGACGGTAAATGGTCAAGACATGGATGTTTCCTTGTTATCAATGCCCGAAGAAGAAGATTGGGTGTTATATGGACCCTACATTGATAAAACACTTCTTCGGCATGCTTTAATCATAGATTTAACCAAGGCTTTAGGCCGATACGGACCTCGATACGATTTTGTGGAACTCACTATAAATGACGAGTACCAAGGAGTCTACCTTTTTTCCGAAAAAATAAAACGCGACAAAAACCGACTCGATTTGGTTGATTTAGATCCTGATGAAAATGATGCATCCACCGTTAGCGGAGGGTATATCCTTCGGGTTGATGACGAACGAGGTGACCGCGGTGACCGGGCCATTGGAGAAGAAATAATATACTCTGAAAAAGATGGCTTTCGATCCATGTTTGGCCCATCCGGTGATTCTCTCAATTTCCCTGCACAAGGACAAAAGCGCAGCGAAGAACAATATTTCATGTACGAAGATCCAGATAAAGACGTGATTACCGAGCAACAAAAAAGATATATCCAAGACTACCTCGCACAATTTGAGAATGCATTGGTAAGCGACAATTTCGAACAGGGTGAGCGTAGGTACTCCGAATATATAGATCTAGACTCATTCGTCGACTATCTACTACTAAGTGAACTATCCGCAAACCCGGACGCTTACCGTTTTCACACATATCTTTACAAAGATCGGAATGCTCCACTTAATATGGGCCCAATTTGGATGGCAAACCTTGCCTTTGGACACGGAGAGTTAAGCACGAACGGTGGGTGGATGTTTGAACTAAATCAAAGAGCTCCAGATTCACCATGGCTAGTGCATTTTTGGTGGGGTAGATTATTAGAAGACGACACGTTTCGATCTGCCTTAGTGAACCGTTGGGAAGAACTTCGTTCTACTGTACTTGGTACTGAAAGCATAATGGACAAAATTGACACTCATGTAGCAAGACTGAACTACGCCGGTGCCATAGAGCGAAATTTCAAAAAATGGAGCATTCTAGGTCAACAACTTCCCTCCAATACTTTTGTGGGAAGCAGCTATGACGAGGAGATCAGCTACCTCAAAGAATGGCTAAACCAACGACTAGAATGGATGGATACCGAATTATCCGGAAGTTTTTGAACCGTCGTACCAAAGTCGAAACATCATATATACTATAAAAATCAACCCTACATAGAGCCCTAGCTCGAGAACGTCTCCAAGCCATAGCCAAAAAATATCAATCTTAAATCCTAGCATCTTCCTGTTAATTTGGTTGGTTATCCCTTTATATTATTTAGGGTATTAATATATAACAACAAAGATACAATTTTTTGGAAGCCCTAATGACATTTTTTAAGGTTTTACAGTTTAATCCGTTCTACAATAAACCCTTGGAAGTACACCGGCAAGAACGTATTATTAAAGAGCATTATAGAAAGGTTCAATTACATTAAGCTCAAGGTTATTATGACCGGTCTCCATAAATCCAAATTCTATGCCGATGTTTCACATATACACTAATTAATGAATTCATTTAATCTACACCCAAACATACGGTTACTCCTCGATATTGTGGGTAAATTTAATTCTACGATGGATCCATCTAGATTACTCCATGAAATAATTGAATCTACAAAAGGTATGGTCGAAGCTGAGGCAAGCTCTCTTTTTTTACTAAGTGATGGAGGTAAAAAACTAGAACTAACCATCCCAACAGGACCAGCAACCGCCGAAGTGTCGGGTAAAAAAATTGCCTCTGATCATGGAATAAGTGGTTGGGTTGTCCAGAATCAAGAACCTGTACTTATTCCCGACGTTCAAACTGATCCACGCTTTCAAGGTGAATTACTGTCCAATCCTCAGTTTCAATCTCGAAATATGATTTGTGTTCCCTTAAATAATAACCAAGGTGAAACCATTGGGGTCTTGCAAGCCATCAACATCAACAAAGATTTTTTAAACGAAGAGATGCTAGGGTTATTTCAAACTCTAGCCAATCAAGCCGCAACAGCATTAGAAAATGTGCACATACAACAGCAACAGTTAGCGGCCGAATTGGTCAATAAAGAACTTGAGGTAGCCACTCAAATTCAAGCTCGCTTTTTCCCTCAGCAAACCCCTGAGATTGAAGGCTATGAGATTGCTGGTTGCAGTATACCGGCTAAAGATGTAGGCGGTGATTATTATGATTTCATTCCTAGTCCAGAACCTAACCAGCATGGCTTTGTAGTTGCTGATGTTACTGGAAAAGGAGTTCCTGCCTCACTGCTAATGGCTACTATGAGAGCTACCCTTCGAGCCAATATTCAAAACAATCCTAAGGATATTGTTCAAGCCTTAGCCCAAGTGAATGGAGACATTTACAGAGATTCTCCAGTTGATAAGTTCATTACCTCTATTTACTGCCATTTAGATTATAAAAGCCATGTACTCAGCTATGTAAATTCCGGGCATAATCCGCCTTATATTGTACGAACTTCAGAAAAGCAGGTGGAGGAATTAGAAGAAGGTGGGCTTATGCTAGGTATCATGGAGGAAATTGACCTACCGATTGCTAGTTTATCTATTAATGAAGGCGATATTATAATGCTATTTTCAGATGGAGTGACTGAAGCAACCAATCCCGCAGGTGAGCTCTTCTCTGAAGAACGCTTTGAGCAGTGGTTACTTGATCACAGTCAGTTAACTGCAGATGAGATGAAAAAAGCTTTGCTCCAGACGCTTCAAGACTATGCCGATGGAAGCCCTCAAAGCGATGATATCACGTTCATTATCTTAAAACGTTCAAACTAAATTGGTTTGGCACCATATAGCAGACCCTTATTAATGTAATCCATACTTGATTTGTAGGGTAGGGGAAAAATTCCAAGTGCTAAGCTCGGGATCAAAATACCAATTGTTTAAATAAGTAAAGGACATATCTGCTGTTAGACTCATCTTGTCGAGGTGTTTAACTCCTTTAATTCCAAAATTTACGTCAAATTCGGCTACATATTCCCGATCCCCCACAAAAGCTCGGATGGTATAATCGTCATTATATCGCGTTCGTTGGAAATAAGCCCCAATAGCACCTCCCGAGCCGAAAAAATCTAGGGATATGAAGTTACTATTTGCCCCCGGCCCAATGCTTGCTCCTACTAATTGTCCTTGATGTGTATACCCTTGATTAACTATACCATGTATATAATAAGTACCACCACTACCTGAGTTGTTGATAAATGATATTTGATTTTGACTCAAGGTAGTACTTTCAATCAATAACCTAATTACATTTCCATACTTAAGATTGAATAATTTCAAAAATCCAAAAGTATAGGCTCTTTGACGATCTGGTTGCCTGAGTAATTCTTGAAAACTCGCAGGAAAATCATTTTTAGCATATTCTACATAGGTTTCAAATCCCACTTCAGGAAACTTCCAGGTCAAGGCCACCGAAGTGATTTGATCATAAAAATCATTGGTAATTCTGCCCCCTCCAATATCGGTATCTCTTTTCGGGGAAAAATTGGTAAAGGCCGCAAATACATCCCCCAATACCAAATCGCCATCCTGCCATTCTCTGTACAACACTCGATGTAAGCTTAGTATCAATCCATCTGCAAAACTTGGTCGATAAGCTGCAACTAAACCTGTAAAATACCGCCTATCATTGGATGGGTCTTCATCAAAATAATCCGATTCGGCTAATCTGCCCCAAAAACCTTGCAGCTCCATTTGGCCGATGACTGTTTTTAAAGGTGCTTTAGTCCCCACGCGAAGATGAGGAAAGCCACCTGCATTTCTGCTCATTAGTATTTGATTTTGATAGGCAGGACCCCATGTCATATTCTGAGTTGATAAGGCTAGGGATAAGTATGAGTGCGATAGCTTTATTTCAGACTGTCCCAGATGAAATTCCGAAAAGGATTCATTTCCGAACCTTTGCACCCAATCTAAAGAGCGAGCATAGGGATAAGAAAACTCACTTTTATTTAGGTTGTGTACTGGAATAATAAAATCTTGGTTTTCAGCATAATAAAGCATGGGTTGTATGGTATAACTAATGGAACTTTCTTTGCCTAAGGTGAACCTCCCCTGAACGCCAAAGGTGGTAAACAGATTCATCCCTTTACCGGTCCATAGCGGCCCGTTATTGTTGCTTCTATTAAGCTTCGAATTGTGTATAAATCCAACTCGAGGACTGATGATAGAAAAGCGACTTGGCTCTTTACTAAGAACCCAAATATCCCAACCTAATTCTGCTAATTCATAATCCAAACCAATACTAGGGAAAAAGCTCAACGGCTGAATCATATCGGCATTTTTTAACGCCAACATCCTAACATAATCGTACTCTTGCGACTCTGGGGTAATAGAATATTGAGCTTTGACCTCAACAAGCCAAATGCATTGTATCGAAATTATAAGGAGACAAATACGAACCATTAGATTTAATCAATTATTTTTAAAATATTTTTTTGCAGCCATTGTTCGATAATCTTCCCAGTTTGCTTGTTGTGAAAGAGCCATCGGTTCCGCCCCACCTTTTAACTCCTCGACTTTCCCATTAAGAGCTGAGGTTACGATATGATGCTTTCTACTTCTTAACGCAAGACAACTGCTCATATAAATATCATCTATATCTTCCTCTGGTTCAATATTCATAGGTACACGATTTAGGTCTGCTGTTTTGAAAAATATTAAGCGGCCTTTTAATATATCTACCTGCTTATTTTTTTTAGGAAACTTGTGGTGCTTCGCTCCTAATGTAATTCCCATCTTACGAATGCTTTTTTGCTGTTCTGTGGGGTAGTAAGATAGGTCTTTCCCAAGTTTAACCCCATTAAAACCAATGGCACGCCCTGGTATATAGTTTTTTTCTATTGCATCAATCAAAAGTTGCAAGCTATCCGGCGAACTAAGCACTAAATCATCATCATGCGACATGATATACGGAGTTTTGGCATACGAAGCCATACTCCACCTTGCCCAACATTTCAAATTCTTGGATGAATTAATTACCAAGTCTAATCGAGGGTCATTAAACTCTTGTTCGCCATTATTCCACAGGAATATAGAACACTCAACTGTTTGATTTTTGAGCGCATCAAGTATAATTGGTATGTTTTCAGCTCTCTTATAATTCAATAATAAAACCGTAACCATATAGTGATTATATTGAGTTAAAGTAACGATGAAAGATTCTAAAAAAGCACATATTGCCGTTTGTGTTGGAACGCATAATCGACCCGATTCGCTTACCAAGACCCTTCACTCACTTGTTGGCCTGGAAGTGCCCAATAATACAGATATAACCATTATTGTCATAGATAATAATAGAGTAGATACTTCTGAGCAAGTCGTACTTGAGTTAAAACAAAGATCCAAATTCGATCTTCTATATATAGTTGAAGAAGAAATTGGAATTGTACATATGAGAAATCGAGCCTTAATAGAAGCTTCTCGCATAAGCGCTACCCACTTAGCATTTATTGATGATGACGAAATAGCTAGTACTAATTGGATTAAAGAGCTCTATGATGCATTGATTCGATATGAAGCCCAAGTGGTCCAGGGTACAACGCAACGAATCATCCCCGAGGATACCCCTAATTGGCTTACTAAGTATAATATACTCCAACTCAATAGCCATTCAACCGGTCAAATAAGAACATCTGCAGGAACAAGAAATGTGTTATTTGACCTCAAATTCATAAACCAAAACAACCTTCGGTTTAATCCCGTGTTTAATTTCATGGGTTCATCGGACAGTTTTTTCTTTCATCAAGCCTATCTAAAGGGAGCCAAAATTGTTTGGGTTGATGAAGCCAGAGTAAAAGAAATCTTATCTAAAAATAGAATAGATGTTGGATGGATTATCCAGCGCTCATTTAGGATGGGCGTTACCGACTTCGAAATGAAGAAACAACTTGGGGCTTATTTTTCAATATTCAACTCACTCTTAATATATATCCTGTGCCTGTTTTTATTTGCCATTGTAATCATACTAAGCCTTCCTTTCAATAGAAGCATTTCGTTAAAACTCTTTTTGCAAGTAGCCAAAGCGGCTGGATTCATCTACAAAATGGCTGGATTTACTTATCTAGAATACAGGATTACTGAATAGGCCTTAGATGGTTAATTTGAATGGCACACATAGCGATATCAAATAGCAGAAGGAACTAATTATGACGGCCGAACTTTTGGCTATGGGCCATTTATTTTTCATTCGCAGCTTTTCCCCATTTTTAACCGCATCTAATATTTCAATAAAATATTGCCACGTACCTGGGGCATGAATAACCAATGGATTTGTTCCCGTAATCTTATTCTTGAACTGTTGCTTTACCTGGTCAAAATAAATATCAGTAAGTTTATTTTGGAACTGATTCAACCCGAAAAACTTCAAAACCGCTCTCTCCAGTTTGTAAGCATTATAGGCATGTAACTTAGTTATGTAGGGTAGATTCATGACTCTAGATCGTCCACCAGTAACTTCAAACAGAAAATGAAATTGATCAAGTCCTATGGAATACCGCTTTTCAGAAGATTGGAAATGCTCTACAAAGTGTTTTGAATAAAGATATTGGTCGGAAACAAAGCTATGCATGGGTACATCCTCAGAAATATCTATTTCGTTTTTGCTAATGATATCATCTAACAGCATTTGTAGATGTACTGCTTTTCCCATGAAGGTTCCTGAATTCAGATACTTATAGATAGTTTCTGATTCCGGATACGTGGCCTGATAGTTCTTTTTAATTCGATGATTTCGAAAATAAAAATTAGCTTCAGCCCCAAAAATAATATCTTTTTCAAATGTGGAAAAAACGTTAATGATATCGCCCTCAGAGGCATTAATGAGAACATCAAAAGCATCTGTAATTAGGAGCATTTGTTCAGCTTGCACAGTCTTTAAGTAATCAAAAAAGAGCTTTATTTTGATTGCATTTGACGCCCATTGCTTATGGTATGTAAGTACGATTAACTCAAGGTCATTCTTCTTGCAACTCTGCAGAAGTTTGTTTTCAAAGCCTAAGTCTTTATCCGAGAATGTAATGACTCGTAATTTCTTCATTTAATACCGCTTAATGTTGAAAAAAGATGCACATACGCTCTTACTATTTTTTCTGTTGAAAAGTCCTGTGCACGATCTTTAGCCTTTTGAATGACTTCGCTTCGTTTTTTCTCTTCTAAGGTAATGACCGTATTTATCACTTCGGACAATAGGTTCATATCATTTACGACAACTAGTTTTCCATATCTACCCCTATCCAATATTTCATTTGGTCCAAAATCACAATCCGTTGATATAACCGGACACTCACATGCCATAGCCTCCACAAGCACATGACCAAAACCTTCCCACTGAGAACTTAGAATAAATGCTTCTGCATTCTTCATGTAGCTATATGGATTACTCTGAAAGCCTTCAAAATGAACCAATGACTCTAGATCTAATGCTCTAGCCCGTTGCATCAAATTTCGGTACTCACTGCCCACACCTAATATAACTAAGTGTATACCTTTACTTGGCGCTATGCTTTGATGATATGCCTCTAACAATAATTTGAAATTCTTTTGCGGCGCTAATCTCCCAACTCCTAAAATATACTTATAGGGTTGTTTTATAAATGCTTTACTGAGGGATGTGATTTCATCTATATCTACGGGATTTGCGATCACCGATACCTTAGATTCTTTTATCGAATATCTAGATAGGATCTGAGATTTGGCCCCATTGCTCAGCGTAATAATATGATCTGCCTTTATATAGGCTTTTTTAAGAAGGCTTTTTAAGATGTATCCAAACAAAAAACCCTTGGACGAAGCCTCGGCTAGTATGTTATTACCCGATCGAACTACCCAAATCATATCCCTTGTGATCCCAAGAACCTTCCAAAAAATGGACATATAATTCATGCTCTCGGTAATTGTCATGATGATATCGGGTTGAAAGGATCTAATAGCCCGATACTGTGTGGGTAACATGAAACTAACAAATTTATACAAACTATATAAAGGATTGGATGCTTTAGCAACAAAAAAACGACCTTTATCCTGGTGATTTAGTATAGAATTATCGGGTACAAAAGCCGAATAGTCACCCGTAAAATCAAGCAAGCAAACTTTGATATCCACTAATTCTCTATCATAGTTTTTCAAAATATTCAGAACAGTTCGCTCTGCCCCTCCGCCTGAAAAGCTTGGTAAAAAAAATAGAATACGAGCTTTTTTGCTCATTTGAAGTTCCAATAGTCTTTATAGTATCGCATCATAACTTCATTATTAACGCCGTCTTTATTAACCGAGTTGCTCAGAGAGTAGTCGGACCAACTTGATAGTCTTTTAAGGTGTGAAAATCCCCAACTAACCGGAAATATGTATTTTTTTACCCCCTGCTGAGCTAAATGCCCACTTACACACAAATCGTCGGTAAAATAAGCCTCCTTGGGTCGTTGTTCTGTGAGAAAGTGTTGGGCAAAAAAAGTGGGTTTTATCATGAATGAACCATATCCAGTTACCACATCAACTTCTCTTCGTTTCTGAATATCGGTTGCATAGACCTTTGTTTTAAAACGATTCTTATCGTTAAAAGTAGTAGGTACATCATAACCAATAATTGCAAGGGCTGCTTCCGGATTTTTTCGAGATTCAGCCTCATACGACTCTATTAAATGCCTTGAATAGATGATATCGTCATCTAGACAAATAATTCGCTGATTTGGATTTTGACCATATTCTATAAGTGATGGAATCAATTTAGTAATGGGTCCTAAATCTCGATCGATCATACGATACTCAACCATTGGAATATCGGGTAAGTCCTCTAGTAACACTTCTTTTTGCTCGCGAATAGAATATTTAGGAATCCATACAATTATCTTTTTGGGTAATACCGACTGATCTAATAGAGAATACAGTGTGGGAGTAATGCGATATATTCTCTCCGAAAGGGTGGTTAATGAGATTACGATATCCGAAGAAATATTGCTAAACTTCACATTTCTGTGAATACCATTCACCAACAACAAATACCGAATCAATTCTGAGGCTTTGTTTCGCATTCTGACTGTTTTCTTTTATCTAGTTGTCTGATCCAAAAACCTGTATGAAATTAGTCCTTTTTATTCTAAAGTCATCATGGCAAAAATTACTTCTTGGAGCCATAGGAAGTGCTATTGCTGGTTTATGCTATGCTTACGCTGTAAAATTACTAAACACATTGATAGGTAGTAGCTCTGAATCTAGTTCGTTATTTATCGAAATGGCTCTCATGATTCTGCTCTCAACTGGCTTGTCATTACTAAGTGGGTATTACCTTACCAAACTATTTGAAGAAAAAATTTCGGACTTACGGGTAGAATTATCAAAAAAAATATTGAAAGTGGATTTTGAAACCGTTGAGAGAAATGCCCATAAAATTATACCTGTTCTTCATTATGACGTAAATAACATTGGTTCGTTTGCGAAAACGATACCTGACGTAATAGTGGCGTTCTTTAAAATCGCGGCTATTTGGACGTATATGTTTATGCTATCTTGGCAATTAACCTTATCTATTGTAGCGGTATTTCTTAGCGTATTTTTATTTGCTTATGTGCTTTTGCCTACCTTCCACCGGATTGAAATAAATATACAGAGAGAACGTAATACGCTGTATCGCCACCTGGTTGGATTAGTGAATGGAATAAAAGAGTTAACTCTAAACCGTCAGCACCAAAAAAGTTATGTTGAAGAAACCATACTACCTACTAGCTCATTACATGCCCGATTCATTTCCTTCATTAACTCCTTAAACATACTAGTAACCAAATCAGCAGAACTGATTGTGATCATTGGAATTGGAATCATCATCCTGATTCAAAAATCCTCGACTACTTTTTCCACCGATGTTTTCTTGGATTTCTTAACTCTAGTACTCTTTATAGTCCCTTCTCTGATTATTATCACCAGCTTTGCAAGAAGCGTAAAAAAAGTGGATGCCTCACTGGAACAAGTATTTAGTTTAGGGTTAGAATTTGATAGCTATGTACACCTTATGGGGAATACTAAGCTAGCTTATAGGACTAGTTCAACGACGCCTCTTATCCGTTTGAAGCAAGTAAATTATGTATACGGAAACTCTGATTCTGATGCTTTTAAGGTTGGTCCTTTTAATCTCGTTATTTATGAAAACGAAGTATTGTTCCTGAACGGAGGTAATGGAAGTGGTAAAACTACCTTAGCAAAACTACTAACGGGTTTATATACCCCTGAATCGGGTCATTTGACGTATCAAGACCAAGTGATTAACGAGGATAATATTTTTGAATATCGCAATCTATTTGCTGCGACTTTTACCGACTCACATGTCTTCCAAAATTTAAGGTATTTATCACAAACCACTAATGAAGAGGATATGAAGAAAATTTCTGCTCTTCTTGGAATAGATGATAAAATTGAAACTCAAGATCTATTTATTTCAAACGTGGATCTGTCATTTGGTCAACGTGGGAGACTGAATTTACTAAGAGTTCTTCTTGAAGATAAACCCATTTATTTATTTGATGAATGGGCGGCAAATCAAGACCCTTATTTTAGGTCTAAATTCTACAATGAAATCTTACTAGGTTTAAAAAATAAAGGTAAAACAGTTATCGTCATTTCTCACGACGACAGCTATTATCATTTGGCTGACAGAATAATTACACTTTCTTCTGGTATCATTTCTGATACCATAGCTTAATCTGATGGTTTTTAGCTATTTAAACTGTTGCATAACGATATAAATAACACTAATAGAATAAAGATTGCTCTAGGTCTATAAAGCCCTTATCTTCATTTCTTTATTGTAATCGAGGCGTGGCGTAGTCCGGTAGCGCACTCGGCTGGGGGCCGAGGGGTCGCAGGTTCAAATCCTGTCGCCTCGACGTTTAAGCTCATATGTATGGGCTTTTTTTGTGGGGAATCGTAGTGATTTGTTCGACTATTGTTCGATAGAAAGACTCCTAAACTAAAGGAGAACTTCAATGGCTACGCTAGTAAAGGATAGGAAATGGTACTATGTCCAGTTCTATGACGCTTCAAAAAAACCACAACGAAAAAGAGTCAGTCTCAAGACAACTCATAAAAGTACCGCTCTAAAGTTATATCACAATCTCGAAAGGAAACATGTATTAGAGCAATTCGATCCTTGGTCAGGGTTTGATGCTACTGCTTCATATTTGCCCCTAAGTAAAAATTCGAGACTTGGTGATGTACTCACATATTACATCTCCCAGAAATCCAGAGAGGATTGGAGGGATAGAACTGCTAAGGATACTACCTATGTACTTCGAGCATTTGAGCGTGTAGCAGGCTCTGAGAAGTCCATATCTTGCTTGTGTGCGACTGACTTTAATGACTACATCAATAGAGAGGGAGTCGCC
>Ga0066825_10000541_pt1 | contig 12075 bp, 14 predicted proteins | sample ETNtaG_6_FD_65608 | JGI IMG/M metagenome (GOLD analysis project Ga0066825, IMG submission 65608) | Marine microbial and viral communities from oxygen minimum zone, Eastern Pacific Ocean - ETNP201306SV45 | ecosystem: Environmental > Aquatic > Marine > Oceanic | place: Pacific Ocean: Eastern...
TTAAAAAAGCTACTTAATAACTTCAACGACAACCTCAATTTCAACAGCAATATTGCTAGGTAATGATACCATTCCCACTGCAGATCTTGCGTGCTTTCCTCTATCACCGAAGACCTCAACTATAAAGTCAGAGAAACCATTAATAACGGCTGGTTGTTGATAAAAATCAGCGGTAGAATTAACCATTCCAATTACCTTTACAAACCTCTTAATTTTATTTAGGTCTCCAACTTCTTTTTTGAGAGACGCTAATATGTTTATACCAGTAAGTTTAGCGGCGTCATACCCCTCTTCTATAGTCATATCATCACCGAGGCGTCCTGTTAAATAATCGCCGTTTTCTTTCCTTGGCCCAGTTCCCGAAACATAAACCAACATCGAGTTTTTGGTTTCTGAAAACCTAACTGTTGGAACGTAGTTGGCTATAGGTTCACCGGGTGTTGGTAGTTCTATATTTAGTTTTTTAATTTTTTCTTCAACATCATAGTCATATAACGGTTTATTCAAAAGGTAATGGTCGACAGCCGCCTTATCGTTTGAAGTACAACCAACCAAAAACAGAACTAAAAACAAAAACTTAATCTTTTCCATATGTTGTTATTACAATTTTTCTAACTCGTCCACCATTGCGGTGTTCACACAAATATATTCCTTGCCAAGTTCCCAACAAAGGAACACCGTTTTTAATTGGAAAAGAAACCGAGCTTCCCAATAAACTAGATTTAATATGTGAGGTCATGTCGTCAGGACCCTCAGCTGTGTGTTTGTAATAAGTCTCATCTTCAGACACCATTTTGTTAAAATGGGTCTCAAAATCTTCTCTTACCGTTGGGTCCGCGTTTTCATTTATTGTGAGACTTGCTGATGTGTGTTTAATAAACACATTTACAACCCCGGTTGTGTTTGGTAAATGTTTCGTTATTTCATTAGTAATTACATGAAAGCCTCTGCCATAAGAAGGAAGTGAAATTTCTTTTTGATTAATCATTGCTTCCCGTCTTCATTCTTTCTGCGTTTTCTGCAATCCTAAGCTTTTCTGTAAAAGAAAAAAGGTCCCCCGAAACAATTTCAGTTAAGTTATAAACGGTGTAGTTGATTCTATGGTCCGTCACTCTCGCTTGTGGATAATTATAAGTCCTGATTTTATCTGACCTGTCCCCTGAACCCACCATGCTTTTTCTTTGTCCCGCTATCTCTTCGTTCTGCTTTTTTATTTCAAGCTCATACAGTTTTGACCGAAGAACCTTCATGGCTTTATCATAGTTAGCGTGTTGAGAGCGTCCATCTTGACACTCAACAACAACTCCCGTCGGTTCGTGGGTAAGCCTAACTGCAGACTCTGTTTTGTTCACGTGTTGTCCACCGGCTCCTGAAGCTCTATATGTGTCTTTTCTTATGTCTGCTGTATTGATTTCTAATTCAACATCCTCTGCTTCTGGTAATACAGCAACGGTTGCTGCTGAGGTATGTACACGTCCTTGTGTTTCTGTGTTTGGAACCCTTTGCACCCGGTGTGTTCCTGCCTCAAACTTTAACTTACCATAAACATCCTCTCCCTCAACAGAACAGACAATTTCTTTATATCCACCAGAAGACCCCTCGTTGAAATTAATAACATTTAACGACCATTTGTTTTTTTCTGAGTACAACTGATACATTCTTAACAAATCACCCGCAAAAATAGCCGCCTCGTCACCACCAGTTCCAGCCCTAATTTCCAATATAACATTCTTTTCGTCGTTAGGGTCTTTTGGGATTAACAAAACCTTCAAGTCCTCTTCCTCTTTATTTTTTTTAGCAGATAAAACCTCTAACTCTTTCTTTGCTATTTCCCTAAACTCCTCGTCTTTTTCTGTTTCAATAATTGTTTTTGCCTCATCTATTCCTGTAAGTGTTTTCTTGTGTTCTTTGAACGCTGATACAATTTTACCTAATGACTTATATTCTTTGTTTAGTTTTTTAAATAGGTTTAAGTCTGATACCGTTTCGGGTTTTGATAACTCAGCCTCAACCTCAAGGTATTTTTTGTTTAACTCTTCTAGTTTATCAATCATCTTATTAACGAAGATAAAAACCTATCTTTAATTTATTTCATAAATTACATTTTATTAGAATTTAAAATGTTAGTTAGTATTTCTCATATTAAAAAAAGCATTCTTGTTTTTTTGCTGTTGTTTTTATTAAACTTAGCGTTTGTTAACGCACAAACAGACCCATCGCCCCAAGACAAAACCCTTGTGGTTTATAATTTTAAAAATAAAGGAAACGAAAAACAATCTTTGATTGAGCTTCATAATAAACTAACATCATTAGGTGTTGATGTGGTAAACTATGTTGATTCTTTAAACCTGAAGGTCTCATTAGAGGTTGAGTTGAAGTTATTTAAATACATTCAAAGCAGAGAGATCAAAAACATATTGTTTTATAATGAAACAAAACAAGAAATAAACCTCGTTAACGTTTCTTCTTTTATTAGTAAAAAACCCCTTCCTTACAAAACAATTAAAGGTGATTCTGTTTTAAATAAATTTAAACACACCCTGTCGATTAAACCAAGGACTCAAAAAACTTTTTTGTATTCACCTCAACCTGAGGTTATAGAAAAAGTTACAATAAACCCTTTCAATAAAATATTGTTAAAACCAAACTTAAAAAACCAAAAAATAGGGGTTACCTCACAGTTTAATTTGGACCAAAGTTTTGGGTTGGTTCTTGTTGAAGCAAGGGAAGATTATCGTTTTTATTACTCGAACGGAATTAATTATTTTATTGGTTTTTTAAAAGGTACAGAGTCTTTCTTAAAAAAAACCTATAGCATTGATGGGTTAAAACCCAACTCTAATAAAGAAATACTCGTCTTAGTTTTAGAACACACAGCAACAAGAAACAAACTATTTTATTTTAATAAAAAAACAACATCTAAAAAAAACCTCTTGGACGACTTTCTCTCTAACTAAACAGGCTTTTATTAAGAAAAGGAATTAAAGATAAAACAACAGCCTCCTCATAATATTTTGTTCTATCAATAATGTTATTTGTAAGTATTCCTATTGCCCCGTTTTTTTTCTTTGAGTTTTTTCTTTCAAAAACAACATCATCAGCTTCACCCAACTCAACACCAGACTCAATTAGTTTTTGTATTTTTTGTGGAATCTGAAACATTGACGTTTTACCCTTTCCTTTTTTTCCAAAACTATCTTCCACCACAACCCAAGCAAAAGCGAAAAGCTCTTTGTTGATGTATTCACACCCCCCCTCTATTCCTATATAAAAATCAGCAACACTTGGCTTAAGATTTTTTAGTCTGTTTTTTGCGCCTAGTTTTGTTTCATTACAACTCATTGGTTGGTCTGACACACCAGAAGCTACACTAATCCCACAAACATCTATAACACTATCGCTAAAAACTTTTTTAAAAGCACCTTTGGTTGCGTTTATTTTTGTTGGGTTTTTTGACCCAACAAGAACCTTTAATTTACCTGAATCCAATTTTCTTTTTTGTTTTTATTAAAGGTTAGGGTTTTTTTTGTTTGGCTAATTTTAACCCCAACTATATTTGTTTGTTCTTCTAAAACATCAAACAAAACTGTGTTTTTTATAGATAGTTTTTTTCCCCCTAAAGATCCTTCAACAACAAAAACCAAGTTTGCTGTTTCTGTATAATCACTGCCCTCAAAAACAAAACGATCTAAAACTAAGTTTTTTTTTCTCCCGTCAACAGAAACTATAAGGTTGTTTTTAATGTAGTTAACAACGTTTTTTCTTTCTATTTCTGATAAACCCCCAGAATACCCTTTTAAACCCAAAGCATCAAAAACATCATCTTTAAACAACCTCATAGAAAAAAAAGAAACACCGTTCTTTTCATAGACATTACATACACTGACATATACGGCGTGAGATTTTGATGGCGTTACCTTAAGAGTAAAAAAAAACAAAAAAAAAGAAAAGAATAATCTTTTATAAGCCATATTTATCAATAAGATAAACCAAGGAAGCTAAAGAAGCTGTTCCTAACTCCAACTCTCGAGCGTGAACCAATTCAAAAACATCTTTTGCTGTATGGTGCATCTCAAAATACTTTTGGCCATCTATGCTTAAGCCAAACATAGGTGTGCCTGTTTGTCTGTGAAGGGGCCCAATATCAGCACCACCTCCTCCTTTTGAAAAATAAGAAATTGTGTTTTTGTCAAAATATTTCAACCAATCTTGAATTTTATTTAATTGCTCATCGCTGCCCGAAAACCCAAAACCCCTAGGCACATATCCACTTGCGTCGCTTTCTATTGCAGCAATATGCTGTTCATTTTCTTTGACAGCAATTTCTGCGTATTTTAATCCACCCCTTAACCCAAACTCTTCATTCATAAACATTACCGCTCTGATCGTGTTATTTGGTTTTATGTTTTGTTTTTGAAATAAGCGTAAAGCACCAATAGAATGAACGCAGCCCGCCCCGTCATCATGAGCACCTTCTCCTATATCCCAAGAGTCAAGGTGGCCTCCTACTGTTATAATCTTCTCTGGATTTTTTGTGCCTCGAATTAACCCAATCACATTATGAGATAAAGCATCAGGATACCAGGTTCCAGAGAGCTTAACTGTTAGTTCTAAGTTGGGGTTTTCTTTTATAGCTTTAGATAGTTTTTCCGAAGATAAAACCCCCAATCCCCCATGAGGAATACTATCTAAACCCTCCTTATACGACATACCACCAGTATGTGGAAAATCTTCATATGTTGATGAGGATAAAGACCTAAATACAGAAGCTAAAGCACCGTGTTCAGCGGCTTTAACAGCTCCCGTTCTTCTTTGAAACCCTGTTTCCCCATAAGAGGTGCCCACGTTGATATATCTTTGGTTAAACGCCTTGTTATAAAAAACAATTTTACCTTCAATATTTTCTCTTCCCAACTCATCAACTTCATCTAAGGAAGATACCTCTATGACCTTTGCTGTAATCCCCTCACTAGGAGTAGAAACGGTTCCTCCAGCACCTAAAATTGAAAGATTAATTTTTTCTTTTCCCTCATAGAAATACGCTTCTTCTACATCACCCCTCTCCCAATGAGGAACCATTACCTCTTGTAAGTATACACTATCAAAGCCGTAATTTTCCATAACTTCTTTTGACCATAAAACAGCTTTCTTAGCTCCCTCTGACCCACTTGGTCGTGGACCAATATCTTTTGAAAGAACCCTTAACAACTCATAACTTTCTCTTAACTCTAGTGCGTCACTATAAAAGGTGTTAATTACATCTGACGTTTCTTGGTCAAACTGGGTGGAACTTTCTTTACAAGAAAATAAAGAAAAAATAAAAACTGTATATAATAACTGTCTCATGTTTTTGCGTTTAATAGGTTAAAATTAAGGAGCTGTCTTTTTTATAGCTGTATAAATATAGTTTTTGCCTTTCTTAAATTCAAACTCTTTCTGTTATTATAAAATAACAACACTATTATAAGCTTTCCAAAATATGAATATGATGAAAACAAAATATGATAAAACTAAAAAATAAGCTTGTTTTTTTGTAACACCTCCGACTCGAGTATATAAAAATATTGAAAGGGCAGTAAGACCAAAAAACCACCAAGAAAGACTCGTAATTAAATTTACTATTTCAGGAGTTAATATTATAGGCCCATACGAAAATGTGAAAAAAAACAGAGGTACCCCTAAAGCCACACAAAGATTAAAAATATTACTTCCGTAAGCATTAGATATTGCATCGTCATAATTACCCTTTTGGGCATCTTTATATGAGATAATAGTATCAGGAAAACTGCTTCCAATTGCAGCAAAAACAATAGCCACAAATAACAACGGTATCCCTAAACCATTTAATTCACCAAACCAATAAACAGTATATGATTCGCTTCCTAACCACTCACAGGCAATTACAAGAAAATAACAAACAAAACCTATTATTAATGACGAAACAACAAAAACCAACCAAGCTTTATTGGTATTAAGTTTTTGATTTCCTATAATCATTCTTTTTAGGTCCAAAATCATAAAAGCAGAAAGAAAAGAAACTTTTTCTTTTTCAGTAAAAGGTTCCTCATAGTTTATGTCGTGTCCACCCTTCATGGTTTTGAATAAGTATAATAAATACAATGAGTAAAGAACCATCAAAACCAAACTTTCAACCCAACTTATAACACCTTGTTGTATAAAATATATTAGAACAAACTCTACCAATAACAACCACAACCCATCTCTTACAATTATTTTTTTTGATACAACCACAGCCTTCTTTTTAGATCTTGATAAGACACCCAAAACAGCTACAGATGGAATAATTAAAGAGTTAAACAATACACTTCCAAAAGAAGTCCCTAACCCACCAGAAAAACCAGACACGTCTTTTAAGTAAAACAAAAAAAACAAAGCGATAAAAAGCTCTGGCATAGAACTTGCAACAGCATTTATGGTTGCTCCTTTTACCCCATCTTGTAGGTTTCTCCCTATATAATTTGACCCTTCTAAAAAAGTATCACCTGCGCGCCATATTACATAACCACAAATAACAATAAGTAATAAAGGAAGAATTAAACCCAGCATAATTTTTTCTTAATAAATAGGAATCCTAATACCCTAAACTCGCGAGACAAGATATAAAAAAATTAAAGATTATCTAAGAAAAGGGCTAAAGAAGATCGTGTTTTTCTAACTAATTCTACTCCAATTTATATTGCTTTTTATATTTGTTTTTAAGTGTTTTTTTATTTTCTCGTTTTTACTGTTTTTTAAATCCGGGTCTTTTTTTATAAGCTCTTTAGCTAATTCTCTAGTGTTTTTTATAGACTCATAATCCTCAGCAAGATTGGTAAACCTTAATTCTAAAAGACCGCTTTGTTTGGTTCCCATCATGTTTCCTGGTCCTCGAAGTTTTAGATCTGTGTTTGCTATTTTAAACCCATCAGAAGAATCAACCATAGCTTTTATTCTTTCTTTAGACTCTTTGGATAGGTCATACTTGGTCATTAATATACAATAAGATTGCTTTTCACCTCGTCCAACCCTACCCCTTAATTGGTGAAGTTGAGACAATCCAAACCTCTCTGCGCTTTCAATAATTATTACAGAGGCGTTTGGCACATCTACCCCTACCTCAACAACAGTTGTGGAAACTAAAACTTTTGATTTACCCTCTTGAAACCTCCTCATTTCATAATCTTTGTTTTCTGACTTCATTCTACCATGAAGAACCCCTACTTGAAGATTAGGAAAATATCTTTTTAAACTATCATAACCATCCATAAGGTCTTTGTGATCTTTTTTTGCGGACTCTTCTATTAAAGGATATACAATATACACTTGAGAACCAGACTCAACTGTTTGTTTTATGAAGTTTAAAACCTTTAGTCTAGAGTTGTCATTTCTATGGCTTGTAATAATTTTCTTTCTTCCTTTTGGCAACTCATCAATTACAGAAACATCCAAATCACCATAAAGAGTTAAGGCTAGCGTTCTTGGAATCGGTGTTGCTGTCATTACTAATACGTGAGGATAATACTTTTCTTTCTTTGACCAAAGTTTAGCTCTTTGAGCTACACCAAACTTGTGTTGTTCATCGATAACAACCAATCCTAATTTTTTAAACTTAACCCTCTTCTCTATAAGAGCGTGTGTTCCAATTAAAACATTTATTTTACCTTCTACTAACCTCTTGAGTAACAAATCTCTATCTTTCTTTTTTGTTGATCCTGTTAACAAACCAACTTTTAGGTTTAATTTTTCTGCTTGGCTTAAGATGCTTTTAAAATGTTGTTCTGCTAAAACTTCGGTTGGGGCCATAAAAGCTACCTGTGCCTCACTTTCAATTGGGAAAAGCATACAAAGAAAAGCAACAATTGTTTTTCCACTACCAACGTCTCCTTGTACCAACCGGTTCATTTGTTTTCCGGAACACATGTTTTCATAACATTCCTTAATAACTTTTTTTTGTGCGTTAGTTAACTCAAAAGGCATGTGTTTTTTATAAAATTTATTTAAAAGGGTGTTTTGTTTAAAAACATAACCAGGAAAAGCTTTTAATCTGCTTTTTTTAAGTTGAAGAATTTGTAACTGAAGGAAAAAAAGCTCTTCAAACTTAAGCCTTTTTTTAGCTTCAATAATTAACCTTTTGTTTTCAGGAGTATGTATGTTTTTTAAAGCCACAACCCTAGAAACCAAACCTGCTTTTTTAATAATTTCTTCAGAAAGATTTTCTTTAATATAAGGAATTGTTTTTAACAACACCCCATCAATAATTTTATTAAAAAACCGATTGTTTACAAACCCCCTTTTTAGCTTTTCTGTTGTTGGGTACACTGGCCTGATACCAAGCGTTGTGTTTTGGTGTTCATTGGTTTCTGGATGAACAAAGGAGATGTTTTTTTTGTAAATTTTTGGTTTACCAAAAATCAAATATTTTTTTCCTATTATAATTTTATCTTCAATCCAATCTACACCCTTTAACCAAACTAATTCTGCATATCCAGAAGCGTCTTTAACCTTAACCTTTAAGTTTTTGGCTTTAAATTTTTTTGTGATTTTTTTACTTAAAACGGTTACTAAAAAAACACCCTCAACACTCTCTTCACAAATGTCAGCTAGCTTTTGAATGTTAGACCGATCCTCGTATCTAAAAGGAAAATATTGAACTAAATCATATAATGTATAAATCCCAACCTCAGAGTTTAACAACCTTGCCTTTTGTGGGCCAACACCTTTTATAAATTCAATTTTTTGATTCAGAATATTATTATTCATTCCAACGTAGGGTGTTTAAAACATGAAGCATGTCTTTTTTTATATAATTTACCACAGGCAACAAAGAATCTCCCTTAATTGGCTTTTCAAAATATAAAGCAGCCCTCATGAAGTTGTTTGTTGAGTCTGTTATTATAAACTGGAAAGGAGTTGGCACCTCTCCTTTAATGTCTATAATTGTTGCTGTTTTATTGTTAAGTGTTCTTATTTTAGTTTCAACTATTGAACTTGCTTTGTTTTTATGTTTGTTTATCAACTTAAAGGATTCATTAAACAAACTTTCAAGGTGTTTGTTTGATTTTATTTTTTTGTATGTCAATAGGACCTCAGCACCTTGATTAAAATAACTTAAGTTTAACCAACCATAATTTTTGTTTTCTGTTTTTGTTGAAATAATGTTTTTTTCAAATGAATAATTTTTATCAACATTAACAGAGGTGTATTGTGGCTTTGGTAGATAAATTTGGTTAAACGCCTTGGGTTTAGGTTGGTAGTTTTGAGAACAACCACAGAAAAATATAATTAAAAAGGTAATGCTAAAACGGCAAATCATCCTCTACAGGTGTTTCTTGAGAGGTGCTACTACTGGGTTCTTTATTTAGGTTTGATGATTCTGGGGCTCTTCCAAGTAATCTGATGTCTCTACCCACAACCTCTGAAATATATTTTTTAACACCATCTTTATCTTCATAAGAACGGTTCGATATTTTTCCCTCAATGTATACCTGGCTACCTTTTTTAAGGTAGTTTTCGGCAATCTCAGCTAGAGGAGACCACAAAACAACATTATGCCACTCAGTATTTGTAACTTTTTCTCCTGACTTATTTTTGTATGATTCACTGGTTGCAACAGAAAAGTTTGCAACAGCTCTTCCATCATCTAATCTTCTTATCTCAGGGTCTTTTCCTAGGTTACCCAAAAGTATTGCTTTGTTTACACCAGACATATATATGAAATTACGAATTAAGAATGGGATTTCAAATAGTTATCAATAACTTTTGGAAAACCAACATTTTTAACCTCAGATTTATTTAACATTTTCATCTTAAAGGTTTTTTTAAGGGCATTCATGTCTTCTTTTTTTTGTAACAAATAACGAAAAAAAAACACAGTGATCTTTTGATGGCTAAGCGAAGCGGAAGAACTTTTTTTCTCTGGTGTTGGAAGGTTTATTGTTATACTTTTATTTAAACTCTTTATTGCTTTTTTTACGCTTTTGTTTTCAATTAAATAAAACTCAAATAAGTTTTCCCAAATGTCTTTTTTATCTCTTTTTTTCACTAAAAAACTATTTTTGTTTTCAAAAACAAAATAGTTAAAAAACCTATTCTTTATTTTTTTAGTCTGTTTTTTTATGGGTAATATTTCAACCATATTATTTTTGAATGCAAAACACTTTTTTTTGAAGATACACGTTTTACATCTTGGTTTTTTTGGCAAACAAACACTTCCCCCAAAGTCCATTAACGCTTCATTATAATCGCCAATGTTTTTAATGTTTTTTGCTAAAGAGGATGTTAAACTATGGAATTCATTATATGCTTTAGATTTTTTAATATCTGTTTTAATTCCAAATGCTCTTGACAAAACCCTATATACGTTTGCGTCTACAACATATTTTTTTTCATTAAAACAAATTGAGGCTATTGCAGAGGCTGTATACTTTCCCACACCAGGAAGCTCGATTAAGTTTTTATATTTTTCGGGGAACCTCCCTTTGTTTTTTGAAACTATTATTGCTGTTTTATGTAGGTTTTTAGCTCTGTTATAATAACCTAATCCTTGCCAAATAGAGTAAACTTCTTCTTGGTCAGCTTTTGCCAAATCACCAATATTAGGGAACCTAGCTATAAACTTATTGTAGTAACTTATCCCTGTTTCCATTTGGGTTTGTTGTAAAATTATTTCAGATAACCACACCTTATAAGGGTCTTTGCTTTTTCTGAAAGGAAGTGGCCTCTTTTCTTTTTCAAACCAAGATAATAATGACTTTGAAAAACTAGATCGTGCTGAGTTTTTGTTCATATTAAAGATTAGGTTATTTTTATGCTTAGTCTAAATTTTAAAACAGTAAAATAGTGAGAAAGTTAGAAATAATAAATAAAGTTTCTTCCCAAACAGGAATTGATAAATCAGACGTGCAAGAAACATTAGAGGCAGTGTTAATTACAATTAAAGAAGCCCTCAAGAATAACGAGAGTGTTTACATTAGAGGTTTTGGAACATTTTCTAATAAGAAAAGAGCAAAAAAAATTGCTAGAAATATCTCCACAAATACAGCTATTATATTAGATGCGCATTATGCTCCTCATTTTAAGCCATCTAAAATTTTATCCAAAATTGTGAAAGAAAATAATAAAATAGTTTAACCTATGAGTTCAAAATCACTTCAGCTTCTTATTATAACATTATCCATAGGGTTAATTTATTTTTTTTATCAACTCCCCACCTCAGTAATTGAAAACAAAAACTCAAAAGAAGAAATCCAAAAAGCTGTTTCGGTAGAGCAGGCATTATCTTTAATTGAGGGCGCTAACCCGATGGAGGGGATTTTTATGCTTCGGGATATTGTAGAAAATAATCCAAAAGACACTGAGGCGCTATATTATTTAGGTGTACTGTCCAATCAAACAGGACAATATAAAAACGCAGTAGAAAGATTTAATCAACTAATAACTATTGATTCATCAGATAAAAGAGCATATTTGCAATTAGGAATTAGCAATTATAACCTTGGAGATAAAGAAAAAGCAGATTCTTTGTTTAGTATAGTTAGAAACTCCAACGATGAATTGTTAATTAAGGAACTAGATAATTTTTTAACTAATTAAAATATTGGATTATGCCTAGTGGAAAAAAAAGAAAAAGACATAAGATATCGACGCATAAAAGAAAAAAAAGATTAAGAAAGAACAGACATAAAAAGAAATAAACAATAATACTATGAGTAGCGAGTTAATAATAAATTCATCTCGCGACAAAAGTAGAATTGGCCTTCTTAAGGATAAAAAACTTGTTGAGTTTCATCAAGAAACAGATGAAACAAAATTTAATGTTGGTGATATATATGTAGGGAAAGTAAAAAAGATCAATAAAAGCTTAAACGCGGCTTTTATTGATATAGGCTTCGAAAAAGACGCCTTCCTACATTATCTGGACTTAGGGCCACAATTTTTGTCGCTTAAATCATTTGTTAAAAAAACACGATCTAAAGGGAAATCAACACCTTATGATTCATTTTCAAAACTTGAGGATATAAATAAGTTTGGAAAAATAACCGAGGTTTTAAAGAAAGGAGACGAACTATTAATTCA
>Ga0066825_10000543_pt1 | contig 12063 bp, 10 predicted proteins | sample ETNtaG_6_FD_65608 | JGI IMG/M metagenome (GOLD analysis project Ga0066825, IMG submission 65608) | Marine microbial and viral communities from oxygen minimum zone, Eastern Pacific Ocean - ETNP201306SV45 | ecosystem: Environmental > Aquatic > Marine > Oceanic | place: Pacific Ocean: Eastern...
GATAATCTCAGGGTCGCGTCCGTTTATTTGGATTGATGTATTGGGCTGGGTGGGTATGATCATCACATTTTCCCAAGCATCATTGCCTGCACCTCGAATAAAGATGTATTCTTTGCCAGCAAACCGCGTGTCAACAATTTGATCAATACCAAAATCTCTACCATTCCCAGGACCATTACTGCCCGCTGCACTTCCTGTATTTACAACAATAGGCTTGTCTGATGTGACCTTGGCTCCAAGTAAACCATCTCGGTTATTGAGTGTTTCTGACACATCTAATATACCCACATAGGCCTCGTCTTTATTGAGCCTTACTGAGATCAAGTCAGTGCTACCAACATTTTCAAGAAACACAACTTTCGGAAACCTAATTTCAATCTCGGTGTCGTTCTCAGTCGCCAATAAAGAAAAGAAATTGGCTAACCCGTTGTTATTGTTTGTTAGATTGGAAAATGAACCCAACAAAAACTCCTGCCCCAAAGCGGTTGCCCCTTTGCTTACCAAAGCTCCTGCCTGAGCGTCACTTGCCAACCTTACAGAAACATAAATGGGTTTTTCGGCTTCTATCAGATATCCTTTGTTAGATAAACGACTACCTGAATCTCTGCTTGCTACAATGAGCTGCGTGTTATAGGGGTCGGTTGAGGTTTCTGTGGTGTGTTTGGCGGGGCTGTCATTTGATACATATCCAATGATGTCATCACCCCCACCAATCGGTTTTATGATATAAGAAACCTGAGAAGTACTAGGAGTGGAAATATAAATCCACTGTTCATTAGGAGTATTGTTGCCTTGTTCCTGTGAGATCGAAATAGGTGGAATATAATGCTGGGTGCTGAGCTGTCCCATAAGCGAATGCACTCCGAATAACAGACAAAAATGTATTAAAATACAACGCCTCAACTTTAGATTGTTAAATTTGTTTCAAGATATGAAAAACACATTGCTTATTATTGACCATAAAAAAAGATATTTTTTTTGGCTCTGTGTTTTTTTCATCATCTGTTTTTATCCCATCATCACAAACGCACAATACCAATTACCCATCTATTCAGACTATCTAACGGATAACTATTATTTGCTTCACCCTGCCATGGCTGGAGCTCATTTTGAAGGCGCCAAAGTACGTTTTACCCACCGCGCACAATGGCAAGACACTAAAAATGCGCCTGCTCTGCAAACCCTTAACGGTCACAGCAGGTTGGGAAGACGTACCGGTATGGGAGCCACTTTTTTTAGAGACCAAAATGGGTTTCAAAGCCGCACAGGCGGATTGCTTACCTACTCTTACCACATCAACTTTTATCGTAGCAATGTGGAGATTAACCAATTGTCCTTTGGCTTAAGCTTTGGAGGTGTCAACAACACCCACGATCAATCAACGTTTGATCCCACCCTAGGAGACCCCCTACTTACAGGCACAACTGTCCAATCTAGGAGTTTGCATATGGACGTCGGATTTTCTTATAACCGACAAGATTTTTACACCCACATGACATTTAAAAACTTCTTTTTTCTCGGAACGGATATTACGGATTCGGTAGCCCTTGATAAACCAAGAAGCCTGTTGTTTAATGCTGGAGTTTTTGTTGATTTATCTACCGCATGGACTTTAGAGCCCTCATTTATGCTCCATTCTGTGCAATATGTGGACATTCCTAGCTATGACCTCAACTTAAAATCTCATCACCAATTACGAAACTTAAACGCTTGGATAGGGTTTTCTTACAGGGCGGGCTTAGACACCAACACCTATTTGAATTCAGGCAACTTCATCAGTCAAAAACACCAACAAACGACCGCCCTAATAGGCGCTGAATTTGGGATCTTTTCTTTTTCATATGCTTATACGCAAAGTTTAGAGACCATCAACTTTACGTCTTTTAACAGTCACCAGCTTACATTTGGGATCAACATAATGAGTTCTAAATTTAGAAATTCATCGTCATGTAAAGCCTGTAGGGCCGTTACTCTCCTTTAAACACAGCCTTTATCAAATGTGTTTATTAAGCTTAGCCGCCATACATTCAAAACCAACACAGAGATTGATTGTGTACATTTGAAAAAATGAATGCAATGGTTGAGATTGAGCGCAAGTTTTTGGTTTCTAACATAGAGGAGTGTCTGTCGTGCAGCCAAGGCTCTCGTCGTATTACACAGGGATATCTAAGCCTAGACCCAGCCAGAACCGTTCGTGTTCGCCACACCGACCTTCAGTGCCATTTAACAATAAAAGGCCTGTCCAACGAAAAAGGAGATACGCGTTTGGAGTTTGAGCATTCCATCTCTCACGAAGAAGCAGAACAACTGATTTCTTTGTGTGTGGGCAATGTCATTAAAAAAACCCGCCACCAAGTGCCGCATAGAGACCATGTCTTTGAGGTTGATGTTTTTGAGGGCTTGCTTTCAGGGTTGATATTGGCAGAGGTAGAACTTATATCTTCAGATGAATCCATAGAATTCCCCCATTGGATTGGCAAGGAAGTCACAGGTGACAAAAGGTTTTATAACAGCCAATTGGCACAGAGTCAATCACCTCCAGAATTATAGGCCAAAATCGTCAAGGTCCTCAAAACTATCTCGAATAGCACCTCGGCGTGCGGCAGCCAAAGAATCACAATCTATAGGAATATTGACCACTTCAGGCGCAAGAAACTCTTCTTGCGAAACTCCAAGCAGCGTGTCGGCATAACATTTTTTCATGTACTGAGCCCAAATAGGCAAAGCCATTGTGGCGCCCTGACCATAAGCGATGGTTTCAAAATGGGTTGCGCGGTCCTCACCCCCAACCCAAACCCCTGTTACTAAGTTGGGGACCATACCGATGAACCATCCATCGCTTTGGTTTTGTGTGGTTCCTGTTTTTCCGGCGATAGGGTTGGTAAATTCGTAAGGGTATCCTGTTACGGTTGTCTCAAAAACGGGATTGAATCGCTCTGCTCCGCTGTGGCGCAACCGCACTCCTGATCCAGCTTCAGTAACACCCTCTAAAAGCTTGACCGTCACATAGGCCGACTCGGCACTAATCACATCTTTTGTTTCTGGAACCGCCTCAAAAAGCACCGTACCGTTTTTGTCCTCAATTCTTGTGATCATCACAGGCTTCACATAAATACCTTGATTGGCAAAAGCGCCATATGCCCCCACCATCTCGTAAACACTTAAGTCAGCTGTACCTAGCGCAATAGAGGGTACATTAGGGATTTTAGAGCCTATACCAAGATCAGCAGCCAAATCACTTACGGGCCCAGGCCCCACCATGTCTATAAGGCGTGCACTGATGGTGTTTACAGAATTGGCCAAAGCATTCTTTAAGGTTCGCATACCGATATAACGGTCTCCTGAATTTTTTGGACACCAGGCTTCATGGCTGCCAAACTTTCGCGCTTCCACACAGTAGAACCCATCAGGGAAGGAATCGCAAGGAGACAGTTTCAACTGATCAATAGCTGTTGCATAGACAAAGGGCTTGAACGTCGACCCAATTTGTCTTTTACCTTGGAAGACGTGGTCAAACTGGAAGTGGCGATAGTTGATACCGCCTACCCAAGCTTTGACATGACCCGATTGTGGCTCCATTGACATCATTCCTGTACGCAAAAAATGCTTGTAGTATCGTATTGAGTCCACAGGGCTCATAAGAGTGTCAATCTCACCAGACCAACTAAATACCCTCATTTGGGCTTTAGCATCAAAGACAGCACGAGCCTCCTCGTCTGACCTTCCATGTTTTTTAAGTTTTCTCCAACGCTCAGACCTTCGGATTGCTTGTTCGATCAACTTTTCGGCATCCTTTTCATCGATTTCAGAAAAAGGAGCCATGGGGTTGTATTCGGGGGTGTTTTGTTTAAAAAAGGCTGCTTGCAAGTTGGGCATATGTTCTTGAACGGCTGCTTCGGCATAGGTCTGCATTCTAGAATCAATGGTGGTGTAGATTTTCAACCCATCTAAATATAAATTGTAGCGACTACCATCAGGTTTTGGGTTTTTTCGAATCCATTGACGCATATATTGTTGTAGGTAGGCTCTAAAATAAGTCGCTAAACCTTCCCGATGGGATTGTGGATTATATCTGATTTTTAAGGGCAACTGTTTGAGGGAATCTACTTCGTTTTCGCTTAGCAGCTCGTTACGCAACATTTGTTGAAAAACGATGTCTCTTCTTTGCTTTACCAACCCTGGTCTGCGCATGGGATCATAGAGTGAAGAGTTTTTGAGCATTCCTACCAGTATGGCCGATTCATCAAGTTGAAGCTCATGAGGCTCTTTAGAAAAATAAATGTTCGAAGCCGATCGCAAGCCATCTGCGTTGTAGTTAAAATCATATATGTTTAGATACATAGTGATGATTTCGTTTTTAGTGTAGCGCCTCTCTAATCGAACTGCGATGACCCATTCTTTTATCTTTTGGACAACCGCCTCTAAGGTGTTTCTAGACCTTACGCCTGTAAATAATTGACGCGCCAGCTGTTGTGAGATGGTACTCGCCCCCCCTTTGCTTCCAAGAAAAGCAACGGCTCTCGCTGTACCACGGGCATCAATCCCAGCGTGACTGTAAAACCTTTCGTCTTCTGTGGCAATCAGAGCATCGATGAGGTTTTGTGGGATTTCTTCGTAGCCCAACGGAGTTCGATTGTCATTGAAATAAAACTTGCCCAGCACCACATCATCCGAAGAAATGATTTGTGTTGCCAAATTGGTTTTTGGGTTTTCGAGCTGACGAAACTCAGGCATATCGCCTAACAGACCCAAAGAAGCGGCGGCAAAAATGGCTATAAAACTTCCCAACCCTAGACAGAACAGCCCCCAGAACCAACGGAGTTGACTTCTGTATTTTTTTATATGTTTTGTATTTTGGGCCATAGTTTACTTTTCAATACCAATCCCCACTGCTTTAATCCCTGGCAATACTTCAATCGGATTCACATTTTCATTATATCGCATCGCAGACCTTACACGAACCGTGTAGTTTCCTACATAGGGAAGAGAAATGGCTTCTTTGTACCACAATTTACTTTCCTTAGAAAGCAAACCTTTGCCCAGCCAACGACCGTCTGGTTTTGCCAATCGATATGAAAGCGTATCTGTTGTTATGGTTCCTGTAGGGTCTTCTAATTCAGCAATTAAATGTATGTTGGCAAACGGATATTGTTCGTTGTTTCGTATGTACCAAAACAAATCTACAACCTCTGACTCTTTCGTGTTTTTAAAGGTAAAAAAAACAGGCTCACTCTGATTCCAACCCTCGCTGAGAGACTTAAAATACAGTTGTTCTTTATTTGAGGAACAGCCCAAAGCTAAAATCAGCACCCATAAAACCCCCACAGCTCTCATCTTGTCTTATTTTTTTGGTTGGATCTTCTTTTGGACCTTCTTTTTTTAGGGTTTTGTTTTTGATCAAAACGATTCAGACTGTCTTGCCCCACTACATTTTCGAAATGTAAGGCGTTTGTATCTTCTACACTCTCTTGTTCGGCAAACGCCTCTATACTTTCTATGACAACCCCATCTTTGTTTTTCTGTAACAACTCACGAGCTTGACTTGCACTAAGTTTGTGCCACACCGACCATTCTCCTTTGTAAGCAAACCACATTAATCCTTGAAAAATATCTGTTTTTTGACAGATAGCAAGCCCTTTTTCGGTTTTAATCTTACAGTCTGTTTTAGGAAAACCTTTTAGCGCATCTTGATAAGCATCTAGCTCAAAATTTAGACAACATTTGAGCTTGCCACATTGTCCAGCCAATTTTTGAGGGTTCAGCGATAGTTGTTGATAGCGTGCAGCAGAGGTATTGACAGCCCTTAGGTCTGTCAGCCAGGTAGAGCAACACAGCTCTCTGCCACAAGAGCCAATTCCACCAAGACGAGAGGCTTCCTCGCGAAAACCGATTTGTCGCATTTCGATTCGAATGCCAAAAACAGAAGCCATGTCTTTGATGAGCTGTCTAAAATCAACGCGGCCTTCTGCTGTATAATAAAAAGTAGCCTTCCGCCCATCCCCTTGGAATTCTACATCAGATAATTTCATCGCCAAGCCTAAAGAAAGGGCAAGTTCTCTGGCTCTCTTCTGTACTTCAGGCTCTCGATCTCGAGCACTAGACCAAGTGTCAATTTCGTGTTGACTTGCTTTTCTCAATACATTTAAGAAGGTTTTTTCCTTGGCTTTTTTGTGTTGAATTTGCACTGCTACAAGGCTTCCAGTAAGGCTAACGACTCCTACGTCATAACCCCCTCTTTCTACTTCAGTCACCACCACATCCCCGATGGCTAATGACAAACCCTCAGGAGTTTCATAAAAGTGTTTTCGACCGTTTTTAAATCGAACTTCGACCCTGTGGTCTTTTTCGCCAGACACACGCATATCTGCCAACCAATCAAAAACGGTCAGTTTGTTGCAGCCATCAGCACCACAAGTGCCATTGTTTTTGCACCCCCTAGGAATGCCCTCTTTTGTACTGCCACAGCTTACACACCCCATGTTGTTAATCAGATTTGTTCATATAAGCCAAGGCAGACGATCGGCCTTTTTTGAAAATTTTATTACTGTTTTTTGTCCCTCGGCGTAAGCGTTTTTGTTCAGCCTCTGGGAGCTGAATAATTTCTTCACATTGTGACGAGCAACAACCCTTATGAGAGGCCGCACAAGACTCACATTGTATAAACAACAGATGACAAGCTTCGTTTGCACAATTCACGTGCGTGTCACAAGGGGTGCCACACTGGTGACAAACCGCAATTACCTCTTCCGAAATGCGTTCAGCACGGCGTTCATCAAACACAAAGTTTTTACCTTTAAACTTGTTCTCCAGCCCTTGAGCTTCTACTTGTCTAGCATACTCAATAATACCCCCTTCTAGTTGATAAACTTCTTCAAACCCTTTGTGTTTAAAGTAGGCACTTGCTTTTTCGCAACGGATGCCTCCAGTGCAATACATGACCAGCTTTTTGTCTGATTTATGTGCTTCAAGATCTTTTTCAATCAGTGGTAACGACTGTCGAAAAGTATCTACATCGGGTGTGATGGCTCCTTCAAAATGTCCAATCTCACTTTCATAATGGTTTCTCATGTCCACAAGTAGGGTGTCAGGATCTTGAACCAATTTGTTAAAAGTTTCTGCGTTTACATGAACCCCACAGTTGGTTACATCAAAAGTGCTGTCATCTAGGCCGTCGGCTACAATTTTTTGGCGGACCTTAATTTTTAACTTAAGAAAAGACTTGTTGTCTTGTTCGATGGCAATGTTGAGCCGAATTCCGTTGAGAAAATCAACACTGTCTAGGTGCGCTTTAAACAAATCAAACTTTTTAGCGGGCACAGAAAGCTGGGCATTGATGCCTTCAAAAGACACATAGATGCGCCCAAGCACCTCAAGCTTGTTCCAGTGTATAAACAAAAAGTCTCTAAACAATTGTGGGTTCTGGATGTGCGCATAAGTGTAGAACGAAAGCGTTAACCTTTCATCCCCCGCTTTATCTATGAGCGCGGCACGTTCTTGCGCACTTAATGTGTTGTACAGTTGCATGCTATACGGATTAAGTTTACTCGACAAAGGTATGAATTTAAAAATCGGCTTTAACGTTCCTTTTTTCCTATGAAAATTGTACTTTTAGGGTTCTGAAAAAAATCGAAGTATGGGCAATGAAAAGGACGCCAAACTTAAGGCATTACAACTCACTTTAGACAAACTAGACAAAGCTTACGGCAAAGGCACCGTAATGCGGATGAACGATGAGGCACAAGAAGAAATCGAAGCGATTTCCTCAGGCTCTATAGGTTTAGACACTGCCTTAGGTGTCGGTGGGTATCCAAGAGGGCGCGTGATTGAAATCTATGGACCAGAATCCTCAGGAAAGACAACTCTGACACTTCATGCCATAGCTGAGTGCCAAAAAAATGGAGGCATTGCCGCATTTATAGATGCAGAACATGCCTTTGATCGATATTATGCCCAAAATCTAGGTGTAAACATAGATGAACTCATCGTTTCTCAACCAGATCATGGAGAGCAAGCATTGGAGATTGCTGATAACCTGATTCGATCTGGAGCCATTGACATGATTGTCATTGACTCGGTGGCTGCTTTGACCCCAAAAAGTGAAATAGAAGGAGAGATGGGAGACTCAAAAATGGGTCTTCATGCCCGATTGATGTCTCAAGCACTGCGCAAACTCACCGCTTCGATCAGCAAGACCAATTGTACGGTAATTTTCATCAATCAATTACGAGAAAAGATCGGTGTGATGTTTGGCAACCCAGAAACCACAACGGGGGGTAATGCATTGAAGTTTTATGCTTCTGTACGATTGGATATTCGTCGATCTACTCAAATCAAAGACTCACAAGGAGGAATCATGGGGAACCGTACCCGTGTTAAAGTTGTTAAAAACAAAGTCGCCCCTCCATTTAAGACGGTAGAGTTTGACATACTTTATGGCAGAGGGATTTCTCGTGTCGGTGAACTTTTAGACTTAGGCGTCGAGTCGGGCATTGTCCAAAAAAGCGGTTCATGGTTTAGCTATGGCGACACCAAGCTGGGTCAAGGACGAGAGACCGTCATTAAACTCTTAGAGGACAACCTCGAGCTGGCAGAAGAAATAGAGGGACTTGTTAGAAGCCAAGAAACCGAAGATTAAGAGTAACCCTCTTCTTTAAGCTTTTCACTGAGCAGTTGATAAACGTTTTCTTTTAAGGTTTTAACATCCTTAGAAGCAAGGCCTTTTGTTTCAATCTGTGGATGAATGGTCGCCCGAACCCTTCCAGGCTTTCCAATCCAATATTTATAAGAAAACTGAAAAGGAAACCTCTTTTTGCAGTCGGGCAGTGTAACAGGAACTATGGGAATCTGGTACTGAATGGCAAGACTGAAGGCACCGTTTTTGAATGGCGCCAAATAGACGTCAGGGTGGGGCACCAAACCTTCAGGGTAAATACAAATACTGTAACCCATATCGAGTTTACGTTGTGCATTTGGGTATACGTTTTTCCGGCTCTGCGCACTGCTTCTATCTACCAAAATAGCAGCACGTCTGTAGATATAATTGAACAGAGGAATGCGTTCTAGCTCCGCTTTGCCCACAAACACAAAAGGGTTGGGAATCGCCACCAACATCATCATGATATCAATCATGCTCAGGTGGTTGGCGATAAACATATAGTTTTTATTGCTATCTAACGGCTGTAGTTTTTTAACCTCGGGCCAAAAACCCATTCCGTATAGAATAATGGGCGACCAAACATGGCGTGCCAACCAAAATACATAGCGATACCATGCTTCACGCTGTAGAAAAAGAACCAAAAAAGGCAAACACAAAACAACGCCAATACCTGCTAATACGTAAAACCAGACATTCCACAAACCCAAAAGGGCAATTCGTAGCAGTTTGAGCATGGCCAAAAATACTAATTTGAGGATAATCCAAAACCCGTACCTTTGTATTAGCGAAAAAACGACAGCTCTATGGCGCGCATTCTGACCGGAATTCAAAGTACAGGCACTCCCCACTTAGGCAATTTATTAGGCGCCATTCTGCCTGCAATTGACCTTGCCAACGAGCCCCAACACGAATCCTTTTTGTTTATTGCCGATCTGCATGCGCTTACACAAATCAAAGACGCTCAGAGAGCCAAACAAAACACCCTGTCTACAGCCGCTGCATGGTTGGCTTGCGGACTAGACCCCGAAAAATCGTGTTTTTATAGACAGTCAGACGTTCCGCAAGTCACCGAACTGGCATGGTATTTAAATTGTTTTTTCCCATACAGCAGACTTGCATTGGCCCATTCTTTTAAAGACAAAGCAGATCGTTTGGAGGATATAAATGCAGGCTTGTTTACCTATCCCATGCTCATGGCGGCAGACATATTGCTCTATGATGCCGATCAGGTTCCTGTAGGAAAAGACCAGCTCCAACACTTAGAAATGACCCGAGATGTCGCCAATCGTTTTCACGCTCAATTTGGTGAAACTTTTGTCCTTCCCGACGCCGTATTGCGCGACGCAAATATGTATGTGTTAGGGACAGATGGAGGAAAGATGAGTAAATCTAAAAACAACATAATCGATGTTTTTCTGCCCGAAAAACAACTTCGCAAACAAGTGATGGGCATCGCTACCGACAGCACCCCCTTGGAGGATCCAAAAAACCCAGACACCTGCACAGTATTCTCCCTATACAGGCAAATAGCTTCTCCAGATCAGATTCAACAAATGCACAACGATTATACTGCTGGAGGCTATGGTTATGGTCATGCCAAACAAGCTCTTTATGAGGCATTGTTGCATAAATTTGATACTGCACGTCAACTTTTTGATGAATACATGAAGCACCCCGACCGAATGGAGCAAATTTTAAAGCGAGGTGCCGATCGTGCCAAAAGCACCGCAGACCCTGTCTTGCAAAGGGTGCGCACACAATTGGGCTTTTAGACCAATCCATACCGCTTCCCCGACAGTGGCTGTACAACACCCATCATCTCCATCTCAAATAACAGGGTAGCCACACGAGACACATTGAACCCGGTGTTAAACGCAATCAGATCAAGCATTTTGGGTCCATCACTGAGGAAATCCATGATCTTTTGATGTTCAGGTTTCTCAGGTTTAAAAAGAGCTATTTGCTTGTTCTCTGGCTTTTCCTTCCATCCAAGTGATTTTATTAGATCTTGTGGACTGTCTAGCAGTTGTGCTACATGGTTTTTTATCAAAAGATTGCATCCAGCATGAGTGGGATTGTATGGCCCGCCGGGGACTGCAAAAACCTCTTTGTTGTATTCTCTAGCCAGTCGTGCTGTTGACATGGCGCCTCCGCTAATTCCCGATGCGATGACCAAAGTGGCTACGGACAACCCAGCGATGATTCGATTGCGTTTCAAAAAATTTCCCCTTTGCACGGACGCGCCGCTCCAAAACTCTGTAAGACAACCACCCCCTCCAACCTCCATTAGCTTTCTTGTTTTTGAGTGATAAGCAGGATAACAACTTTGAATGCCATGTGCGAGACAAGCAAAAGTTTTTAGCCCATGTTCGATAGCAGATCGGTGTGCACAAATATCGATTCCATGCGCCAAGCCCGACACGATGATTGGGTTATAAGGCTTGAGTTTAGCAATAAGCGTTTGGGTAAAACATTTGCTCTCTTCGGAAGCCAAACGGGTGCCTACAACAGAAAGAATTCGAGTTGACTTGGGAATGGGGTTCCCGCTGTAAAAGAGCATCAATGGGCCATCGGGACAGTGGTTGAGCGCTTGCGGAAAAGCATCGTCCCGAAAATCCAAAAAAGAGATCTTGTTTTTATCTATTCTTGACCATTCTTTCTCAGCGGCTTGGTGAATGGATTTGTCTTTTAAAGACTCCCATACTAGGGGTCCTATGCCAGGAAGATTGGGTTTGTGCTTGTTTTTATGTTGAAAAACTGCCTCGGCTGTTCGATAATGGGCAAGTAAAATGCGGGCGGTTCGTGGGCCGATGTGCCTGGCATGGAGGAGTGCCATAAGGGCTAAAGATTCTTTCATGATGGGGGCGTTTGTACGAATTTACCAAACATTCATATTTAAACAACATTGATTCGGAAAAACAGCAAAAAAATCCTTATTTTTGAGCATGCAGCTTGCCAAACATATCAGTCAATTATTATACCGCTACGATTGTGTAACCGTGCCTGGTTTTGGTGCTTTTTTAGGAGAGCCCGTTTCAGCTCGACTTAACGAGACCGACCAAGTCATATATCCCCCTTCTAAAAAAATCTCATTCAACAGCCAGCTACAATCCAACGACGGTTTGTTGGCCAATGCGGTTGCCCAAGCAGAACAAGTTTCCTATGAACAAGCCGTTCGATCGATTCATAAAGAAGTGGTTCGCTGGAAGGCCTTACTCCATCAGGGAGAATCCCTGACACTTGATCGCCTAGGAGCCCTGACACTAAACACCGAAGACAACACAGTCTTTACCCCCTCTGAAAAACACAATCACCTAAAAGCGTCCTTTGGGCTTACACCCATCTCAGCATATAAATTAGACCGACAGGCTACTGCCTTGCCCAACACAGCCGAGCCCTTACCGATT
>Ga0066825_10000544_pt1 | contig 12058 bp, 11 predicted proteins | sample ETNtaG_6_FD_65608 | JGI IMG/M metagenome (GOLD analysis project Ga0066825, IMG submission 65608) | Marine microbial and viral communities from oxygen minimum zone, Eastern Pacific Ocean - ETNP201306SV45 | ecosystem: Environmental > Aquatic > Marine > Oceanic | place: Pacific Ocean: Eastern...
AAACATTTGAAACGCGAAACATTTCCGTTCATCGACCGCATTCACGTGATGGCGTACGACCAAGGCACGCCTCACGCGCCATTTGCCGGTGCCGTAAAGGATCTACGCTATTGGGAGGCGCAAGGGGCACCCAAGGCCAAACTGCTGCTGGGCCTGCCGTTTTACGGGCGTAACGCGCAAAACACAGCACGCACCTACAGCGAGTTGGTGGCGCAATTCAAACCGACGCCCGATACCGATTCTGCCGGTGGATTTCGTTTCAATGGTCCCACCACCATCCGCCGCAAAACTCATCACGCCGTGCTCGGTGGTTACGGTGGGGTCATGATCTGGGAATTGAGTCAAGACGCCACCGGCAAGGCCTCGCTACTGGACGCGGTGCGGACCGCTTTGCCACGATAAATTTCCTCCTTGAATTTGCCATTAAGTGTGTGCGTCAATTTTACCTTGATTTGGCATACCGTCATTCTGCTTTGCGTGGGGCTGTTGCCGCTGTCCGCAGCGCAGTTCACTCAGGAACAACTCGCGTGGTGGTCCTACCAGCCCGTACGCCAACCGGCCGTGCCGAAGGCCGGCGCCAGTTGGGCGGCGAATGAGATCGATCATTTCATCGCGCGCAAATTCGCCGAGCAGAAACTGACCCCGGCCGGGCCGGTCGCCAAGGGCGCGTTGATCCGGCGCGTGACGCTGGATCTCACCGGTCTGCCACCCACGCCGGAACAGGTGACAGCGTTCCTGAAGGATCCCTCGCCGGATGCCTACAACAAACTGGTCGACCGCCTGTTGGCCAGCCCACGCTACGGCGAACGGCAAGCATCCTTCTGGCTCGATCTCGTGCGCTATGCGGATTCCGACGGCTACCGCGCGGATCATTTCCGGCCTGAGGCATGGCGCTATCGCGACTACGTTATCAACTCTTTCAACACCGACAAACCGTACGACCGATTTGTGCGCGAGCAACTAGCTGGCGACGAGATTGATCCGGGCAACCGCGATGCTCTAATTGCCACCATGTTCATGCGCCATTGGATCTATGAGCACAACCAGCGCGACGTGGAGTTTCAATGGGCCGAAGTGCTCGCCGATGTGACCAGCGTGACGGCCGACGCGTTCCTCGGACTCGGCATGCAATGCGCGCGCTGCCACGATCACAAGTTCGATCCCATTCTGCAAAAGGACTACTACCGCATGCAGGCCTTTTTCGCGCCGTTACTGCCGCGCGCGTCCATGCCCGTGGGCACGTTGGCGGAGCGCACGGCGTTTTTTGAGGCGGACCAAAAATGGCGGCGCGACACTGAAACATTGCGGCGTCAACTACACACGATTGAGAATCCGGTTCTACTCAAGCACGCCACGCGCGAGGGATTCAAGAAGTTCATTGATAAGATCAAGGTGATGATCCGTAAACGCCCGGAGGATCGCACGGCATACGAACGGCAAATTGCCGAAATGGCTTCGCGACAATTTGACCTGGAGCAATCCAAACTACCCGAGCGCCTCAAGGACGCCACCAAGGCGGAGTGGGAAAAGTTGCACGCACAACTGAAACAGTTTGAGGCTAACCGGCCGAAGCCGTTGCCGGCCGTGAAATTTGTGGTGAGTGATGCCGGTCCTGTGGCGCCGGTCACCCGCATTCCCAAGCGGGACACCGTGGTGGAGCCGGGCTTCCTTACGCTGCTGGATCCCGGTGACGCCGTCATCACGCCGCCGCCGGCCGCGCTGCAATCCACCGGCCGCCGCACGGCTCTAGCCAACTGGATCACGCGCGCCAACAACCCCTTCACCGCGCGCGTGATGGTCAATCGCATGTGGCAGCAGCATTTCGGGCGCGGCCTAGCCACCAACACCAGCGATTTCGGCAAACTGGGCACGCCGCCTACGCATCCCGAATTACTCGATTGGCTCGCCACCCGGCTGGTCGCCGAAGGCTGGAGCCTCAAGAAACTGCACCGGCTGATGGTCACCAGCGCCACGTACCGACAGGATTCCAATCATCCCACCGCCGAGCAGGCTGATCCGGCCAACACCTGGTTTGCCCGCGCCACCGTGCAGCGCATGGACGCCGAGCAAATGCGCGACAGCCTGCTGGCGGCATCCGGTGAATTGAATTTGAAAACCGGTGGCGCGGGCGAAGACGGCGCCCGCTCGGTACGGCGGTCGGTGTATTTGAAAGTGATGCGTAACAAACCCGACGCCGTGCTGGCGGCATTCGACGCTCCCGACCGCATCTCCCACATGCCACAACGCACCATCACCACCACCCCCACGCAATCGCTGCTGCTACTCAATAGCGACTGGGCCCGCCAACGCGCCAATGCCTTTGCCCGGCGCCTGCACAAGCTGCATCCGGGCGATCCCAAGGCGCAGGTGCGCGCCGCGCATCAGCTGACGTTTGGCCGCGAACCTTCGGTGGAGCATCTGGCATCGGGCATCGCTTATCTGAATCTCGGCGGCGAGGTGGCCGCCAATCCTGAGCCTCCCAAAATTGGAATGTTCGGCAAACGCTCACCAAGCCCAGCGGCCTGGATTCAGCCCGAGGGCGGCCAGCAAGCATTGGAAGCCAAGCAGGGCAAGATGCCCACCGGCGATTTCACGGCCGAGGCGTTCATTCGGCTGGATTCGTTGTATGCCGATGCCTCCGTGCGCACCATCGTTTCCCAATGGGACAGCCAACAACGCACCCCCGGTTGGGCGTTGGGCGTCACGAGCACGAAGAGCGCCTATCAGCCGCGCAATCTGATCCTGCAACTTACCGGCATCCCGCAGCGTGGCGACCACGGCTACGAGGTGATCGCCTCCAATCTGCGGCCGGAATTGAACAAATTTTATTACGCCGCCGTGAGCGTGAAATTCGATGAGGAAGGCGCCGGCACGGCGACGTTTTACCTGAAGGATTTCTCATCGCCTGACGGCAAGCTGCAGGTGGCGAAGAAACAATTCCGACGCAACAAACATTACGGCAGCAAGCTGCCCTTGGTGATCGGCGGCCGCACCAGCGGTAGTCGCCACGGTTGGGATGGTTTGGTGGACAATGTGCGCCTGAGCAGCACCGCGCTGGACGAAAAGGCACTGGTCATCAAGGGCGAGACCGTGCGGCCGCACACGCTGGCGTTTTATCAATTCGAGAAGAACGGTTTCCACACCGACAGCTCGCCTCACGGCAACACCCTGGTGCCTCTAGGCAAACCGCACACGCCACCGGCCGTCACGCGACTCGCGGAATACTGCCACGTGCTCTTCAATGCCAACCGGTTCCTGTACGTTGATTGATATGAGAACGCAACTGTCCACCGAATTAAGCGAAGCCTCACGGCGCGAATTTCTACTGCGCGGCGGTGCCGGCTTTGGCGCGCTGGCGTTGACAGGCATGCTGGCGCGGGACCAGGCCTTCGCCGCCACCAATCCGCATGCAGCCAAGCAGCCGCACTTTGCGCCCACGGCCAAGCGGGTGATTTTTCTCTTCATGGAAGGCGGACCGAGCCACATGGATTTGTTTGATCCCAAGCCGCTCATCCAAAAGCTGGCCGGCCAACGCATGCCCGATAGTTTCAAGCGGCCGATCACGGCCATGGGTGAGTCGGAATCGCCGATTCTGGCCAGCCAACGCCAATGGAAACGGCATGGCCAAAGCGGCCTGTGGATTAGCGATTGGCTGCCGCACACCGCCGAGTGCGCGGATGATTTAGCGGTGATTCGTTCGTGCTGGACTAACGGCATCAACCACAGCGGCGGCGTGTGCCAGATGAACACCGGCCAACCGCTCGGCGGCCGACCCAGCTTGGGATCGTGGGTGAATTACGGACTCGGGACGGAGAATGCCAACCTGCCCGGGTTCGTGGTGATGACCGACACGACCGGAACGGTCACCAACGGGCCTCGCAACTGGAGCGCCGGATTCATGCCCGCAACGCACCAGGGTGTGAAGCTCAATCCTGGCATGTCGCCCATTCGCCATTTAAATTTGCCTAAAGGCGTGACCCCGGAAACGCGCCAGCGCCAACTCGAGATGTTGCGTCAACTGAACGAGCAACACCTCAAATCGCGCGAAGGCCAAAGCGAACTCGAGGCCCGCATCCGCGCCTACGAACTGGCCTACCGTATGCAGGCCTCGGCACCCGAAGCGGTGGATCTCTCCAAGGAAACGGAGGCGACCAAAAAGCTGTACGGCTTTGGCAACAAGGACACGGAACCCTTCGGTCGCTGCTGCCTAATGGCGCGGCGGTTGGTGGAGCGCGGGGTGCGATTTGTGCAGATCTATCACGGCGCCGGCAGCAAATGGGATTCGCATTCCAAAATGGAAGCCAATCACGGCCGGCAATGCCGCCAAAGCGATCTGCCCACTGCAGGTCTGTTAAAGGATCTCAAAGCGCGCGGGTTACTGGATGATACGCTGGTGATTTGGGGCGGCGAATTCGGCCGCACGCCGATGAGCGAGAAGGGCGATGGCCGCGACCACAATCCTACCGGATTCACCATGTGGATGGCCGGCGGCGGCGTGAAAGGCGGCCAAGTGATCGGCGGCACGGACGAACTCGGCCTGTGGGCCGTGCAAGATCGCCTGCATGTGCATGATCTGCACGCCACAGTCCTGCATTTGCTCGGCATTCACAATCTCGACCTCGTGTACCGTTACAAGGGCCGGCCGGAAACACCGACCATTAACGAAGGAGAGGCCTACGAAAAAATCACCACAGTGTAACGCTTTCCCGCTTGCTATTCCTGCTGAATGGCATCAGCGTCTACGCAGCGCAAAACACCAAGCCGGTGTTTTGCTTAAGAATATTAAAAGTTATGGGAAATAAAGTGTTTGTGGGCGGCCTGAGCTGGGACGCCACGGATGATGATCTGAAAGAATTGTTTGGAGAGTGCGGAACGGTGACCGACGGGGTCATCCTTCAGGACCGGGAGACCGGTCGATCACGAGGCTTCGGTTTTGTGACGTTTTCTTCTGATGAGGAAGCCAAGGCGGCTATCGAGAAGTTTCACGACTTTGAGTACATGGGCCGTAATCTTTCTGTGAACGAAGCACGCCCGCGCGAAGATCGTGGCGGCGGCGGCGGTGGTGGTTATCGCGGCGGCGGCGGCGGCGGCGGCGGTGGCGGTTATCGCGGCGGCGGTGGTCGCGGTGGCGGCGGCGGTGGTCGCGGCGGCGGCGGCGGTGGTCGCGGCGGCTGGGACGGCAAACGCGGCAAAGATCGCGATTGGTAAACCCTACTCGTCCCCGAGCAGGCGCAGCTTGCCTTGGGCTGGCTTTTGATCCGCCTGCAGGCTGTCCATCAGCGAGGGAATATTTTCAGCAGCTCCGGTTTCGGCCGGAGCTGTTTTTTTGTCGGTCGCCTCATCGGCGTCGAGCGCGGCCTTGAGCGCCCCTTCCACAAGTTGGGCGCAGTGAATTTTCATGGGAGGCAACGCGCCGAGATCCCCGGTCAATTCATCATGCCGCAGGGCCAACGCTTCATCGGCGGTTTTGCCGCGGATCAATTCCGTAGCCATGCTGGCTACAGCAATCGCCGTTTCACAGCCAAAGGATTGGAAGCTTGCCTGGTCAATCACCTTGCGCCCGTGATCCTCCTTAAATTTCACCCACAAGCGCAGCATCTCGCCGCAGTCAGAATTCCCCACCGTGCCCACGCGATCGGCATCAGTCAGCTCGCCCATGTTCTTGGGATCCGCAATGGCCTCCCTGATTTTTTTCTCCAGCGATTCGTCCATGACAATTATGAAAATTCGTAGCGCGGCACCGAATCATCCACCTCCAGACTCCATGCATCAATCCCGCCCCGCAGGCAACGCACTTGATTCTGGCCATGCCCCAAAAAATAAGCCGCCGCATCCAGCCCTTGCTGGCCTTGATGATCGACGATCACAAACATCTCATTCGGATCCCACTTACCCATGACCTCCTGCATCAGTTCGCGCGTCATGTGGATAGCCCCTTCAATGCGCGCCGCATCAAACTCCTCCTGCGTGCGCACATCCAGCAGCTTCAATCCCGGCGTCGCCTCCAGCTCGGCTTTTAGTGCCTTCGGCTCAATATAAATCTTCTCATCCGCCGCGTGGCTTGCCTGAATTTCCGCCAGCACCTCGGTGACCTCCAGCGAATTATTGCGTTCGCACACACCGCCCAGCGTTTCGTCCATCTGAAACCCGCAGCTTGAGCACCCGCCAATGTGGTACTTCCGAAACAACGCCCGTCGCGCGCCTGGGTATTCCATCAGCACCTGTTCCATCGTCGAGTCGCCGTTGATTTCTATGATCGCGCTCATGCGTTTACTTTAGCAGTTGAATGACTTTTTGCAGCACTTCAATGAACCGATCCACTTCCGTGCGCGTGTTGTAAAAATAAAAACTGGCGCGCGCCGTGGCGGGCACGCCGAGTTTTTCGTGCAGCGGCTGCGTGCAGTGGTGCCCGATGCGAATGGCCACGCCCTGTTGATCGGCCATGGTGGCCAAGTCCAACGCGTGCACGTTCTCGAAGACAAAACTCACCAACCCCCCGCGGTCCTCGGTTGGCCCAAAAATACGAATGCCATCAAACTCTGCCAAGCGTTCCTTGGCGTACGCCGCGAGGTCGGTGTCGTGGGCGTGGATAGCCTTGCGGCCGAGGGCATCCAAATAATCCAACGCCGCATGCAGTCCCACCGCGCCGGCGATGTTCGGGGTGCCGGCTTCGAATTTATGCGGCGGTACGTGGTATTCGGACGTTTGAAATCCCACCTTGGAAATCATCTCGCCACCTCCCTGATACGGCGGCATGGCTGACTGCAATTCCGCGCGGGCAAATAACGCCCCGATTCCGGTGGGTCCACAAACTTTATGACCGGACAACGCCAGGAAATCACAACCGAGGCTCTGCACATTCAACGGCATATGTCCCGCGCTCTGTGCGGCATCCACCAGCGTCACCGCGCCGACCGCCTGAGCCTTGGCGCAGAGTTCAGCCACCGGATTGATCGTGCCCAGTGCGTTGGAAATATGTGTGAGAGACAGAAGTTTCACATCGGCCAAGCGCTCATCAAGATCGCTGAGATCCAGTTCACCGGTATCGTCTGTCACCGGAATAAACCGCAACCGGGCGCCCGTGCGTTGAGCAAGCAGCTGCCACGGCACAAGGTTACTGTGGTGTTCCAATTCGGTCAGCAGAATCACATCGCCTTCGCGGAGATTGGCCGCGCCCCAAGTGGCGGCCACAAGATTCAGGGCCTCCGTCGTGCCGCGCGTAAAAATGATATCCTTCGCCGCGGGGGCATTGAGAAACTGGGCTACGCGTTCGCGCGCACCTTCGTAGGCCGCCGTGGCGCGATTGCTTAGTTCATGGATGCCGCGATGCACGTTGGCGTTGTCGCGCTCGTAGTAACGCTGAATCGCCTCCAACACCGGTCGGGGCTTTTGCGATGTAGCGGCGTTGTCAAAGTACACCAGCGGATGCCCGTTAATCTCCTGCGCCAGCGCCGGGAAGTCTTCACGAATGGAGGATGGGATGGTGCTCATGCAACCCCCACGTGGATTTGGCCGTCGGTGACGGTGACAGGATATACGGTCACACCACAGGTGGCGGGGGCGTGACGGTGTTTACCGGTGGCCAGTTCGAACTCGGCATAATGCCACGGGCAACCAACGTTGCCATTCTCGAGGTAGCCTTCCGCCAAGGAAGCGCCGGCATGCGGACAGGTGTCGTCAATGGCGTGGAATCGGCCGTCCACCTGAAAAATTGCGATGCGCTTTTCGCCGACATCAAACGCCTTACCCTTGCCTTCAGCAATCTCGTCAACATGGGCGATGGAGGCCGGCGCGCTCATCACATCATGCCCAACTCCAGTCGCGCGGCTTCAGTCATCATCTCGCGCGTCCATTGAGGTTCCCAGACGAGTTCCACATCCACTTCATCCACTGTTTCGACGCACAGAATTTTATTCTCCACATCAGCCTGAATGGTCGGGCCCATCCCGCAACCAGGCGCCGTAAGCGTCATCTTCACGCTGGCCTTGTGGTTGCCCGCATCCAGCTCCTCGAGGTGACAGTCGTAAATCAATCCGAGGTCCACAATATTCACGGGGATCTCCGGATCGTAACAGGTTTTCATCTGCTCCCAAACCTGTTGCTCGAGATCTTCGGCATTCTCCGCCTTGCCGGCCTGTTCGGCGGGCGTGAGCTGCAATTCTTGCCCGATAGCATCAGCGTCCTTGCCGTCGATACGAAACATATTGCCGTTCACCACCACGGTAAACGTGCCGCCGAGCGACTGGGTGATCGTGGCGGTCTCGCCTTTCTCTAGGGTCACGCGCGTACCCGAGGGAACGACGGACGCCTCCACATCGCGGTCAATGACCACTTGCTCGCTACCCATCATGGCGAGGCCTCCTGCGCGGCGGCCAGTTCGCGGACGCGTTGCACCATGGCATACAGGCCGTTTTTGCGGGTGGGACTGAGGTGCGCAGCGAGATCCAAACGGCCCAGTTCGGCTTCGCCGTCGATCGCGAGAATTTCCTCGGTCGTTTTGCTGGAGTAAACCGCCAATAGCACGGAGATGAGGCCCTTGACGATGAACGCGTCGCTGTCGGCGGCGATGGTGATGCGACCGTCGGACTCCGGCTCAAACTTCAGCCACACCTGCGCCTGACAACCGTACACGCGGTTTTCCTCGCATTGATCCGCCGCATCGAGCGGCGGCAGTTCCTTACCGAGATCAATGAGATACCCAAAGCGAGATTCCCAATCACCGAGCAATTCGAAATTCTCGACCAACTCATCAATGCTTTGCACTGTGGCACTCATGCTGCGCCAACTCCTTCCATCCGCTCTAGTCGATCCCACACCAACCGGTCCAGTTCCTCGCGGGCAGCCGCGCATTGGATGCGCTCGACGATCTCACCGGCAAAGGCGTGCATGATCATCCGGCGCGCGGATTCCTCATCCAGCCCGCGGGCGCGCAGGTAAAAAATTTGCTCGGCGTTCATCTGGCCGATCGTGGCGCCGTGCGTGCATTTCACGTCATCGGCATAAATCTCGAGCTGCGGCTTCGTATCGATCGTGGCGCGGTCGGATAGCAACAGATTTTTATTGGTCTGCTTCGCGTCCGTTTTATCCGCGCCTTTGTGTACGTGAATGCGACCGTGAAACACCGCACGCGCGTCGTCATCAAGTATGCCATTGAAATACTCATGACTGTCGCAATGTGGCTGGGCGTGATGCACCACCATGTGATGATCGATCAACTGACCGGAGCGCGGCAGGTACAGGCCATTGAGCACGGCCTCAATGCCCGTGCCGTTGAGATGAGCGCGCAGATTGTTGCGGGCAATGCGTCCTCCGAGTGCGATCGAATGATGCGCTACGCGGGCATCGCGACCGAGCGTCGTGTGCAACCCTCCCACATGAAAGGCCCCGATGTGTTCGTCTTGAAACTTCACATGCTCCACCTGCGCGTTGTCCGCCGCATGCAGTTCGGTAGTGGCATTGTTAAAATAACCCGCCTGCGTGCCGCTCCAGCTTTCCAGCACGGTCACCTGGCTATTCGCACCGGCGCGAATGTAGCCACGCACATTAGTCGTAACCCCATTACTGCCGGTGCTGAGGTAGTACACACGCACGGGCGTTTCGAAATGCACATTGTCCGCCACGTTGATCAATGGCCCATCCGTCACCGTCGCTGCATTCAAGGCGCCAAAGGCATCTTCAGGAGCAGGCGGCGCCGGACACTCCCCTGCCAACAGCGGTCGCACCTCGACGCCGGCGGGTAATTCGCCAACCTGCGAAAGGGCCTCGGAGTAATGGCCGTTCACAAACACCAACTGCGGTCCGTCGATGGCGGTAAACACGCAGCCTCCGAGCGTAGCGGCGGCATCCGCCGGTGCAGTTTTAAAGTTCAGCTCGGTGATCGGCTTGATCGGCGTAAAGCGCCAGTCCTCATCGCGCGGGGTTGGGAATCCAAGTTCGGCAAAGCGCGCCCGACCGGCGGCATCGCCCTCGGGCAGCGCGGCCAGCAGGCGATCGGCGGCATCTTCAACGTCCATGTGAGCAGGGGCAACCATCAGGCGGCTTGTTCTTCAATAATCCAATCGTAGCCGCGCTCTTCCAGTTCGAGAGCTAGCTCCTTGGGGCCGGACTTTACAATACGGCCATCGACCAACACGTGCACGTAATCGGGCACAATATAATCGAGCAGGCGCTGGTAATGCGTGATGACCAGCTGCGCGTTGTCAGCGCGTTTTAGATGATTCACTCCGCCGGCGACAATTTTGAGCGCATCGATATCGAGGCCTGAATCCGTTTCATCGAGCACGGCAAACTTCGGGTCGAGCAAAGCCATCTGCAGGATTTCCGCGCGCTTTTTTTCACCGCCGGAAAAGCCCTCGTTCACCGAACGCTTGAGCAGGGATTCGTCAAGCTCGAGCAGCTCAATTTTTTCACGCATCAGCTTGAGGAACTCCACGGCGCTCAGCTCGGCTTCGCCACGATGCTCGCGCAGAGCGTTCACCGCGGCGCGCAGAAAATACGTAGTGTTCACGCCGGGGATTTCCACGGGATACTGGAACGCGAGAAAGAATCCTTCGCGCACGCGTTCCTCCGGACCGAGCTCAAGCAGATCCTCGCCGTTGTAACGCACTGAACCATCGGCGATCTCGTACCCCTCGCGACCGGCGAGCACCTGAGCGAGCGTGCTTTTGCCGCTGCCGTTGGGGCCCATGATCGCGTGGACTTCTCCAGCGTTAATCGACAAATCAATCCCTTTCAGGATGTCCTTGCCCTCCACTCCGGCCTGCAAATTTTTGATCTCTAACATGCTAAATTATCCCACGCTGCCTTCGAGGCTCACGTCCATGAGTGCCTGCGCTTCCATCGCAAACTCCATCGGTAGCTCGCTGAAGACTTCCTTACAAAAGCCGTTCACGATCATGTTCACCGCATCCTGCGTCTCAATACCGCGAGCATTGCAGTAAAAAATCTGGTCCTCCCCAATCTTCGAAGTAGTCGCCTCGTGCTCCACCTTGGCAGAAGGGTTCTTCACTTCGATGTAGGGAAACGTGTGCGCGCCGCAGCGACTGCCGATCAGCAACGAATCACACTGGGTAAAGTTCCGAGCATCGGTGGCGTTCTTGCCTACCTGCACCAGACCGCGATAACTGTTCTGGCCTTTGCCGGCGGAGATTCCCTTACTGATGATCGTGCTACGGGTGTTTTTCCCGAGATGAATCATCTTGGTACCGGTATCGGCCTGCTGCGCGAGATTGGCGAGGGCCACGGAATAAAATTCGCCGACCGAATCGTCCCCACGCAAAATGACACTTGGGTATTTCCACGTGATTGCCGATCCAGTTTCCACCTGCGTCCAGCAGATCTTCGAGCGATCGCCCTTGCAGATACCGCGCTTGGTCACGAAATTATAGATCCCGCCATTCCCGTCCTCGTCGCCGGGATACCAGTTTTGCACGGTGGAATATTTGATCTCCGCATCGCCCAACGCAACCAGCTCCACCACTGCCGCATGCAACTGATTTTCATCACGCATCGGCGCCGTGCAGCCTTCGAGATAACTCACGTGACTGCCCTCATCGGCCACAATCAAGGTGCGCTCAAACTGCCCTGTCTCAGCGGCGTTGATCCGGAAATACGTGCTCAACTCCAGCGGACACCGCACGCCTTTCGGGATGTAAACAAACGAACCATCGCTGAACACCGCCGAGTTCAGCGTGGCAAAAAAATTGTCTGTGTAGGGCACCACCGTGCCGAGATATTTTTTGATGAGCTCCGGATGATCACGCACCGCCTCGGAGAACGAGCAGAAAATCACGCCGTGTTTGGCCAGCTCCTCCTGATGCGTAGTACCGACCGACACGCTGTCGAACACCGCATCAACCGCCACGCCCGCCAACCGCTCGCGCTCATGCAACGGCACACCGAGCTTGTCGTAGGTTTCTAGCAGCTTGGGATCCACCTCATCCAGACTCTTTGGCCGATCTTTGTCCTTCGCGCCCGGGGCCGAGTAATAGCTGATACCCTGATAATCAATGGGCTCGTACTGCACGTGCGGCCAGCGCGGCTCATCCATCGTTTGCCA
>Ga0066825_10000546_pt1 | contig 12051 bp, 10 predicted proteins | sample ETNtaG_6_FD_65608 | JGI IMG/M metagenome (GOLD analysis project Ga0066825, IMG submission 65608) | Marine microbial and viral communities from oxygen minimum zone, Eastern Pacific Ocean - ETNP201306SV45 | ecosystem: Environmental > Aquatic > Marine > Oceanic | place: Pacific Ocean: Eastern...
GAGGCTAAGATGATGCGCCGCATGAAGCGTTGGGCCAAATCCAAGAATGAGCATTTGAGGCGTTTGGCTTCCGAAGGATGTAGACCGCGATTACCCTGGGCTATGGCGTTGCCGGCTTTTGAAGCCAATCCTTCATCGGTCTTGGACGTATTGGAGATACTGAAGGCGGATCCCAGCGAATACGTGCGCCGCAGTGTGGCGAATAACCTAAATGACATTTCCAAGGATCATCCCGATACGACGCTAAAGGTCGCTCGACAATGGATCGGCGATAATCCGGATACGGATTGGCTGGTAAAGCACGCCTGCCGCACTCTGCTGAAATCAGGCAGAACGGAAGCGATGGAGCTTTTTGGATACGCGCCTCCGAAAGGAATTCGTGTGGCGGAATTCAAATCGACGCGAAAAGTGCCATGGGGAGGTGCCCTCGATTTTTCTTTGGAGCTAAGGCGACAGGGAAGCGCGTTGGGTCGAGTTCGAGTCGAGTTCGGTATCGATTTTTTGCGGAGCAATGGCAGCTGGAATCGGAAAGTCTTTAAAATTTCGGAATCGGTTGTCGGGCAGAAAACAAAGCGAATCGAACGCCGTTTCTCTTTCCGCCAGATATCTACGCGTCGCTACTATGCTGGTTTGCACCGTGTTGCCATAATCGTAAATGGTCGAGAGGTCGCCCAGAACGATTTCGAGTTGAAGAGAGAAAAGGCGTAAAGGAGTTGTCTCGCAATGGGCGCGTCGTTTTTGTGGCAAAATGAGATTCAAGCAAATCTTCTCTACGCCTTAGTGGTCGGTCCTTCAAAGAAGAGTTTTTGTAACTTGCTCGCTTTTTCATTTCGCAGTTATGGCGAGCGCGGAATTGAATTATCCCAGTAGTTTGAAAGTGGAACAAGTTGACGAATATTTCGGGACGAAGGTATCGGATCCTTACCGGTGGTTGGAAGAAGACGTGCGAGAGTCGGCTCGGGTTAAAGATTGGGTCGATTCTCAGAATGAGCTGACATTCGCGTATTTGAAGTCGCTCCCTGGTCGAGACGAGATCGAAGAACGACTAACGGATATTTGGAACTACGAGAAGGTAGGGGCGCCGTTTCGCCGAGGAAAGTGGTATTACTACTACAAAAACGATGGCCTGCAGAACCAAAATGTCCTTTATCGCAAGCGGAGCCTGGACGGCGAATCGGAAGTCGTATTCGATCCCAATACCTGGTCCGAGGACGGTACGGTGGCCTTGGCGGGAACTTCGTTTAGCAAAGACGGACGCTACGTAGTCTACGGCGTGCAGGAATCCGGTTCGGATTGGCGTACCTGGAAAGTGCGTGATTTGGATAAGGGAGAGGATACATCAGACGTATTGGAATACTTGAAGTTCACCGGAGTCGCTTGGGACGGAGATGGCGATGGGTTTTTCTATGCTAAGTACCCGGATCCGGATGAGGAGAGTCAGTTTCAGTCGCTCAATCAGGAAATGAAGGTGATGTATCATCGCTTGGGAACGGAACAAGCGGAGGATATCGTAGTATTCTATCGCCCCGATCATCCTGATTGGGGCTATGGGACCGATGTCTCGGAAGATGGGCGCTATTTGGTTCTCTCCGTTTGGTGGGGGACGGACAATAAGTATCGCGTTTTGGTAAAGGACTTGAGCGAGCCGCTAGCCGCGCCGATCGAACTGATCGACAAGTTCGAGAACGACTACTCCTACATCCACAATGATGGGAGCGTCTTTTACTTCTTTACCGACAATGATGCGCCGCGCGGTCGCGTGATCGCGATCGACTTGGATCGGCCGGAACGGGAGCATTGGCGCGAAATCATACCGCAAAGAGATGAGCCGCTCGAAGGGGTAGCGGTCATTCACAATCAGTTTGTGACCACTTACCTGAAGGACGTGCTGACTCAAGCGCGGTTCTATCGCATGTCAGGGGAATTGATTGGCGAGTTGGAGCTGCCAGGCGTGGGAACTGCAAGCGGCTTGCGAGGCAAGCCTTCGGACACGGAAACCTTCTTTCAATTCCAGTCCTACGCGACGCCACCCTCGAATTATCGATACGATTTCATTTCGGGCGAGGTCGAATTGCTCGATCGAGCTGGCATCGACTTCGATCCCGATGAGTACATTAGCGAACAGCTCTTTTATGAATCGAAGGATGGGACGCGTATTCCCTTGTTCGTAACGAGAAAGAAAGGCGTGGAGCTCGATGGAAAGCAGCCGACGTTGCTTTACGGATACGGAGGGTTCAATATAACCTTGGCGCCGCGTTTTAGCGTGAGTCGAGCCGCTTGGCTGGAATTGGGCGGCATTTATGCGGTCGCGAATATTCGGGGCGGTGGCGAGTATGGCAAGACCTGGCATCAGGCGGGGCAGAAACTGAACAAGCAAAATGTGTTCGATGATTTTATCGGGGCAGCGGAGCATTTGATAGCAGAGAACTACACGAGCAACGAAACGCTGGCGATCATGGGCGGTTCGAATGGCGGTCTATTGGTAGGGGCAGTGGTCAATCAAAGACCGAACCTATTTGCGGCAGCAGTGCCAGCGGTTGGGGTGATGGATATGCTCCGTTTCGACCAATTCACGGCAGGGAGATTTTGGACCGACGATTACGGTTCTTCCTCCGAATCGAAGGAGATGTTCGAGTATCTCTTGGGCTATTCGCCGTATCACAATCTGAACGACGGGGTTGCGTATCCTGCGATTCTCGTGACGACTGCCGATACGGACGATCGAGTGGTGCCGGGCCACTCATTCAAGTACGCAGCGCGCCTTCAGGAGGCGAATGCGGGCGATCGGCCCGCGTTGATTCGCATTGAAACCAAGGCCGGCCATGGTTCAGGCAAACCGACATCCAAGATTATCGAGGAGTATGCGGACGTGTACGCCTTTCTCGCCAAAAATTTAGGATTGGAGATTGGCGACTGAGCCTGAGACGAGATTCAGGGTAGATCTTTTTTGGGTTCTTGGGTAGCCGCGTTCGCGGGGTTCATTCGAGCGTCTGTCGCCAAATCGCATTGGCCAATTCTGAGCAACCCGCTCGATTTGACCTGGGCTCTCAGGCCTCCGCGGCTACGCAGGGCCTCGCGGGCTCCTTTGCCTAGCGCCCTGTTCATCGCTAAGCAAGGGGCGCAGTGAGTCGTCCCGAGAAATTGGATATTCTGGATGGAAAATGACGTTTGGTAGAGCGCTCTAAGGTCCGCTCCGGAGACGACGACGTTGCGGCGAAGGATTTCGGGACCGACTTCGTGGGCCAAATTGAAATTTTCCGCGATATCGTCCCAGACTTCCTTGCTGAAGAAAGTGACGTGCCCGTTGTAGTTGTCTCGTCTGCGACAAAAGCGATCGCCTTCGATACCTGAGTTTTCTATTAGGCTCGCTTCGTTTAGTCGGATCAGATCGCGACCCGTTACATCGCCTTGGCTGACTCCGAAGACGCGGTGTTCGGGAGCGATGAAAATGCCTAGGACTTCGATTGGGTAGCGGTTCACTTATGCGCTATCCATTTCACTTTCCTCGCAATCCGAGACGCTCCAATTTCGCGAAGTGCTTCGAGAGTTTATCGAAGTGATTACGAAATTCGGTTCGCAGGAACAGAAGGAACGCTCGCCGGCTTCTGTGTTGCATGCTGTGCCCGTCAAGAACCTGCGGCGTCGACTCGATGAGTTGGCGGATCACTAAGAGCGCTATGAGAACTCGATTTTCAACGCTCCTCAATCCTTGGCTTCGGGCTCCCTCAGATAGAGCCACTCACAATGGAAGGCTATTACTTGCTTGGAGAAACGGTATAGACGATTTCCACCTTCTCGATGAAGCCTTTGGCTCTCAGCTGCGGACGTAGGGTTTCGAGCCAGTCCTTGCTTTTGTAAAAGCCGTCTCTCTCGGCTTGCATGTTGGCTTTACTCGAGAATTGGCGAGACCAGACGAACAGATTCTCGTCTTCAAGGGTGCGATAGGCGGAAAGGATTTTGATGCCGGCTTTCTCCTGAGGCTCGACCAGCTTATCGTGAAAGAAGCGTTCCCATTCGTCCATCTTGCCAGGCGCTATCTTGTACACGCGCACCTCGACGATCGGTTCCTTGTGATGGCCTGCGAATATAGATGAACTGGCCCCGATAAACGGGAAGATGAGAAGGGAGAGAAGGGCGAAGCGTAGAGATCGGGTCATTTCTAGAATAATGGGTTAGGGCGCTTTTAGCGCTGAGCGATTGCAGCAGGGGCAAGTCCCATTGGCAATAGCTGCGCGAGTTGATTCTCGTTGTTTATTTGAATTGGCGGACAATTTGCAAATGGCAATTTGGCGTGGATCGCTGTTTCGGTGATCGCTGAGTGGGGAGTCTGTCCGAAATCCTTTATTGCCAGGACTGCTGAAGTTTAGAATCTGGGCTTATGAGTCGGCGCATTTCCGCAATCCTTTTATCGTCATGGATCCTTGGCGCGGCCTTGTCGGCCGAAGAACGGCCGAACGTCTTAATGATTGCTATCGACGATATGAATGATTGGGCGAGTTGTTTGGGTGGGCATCCCAACGGCAATACGCCGAACATCGATCGATTGGCTAAGCGCGGCGCGCTCTTTACCAATGCTCATTGCCAAGCGCCGATCTGCAATCCTTCCCGAGCATCCATCATGTATGGCATTCGTCCATCGACCAGTGGCGTCTATATGAATGCTCCTAGACCTTGGACCGTTCCTTATCTCAAAGATAAGACCACTCTGCCGCGCTGGTTTGCGAAACATGGCTATCATACGATGACCACGGGCAAAATCTACCATGGTTCGGGACTGCCGGATGGCGATTTCGACGATGTGGGTCCACGTCCCGGACAACGCTTCAAGGATGATCCGCGTTTAGTCGAAATGCCGGGGGAAGGATATTTGTGGGACTACGGTCCCCAGCAGTATGCGGAAGAGAAATTTCCGGATCACATCGATGCGTCCTGGGCGATTGAACGTCTGGAGGATGACTACGATAAGCCCTTTATGTTGGCGGTCGGATTCTATCGTCCTCATGTACCGTTCTACGCTCCCTCACGTATTTTCGAGGACTATCCGATCGATACAGTGGCGCTTCCTGAAGTGATTGAGGGCGATCGCGATGACTTGCCCGAGACGGCGAAGAAAGTCACTGCCAAGAATCCGCCTTTGAATCACGATTGGTTCGAGGAAACGGGCGAGTGGCGAAAAGCGGTTCAAGCGTATCTCGCGTGTATCCAGTGGACCGACGAGCAAGTGGGAAGGGTGATCGACGCTTTGGATCGTTCGAAGTATCGTGACAATACGATCGTTGTATTGTATTCGGATCACGGATTTCATCTAGGCGAAAAGCGACGCTGGACGAAAATGTCACTTTGGGAGAGATCGACGCGCGTGCCATTCGTTGTTTCAGCTCCGGGTTATCCGAGTGGACAAACGAGGACACAGCCGAGCGAACTGCTTTCGATATATCCGACCCTAAGCGAATTATGCGGCTTGCCACTGAATCCGGATCTCGAGGGAGTGTCCTTGGTTCCGCTGCTTGAAAAGGGAAAGGGTGATGCCAAATGGAGTAACTATGCGATTTCAACGTATGGGAAAAATAATCACGCTGTTCGATCGGAGCGTTATCGCTATATCCGCTACCATGATGGATCTGAAGAGCTGTACGATATGCAAAAGGATCCGCGCGAGTGGAAGAATCTCGCAGTGGGGAAGCGTTCGAGGAAGATTCAAAAGTTGATCGAGGAATTGGCTAAGCAATTGCCTCAAGTTAATGTTGCGGAGGCGAAAGCGAAATGAGCAACGAGTCTTTGTCTCAAAACGAATCGCTGGCCAAGAAACGCAGCGTTTGGTTTCACTTGCACTTCTGGATCGGGTGGATCGCGGCGATTCCGATTTTCTTAGTGTGCTTTACTGGCGGGGTGTTGATCTTCGAGCAGGATATTTTTCGGTGGGAGCATAAAGAACTGTTTCAATTGGATACGAGTGGCGAGCGGCTTTCCGTGCAGGGGGTTCTCGATGCTTACGCTTCTGCGAATCCACCTTTGCGTGTTAATCACTTGGGTCTCCCTAAGTCGCCCGAGTATTCATACAGCGCCTACTGTACAGAGATTCGGCCTGAAGGGAATCGCGGCGCAGGTCGCGTCTTTTTGAATCCCTATACCGGGGAGCTGTCTCGTTTAGGCGAGGAATTCTCTTGGGCTGAACTTTTAATCAGCGTACATCGGCGTTTGGCGGCGGGCCAAACAGGTCGGCTAGTGGTAGCGATCAGCTCGCTCTTGCTGGCTTTCTCGTCGGTAGTTGGATTGATTCTCTGGTGGCCCCTGCGAGGGCGTACCTTTGCCCGAGCTCTAAAACGCGGTCAGGCCTTCGATTGGCACAATGCGTTAGGGTTGCTTACTCTCGTTCCGCTCTTCATTATGTCGATCACCGGAGTCATGATAACTTGGGGACGGGATATTTGGCCCATTGTGGATACGATTCAGGGCTATTCCTCGCAAGCGACGCCTCCAGCGCTTGTCGTGACAGAGGGGAAGGAAAGAGCGTCGATGGACGAAATTGTGGCTTATACGCGAGCAGAGGCTCCTGGAAAACGTATTACCGGTTTGCAGCCGGGGAGCGGCAAGAATGCGGTCAAAGTCTTTCTCGATGCAGATGGCAACAAATTGCAGCTCTACTTCGATCCTTGCACAGGCAAAGAGATCGGACGGTTCGATGGGTCGGGCACGGGTCCAGTGGGAGCCTTTCGGAAATTCTTCGGAACGCTGCACACTTTTTATCCGTATCACATTACGTTGAGAATCCTCTGGGGCGTTTGTTCGATTGTCGGCTCCGCGCTAGTCGTAACGGGTATTTGGATATCGGTAAAACGTTGGCGAAGACGGGCAAGTTAGATATTGTATAGGTACACGATCGCTTGCAGACTCGCGTTCTGGATACTTGAGGAATCAAGGCGATGCCTCGACGATGAGTTCGCGCTGACTTGACTAGGGCCTTACGACTGTTCCATCGGGACGGCGGACGATGGGACGATACCAAGGCTCTTCGGGAAGCGGGTACTTAGCGGCTGCCTTTTCGTCGAGATCGATTCCGAAGCCCGGCTTGTCGTTAACGATCATGTATCCGTTCTCGTAATCCGGACACCCTGGAAAAACCTCCCTCGTCTCTGGTTTGAAGAAAACTTGCTCTTGGATGCCGAAGTTCCATATGGCGAGGTCGATGTGAGCATTTCCGACATGACCTACTGGAGAGGTGTTTCCAGGTCCATGCCATGCCGTGCGCACGTTGAACCATTCGCCGAGACGGGCAACCTTCATTGCGGGCGTAATACCGCCTATCTGGGAAATGTGAATACGAATGAAGTCGATGAGTCGATCCGTGATCAGTCCAACCCACTCGTGGGGATTATTGAACAGCTCTCCCATGGCGATTGCGCAGGAGGTTTGCTGACGCAGGGTCTTGAAATATCCGATGTCTTCGGGAGCGAAGGGGTCTTCGATGAAGAAAGGGCGGTATTGCTCGAGTTCCTTGACCAAATTGATCGCCTCGATGGGCGGGAGCAGTTCGTGGATATCGTGAAGCAGTTCCACTTCCTCGCCAAACTCGGAGCGAATATGGGCGAACATCTTTGGAATCATTTTCATGTACGGGCGAATCTCCATGACCGTGTCACTGGCCAGGCCATAGCCTCCTTTGCGAAAGTCCGGCTCGCCTTTAGCCAGATGCGGAGCCCCGTACTTTCCGAGCTGGATACGGATATGGCGGAATCCCATTTCGCGGAAGGAATGAACGCTGTCGGTTAGTTCCTCCAAGTCTTCTCCACTAGCGTGCCCGTAGCAATCGACCGCGAATCGGCTTTTCCCGCCTAGCAATTGATAGACCGGCATTCCCGCTCGCTTGCCTTTGATATCCCAGAGCGCTTGGTCGAGTCCGGCTAGTACGGTATTGAGAATGGGTCCGTTGCGCCAATAGGTGCTCACATTGACGGTCTGCCAGATGTCCTCGATATTATCGGGATCCTTACCTCTCATTAGCGGATCCAGATATTGCTCAACGGCAGCAGTCAGTGTCTTGTAGCGACGGATACCCGTAGCGCAACCGAGCCCGTAGAGTCCGGGTTCGCTGGTTTCCACTTTGACGACGCCAAATCCCGTGCCATTGGGATAGGTGTGGATGATGCGAACCTTTGTGATTTTAATGGGCGAACGCCTAGGAGCTGCGGCATCGTAGCGTTGAGCGATTGCATCGTTGGCGCCTATGGATGCGCCGAGTATACCGGTAGCAGCGCCGGCGCCCATGATTGAGAGAGCGTTGCGTCTATTCATGTTGGGGCGGGGTTAATCCGTATAGTTGGGGAGAGAAAGTCGGTCCCAGGTGTTCGTGTCTTTATAGGAGGCTTGGGTTTCTCGCAATTGACGCTTCATCGATTGAATGAGCTGCTCATGTTGGGGGTCACCGTAGAGGTTGCTCAGTTCGTTGGGATCCTCATGCAGGTCGAAGAATTCCCAGTAGTCATTGTCGCTGTAGTATTCGATAAGCTTGTATCGATCTGTTCGAATGCCTCGATGAGGGCCAATGCGGTGAGCTGTGAAGAAATTGAAGCTGGGATCGCTCAGTTCGGCTTGTTCAAGAACGCGCATCGCCCAGGTATTTTCGTAATAGGAATAGTATATGTGATCGCGCCATTGTCCTGAGGAGCCGTCCAAGAGCGATTTCAAGCTTTCGCCTTGCATGGTTTCAGGGATATCGATGCCAGCGTAGTCGAGAATCGTGGGAGCCACGTCGACATTCATGATCATTCGCTCCTCGGTTTGCTTGGCGGCAACTGCGTTTGGATATCGAAGCAGGAATGGAATGCGTAGGGACGGCTCGTACATGAAGCGTTTGTCGTACCACCCGTACTCGCCGAGATAAAAGCCGTTGTCGGTCGTATAGATGACGAGCGTATTGTCAGCGAGATCGTTTTCGTCGAGGAAATCCAGAACGCGTCCCAATCCTTCGTCGATACTCTTAACGGCTCGGTAGTGATCCTTGACGAAACGCTGATAGATCCAACGTTTCTTCTCTTCCTCCGTCATGTCGCCGAATATGTCCCCGTAGTCCCGAGCGATACTCTGCTCGAACTTCATGTCGGCCGCCTTGCCGGCGACCAGGCGGGTGGCGTAGTCGTCATTGAAGGTCTCTGGATAGGGAAAGTCCTCATCTTGGTAGAGCGACTCATGGCGAGGGGCGGGAGTGAAAGGGCGATGGGGACCTTTGTGCTGATAAACGAGGCAGAACGGTTGATCCGCGTCCAAAGTATCCAAATAGGCGAGAGCCTTTTCCGTAATGATGTCTGTGACGTAACCCGAGAACTGCTTGCGTTCTCCGTTTTCGATCATGTCCGGGTCGAAGTAGAGACCTTGTCCGGGTAGGATGCAGGAGTAGTCGAACCCTCTAGGATCATGGGGCAAGTGCCACTTTCCTACGATGCCTGTCTGGTAGCCCGCATTTTGCAGGAGAATGGGAAAGGTGGGAAGCGATGGATCCAATTGTTCGATACGGTCTTTTGCTTCGGAGTTGCCCATAATTCCATTCACGTTGGAGAGACATCCCGTGAGAATGGTCGCTCGAGCAGGGGCGCACAGCGAGTTTGTGCAGAAAGCGTTCTTGAACCAGACGCCTTCCGCCGCCAAGCGATCCATGTTGGGAGTCTCGATCAACGGGTTGCCGGTCAGACTCATCTGGTGATGAGTATGATCGTCCGTCATAACGAAGATGATGTTGGGACGTTTGATCGAAGCGCCGCTTTCGGACGAATCCTTTGGAGAACAAGCCGTCACAAGCAGAATTGAAAATGCCACTGCTATCGCAACGGCCCGAGAGGAGTGGGGTAGATGCCTCATTTCGAATAAAGGTTCATTCGAATCGAGTTGGATTGCAAGGGGAGAGTCTGAAGAGATTGCGAACCTCGACCTCGATCCCCATTGAAATGTCTCGCTGATCAGCGAATGAAGGTTTCGATATAGTCCTCGCCGAGACCTTGGTCGGCGTACCATTTCTTGCAAAGCTCTACCTTTGTATGAACATCGTCATGACCAGCGGGCTGGTTGTTTTCGTCGTAGTAGATGAGCGCGCCGCAAACATGAAAGAGGGTAATCATTTCCTCGACCCCCTCATCCACAACCAAGGTGTGAACTTCGCCTGGCGGCTCGAATACGAAATCGCCCTCTCGAGCGATCCAGTCATGTTCTAGGTAGCGCCAGGCGCCTTTGATGACATAGCCGTATACGGGAGCGGGGTGGCGATGTCGGCTGAGGACTCCTGACCGGCGTACGCGGAGGAGGTTGACCCATTCGCCGGCGGTCGTGTTGAGGAGGAGCGGGCGAAACCAGACATTCTCCGCTTGGGGTACCCAGAGACGCTCGTCCTCGGGAATGGAAGCGGTAACGAGGTCGTTGATGGCGTAGGGAGCGTTAAGCGAGGTTTGGATACGTGTGTCTGACATGCGATTAAAGGTAGCTTGCGGTTATTGAATCAGGAAATGGAATACCCACCATCGACGGGTAGGATCGCGCCAGTGATGAAGCCGGCGAGGGGCGAACAAAGGAATAGCGCAGCTCCGGTCAAGTCGTCCGGCTTGCCCCAGCGTTTCATCGGCGTTCGATCGATCAGGGCTTGATTGATCGAGGGATCGTCGACCAAAGGCTGGGTTAAGGAGGTCTCAATCCAGCCGGGGGCGATTGCGTTGACACGGATTTCCCGCTCGGCCCAGGCTATGGCCAGCGACTTCGTTAGCTGAGCGATACCTCCTTTGCTGGAGCTGTAGGCCGGGGCTCGGCCACTACCGAAATAACTCAACATTGAAGCGACGTTCAATACGCAGCCGCGGCGTTTCGTTAAATGTGGCAGGCAGGCGGAGGCCATGCGCATCGTTCCGTTTAAATTGACATCGACCACCGCAGCGAAGTCGTCCGGATCGTGTTCCCGTCCTTCGCGGCGAATGGTTCCGGCAGAGTTGACGAGTATATCGAGACCGTCGAACGTAGCGGTTAATGCTTCGATATCGCTTGCGCTCCTCACGTCGAGTTGGCGGCTTTCGATTGGAAGCGACTCGGCGTCAAAGCTGTTTCGCTCAGCGTCTGTCAATCCGGTAACCGTCACTTCGCATCCATTGCGCGCAAGCTCTAGGGCGATGGCTCGACCGATGCCGGATGTTCCGCCGGTCACGAGAGCTTTTTTGGCTGTGAAATCGAAATTCATATAAATGTCAGGGGGTACGGGGAGAGTAGATTGTCGAGCGGCTAAAATCTTGGCAAGGGGCGAGTGGCCCTGATTTAGGCAGGGTTACAGCTTTGAGGGCAGCCTTGCCATATCGCTCGTTGCCACTTAAGACATTTCTATGACTATTCGGCTGCCCCTTGCCATTGCGGTTCTAACGACGGTAACCCCCTTCTTGTTTGGCCAATCGGATCAACAGGTCGAACGCTACTTCAAGCAGTTTCCGGAAGCGGATGCGAACGGCGATGGAAGACTAACGCGAGAAGAGGCGAAAGCTCATCGACAGTCGAATAGGCAAGGGCGCGAGAGATCTCCGCGCGAAAACCGTGATCCATCGGAAGGCGATAACCTGGCTTCGCAATCCCATATACCGGGCATTAGGATTGCACCGTCTGTTTCGCCTGTGACGAATGTGAAACTGAAATCGGCGGATGGCGTCGACTTGAGTTTCGCTTATCGAAAACCCGAGGGCGAAGGGCCTTTCCCAGCTATACTTTTCTTTCACGGAGGTGGCGGCTATTCGAGCATGCAGAAATTGAAGAACAACCTTCTGACCCAGCCCATTCATACGCGATTCTTGGATAAAGGATTCGTTACGATCGCCTCTACGCGTCGACCGTATTGGAAAACGAATGACGGTTCGCCTTCGGGATTCTACGATGCGGTGGAGGATGCGGCGTTGGTCGTCGAGAAAGCGAAAACCTTGCCGGGCGTCGATCCGGATAAGGTCGTTCTCTATGGGGGCAGTGGCGGGGCAATCTTGGCGATCGCGACCGCCTCGAAAACGGAATTGGCCTGCGTGATCGCGGGCGAGCCTGCCACGG
>Ga0066825_10000547_pt1 | contig 12045 bp, 8 predicted proteins | sample ETNtaG_6_FD_65608 | JGI IMG/M metagenome (GOLD analysis project Ga0066825, IMG submission 65608) | Marine microbial and viral communities from oxygen minimum zone, Eastern Pacific Ocean - ETNP201306SV45 | ecosystem: Environmental > Aquatic > Marine > Oceanic | place: Pacific Ocean: Eastern...
GGGTATAGAGCAGAATTCTACTACAAAGACTTTACCTATCACATCTTAAGGACAGTCGATTCGAAAACGCAAAAAAAAACATTAAAGAAATATATAAAAGAGATTTCAAACAAAACAAATTTTAGCATCAAAGATAAAAAACAAGTCATGACACTTTTTACAAAAGAAGGGCACTTGAACTTAGAGTTTGTAAATTTTTACCCTCGAATGGAAAGGAATGATCGGTCACGAGCTAAAGACGGTATGCTTAAACAAGCCAAAGATAAGATATCTATTGAAGCATGGCAAACCTTAGCCCATATCTTTGATGCCGTAGAACTGGTCTACTATCGACATCTGCGCCCACCAGAAACTATGGAAGACGGATCGCTATCCCGGTTCTGTTTTCCAGACTGTAAGGAGTTTCCTGCCCACAGAGTTTCGTTTAAAGTATTTCAGGAGCTCTTTGCTACGCCGAAAATGGACTAAGATCTTCCTTGCGCTTCAAAATCACTTCACCATCAGCAAGTAACGGATCACGAAGATCAGACTCTTTAGACTTAGCAGCGTTCAACAAGGCATCTAAATTAAAGTCTGTCTTAGGCTTAAATCCTGCATCCTTAATCATCTGCAACGTGCCTTCCATGTTGCTACCTTTAGTATTCAAATACCCATCCATAAACAACGAATTAGCCGGATAAAGTGCAAGCCCTTGCATGGACCTCAAATGAATCTCACGCCCAGCAGCAGCACGAATCTCAGCTTCAGGGTTCAAGAAACGCATTAAACATAAAATCTTCAAACAACGCTCAGGAGATAATTCCTTAAACGGATCCACATTTTCAGCAAGTGGAGCCCCTTCAATTGGCATATAAAAGTTAACAGGAATAGACGGCGACTTTAAATCACGTAGTTTCATCGCAACTTCAATAATATCTTCAGCCGATTCACCCATTCCCACAATCATGCCAGAACATGTCTCAAGTCCAGCCTTTTGAGCAGACTTCAACGTATTTAATCTGTCTTGATACGTATGCGTAGAACAAATCTTTTCGTACATCGTCTCAGACGTATTTAAGTTATGGTTAAGTCTATCTAATCCAGCGTCTTTAAGTTGCTCAGCATCGGCATCATCAATTAACCCAGGAGATAAACATACCTGAATCGGATAGGTCTCCTTAATCTTACGAACTAAATTCGATAACTTCTCTACACGTTTTTTACTAGGGCCTCGACCTGCAAATACCATGCAGTAACGAAATGCACCCGACTCATATGCTGATTTAGCTTCCAGCATAATCTCGTCTTCAGTTTTCATTGGATAGTCCGTAATATCCGTATCAGAACTCTTCGCCTGAACACAATACGAACAATCTTCCGGACAGTGCCCATTCTTTGCATTGTTCAAAATATGAATCGACACATCACGATTAAAATACGTTTGTCTAACTTTAAATGCAGCATTCAGTAGGGGAAGGAGGTTGTCTGAATCAGTGTTCAGAACCTGTTTACACTCGGCGTCAGTTAAGCGCTCACCATTAAGAGATTTATCGGCCAATTCTGCATAAAATGAGTCATTCATAGCCGAAACTGTAATATAGATTCAATTGTACGGCAAGAAATCCAACAAATATGTGGCTAAACTTGTTCTCAAACCAGGCTAAGTAATGTACACTATAGCTTCACAAATGGAAGAAAATAGAATGATAAAACGTAACGCACATACATTTCACATCCCAGTTATGGGTACTGCTTTTACAATCGACACGCCAATTAGAGTGGCAAAATATGGAGTAGCATCTGTTATCTCAATCGGAGACGACGAACTCTGTGAAGAGATGCGTAAACACTACGCACCACAAATCGGTGAAACATACGAGCCAATCGAAAAGTTCGCAGACGACTACCGTTCACGTCGTATTAGAGAATACTTAAACCTAGTCGACAAAATCGTAAAACGTGATTTCGAAGCGATCAAAAAACTACCTTTTGGCGAAGACAACGAACTTAAAAAATATTTTGACCTACTACCAGGGCATTCTCGTTTAAAACAAAAGTACGAGACTATGCTAACCACAGAAGATGAACTCAAAAAAGTTCAACTTCAACAAGAATGTCTAGACGAAATGGAAATTGGCGGCATCGACGTTAATATCATGACAAAGCTAGACCGAAACAATATCGATAAAGATGGAACACCTCTTCCAGAAGAATACAGCGACGCGTTATCTGCATTCAGAGGCTTCGCAAAAAGCACGCTAGAATCTGGCATCGTATTCTCAGCAGGTTTCAACAGACGTTTATTCGCATACATCGAAAAGTTCGCAGACTTCTTCCCAGACGCATCAGGGAAAATCAAAAAGAAAATTATCTTAAAAGTATCTGACTACAGATCATCTTTAACACAAGGTAAATTCCTAGCTAAAAAAGGCGTATGGATTTCGGAGCACAGAATCGAATCTGGCCTTAACTGTGGTGGTCACGCATTCGCATCAGAAGGCTACTTACTAGGACCAATCCTAGATGAGTTCAAGCAAAAGAAAGCTGAACTTACAGATTTCCTTTATGGCATTTGTTCTGAAGTATTAGAGAAAAAAGGTTTAAAGCCATTCTCAGAAAAACCAAATCTAGAAGTAACGGTTCAAGGTGGAATTGGTACATATAACGAAGATCAGTTCTTACTCAACCACTTCGACGTAGAGGGTACAGGTTGGGCAACGCCTTTTCTACTAGTTCCAGAAGCAACAGTACTAGACGAACCAACCCGAGATAGCTTACTAAAAGCAGGAAAAGACGACTTATACCTAAGTGGTATTTCACCTCTGGGTGTTCCATTCAACACAGTTCGTGGCACAGCCAGTGAAAAGCAAAAACTAGACCGCTACGAAAATGGTCGTCCAGGTAGTCCATGTCCAAAAGGGTACTTAGTATCGAACATGGAGTTCTCTAAGAAGCCTGTGTGTACAGCGTCGATTTTCTATCAAAAAAGAAAAATCGAAGACCTTAAAAATAAAATTGAAGACAAAAAAGAGCTAGACGACGCTATCATGCGTGCAGTAGATAAAGCATGTTTATGTGAAGACTTAGCTGCACCAGCACTTATCATCAACGCTCTAGAAAACAAACGACCACTAGTTACAGCAGTATGTCCTGGTCCAAACCTAGCGTACTTCTCAAAGATCATGTCATTCAAAGAGATGGTAGATCACATTTACGGACGTGGAAATGTACTTAACGATACATACAGATCGAATATGTTCATTAGTGAACTTATGATGTATATCGATTACTTATCAAAGGAGCTTAAAACAGCTGTAGAAGAACAAATCTTCGAGAAGCGTAAAAAGTACTTTGTAAGTTTCCAAAACAACCTTAGAGACGGCATTGAGTTCTATAAGTCGCTTGTTCCTTTGGTTAAAGAAGAGTCAGATAAATACAGATCTGAAATGACGAATGATTTGGCGAAGTTAAAAGCCGAATTCGAAACATTAGTTGCAAACTATAACTTACAACCAGCATAAGACTGCACTAAGCACCTGAATTTCGGGCTTTTTGCTGCGGTCATTACCGGTTAGGTTAGGTAACTCCCTTCGCAAGAAACCCCAAACTTCAGGCGCTTAGTGCAGTCTTTCTCCGTGTTTTTTTTCCTTTGCTTCGCTCGGATGAGCCAAATGCGAAATGTGAGGAGCGAAGCGACGGAACCAGAAGCACGCCGACCGAATAGGGAGGACAGTGAGCTCCAAAGCGAACAACTAGTGCTGGAGGACTGAAGGCACCTGTCCCAGCAGTCCGAAAGCTAAAGCAACAACGGAAAACGAAGCTAACCTGGTGCCTTGGTAATAAAAAAACTCTCCTCTGCTTTTGCATCGGAGAGTTTTCTTGTTTTATCTTACGTTTAGTTATTGCTTAAACGGTACCGTTTTCAGTTTTAAACTGTTCAGCCTTGTCAGAGAGGCCTTTTTCCAAAGCTTCTTCTGCGCTTATACCATGTTCTGCGGCATAATCACGTACATCTTGAGTGATCTTCATGGAACAGAAGTTTGGTCCGCACATTGAGCAGAAATGAGCCGATTTAGCACTGTCTGATGGGAGCGTTTCGTCATGATACGAACGTGCCGTTTCGGGGTCTAAGGATAAGTTGAATTGATCTTCCCATCTAAATTCGAAACGTGCTTTCGATAACGCATTATCCCAGTCTTTAACACCTGGATGCTGTTTCGCTAAGTCCGCAGCGTGGGCTGCAATCTTGTATGTAATGATACCTTGCTTAACATCGTCTTTATTCGGTAAGCCTAAATGCTCTTTCGGCGTTACGTAACAAAGCATTGCTGTCCCGTACCAACCGATCTGAGCGGCACCGATACCTGAAGTAATATGGTCGTAACCTGGTGCTACATCTGTTGTAAGTGGGCCAAGCGTATAGAATGGCGCTTCATGACAGATATCAAGCTGCTTATCCATATTCTCTTTGATCATGTGCATTGGAACGTGGCCAGGGCCTTCGATCATAACTTGAACGTCATGTTTCCATGCAATCTTTGTAAGCTCACCTAAGGTCTCTAGCTCACCAAACTGTGCAGCATCATTCGCATCTGCAATCGAACCTGGTCTTAGACCGTCGCCTAAACTGAAACTTACATCATAAGCCTTCATAATTTCGCAAATTTCTTCAAAGTGCGTGTATAAAAAGTTTTCTTTATGGTGAGACAAGCACCATTTCGCCATAATCGAACCACCACGGGATACAATACCTGTAAGGCGTTGTGCTGTAAGTGGAACGTAGCGAAGCAATACACCAGCATGAATCGTAAAGTAATCCACACCTTGTTCTGCTTGTTCAATTAATGTGTCTCTGAAAAGTTCCCATGTTAGGTCTTCCGCTTTACCATCTACTTTTTCAAGAGCTTGGTAAATTGGAACCGTCCCAATTGGAACAGGGGAGTTACGAACAATCCATTCACGTGTCTCGTGAATGTTCTGTCCTGTCGACAGATCCATAACAGTATCGCCACCCCAACGGATAGCCCATGTCATCTTCTCTACTTCTTCAGAAATACTAGAAGAAACGGCACTATTACCAATATTAGCGTTAATCTTCACTAGGAAGTTACGGCCAATAATCATAGGTTCTAGTTCTGTATGGTTAATGTTTGCAGGAATAATGGCACGTCCTGCCGCGATCTCGTCACGAACAAATTCTGGGCGTACATTTTCACGAATCGCAATATACTCCATCTCCGGAGTAATAATGCCTTTTTTCGCATAGTGCATCTGTGTCACATTCTGACCAGATTTTGCACGTAAAGGTTTACCTTTGTTAGGAAAACGAATAGCGTCTAGTTTTTCATCTAAACGACGTGTGTGATAAAACGCCGAGCTAAACCCGTCTAATTCTTCGACATCGCCTCTATCCATAACCCATTTTCTACGGGTTTCTGGAAGACCTTTTTCGATATTAATAACATGTTCTTTATCTGTATATGGACCAGAACAGTCATAAAGATCTACTGGAGCATTGGCTTCAGTGCGGCCATCGATTTGTGTGTCTGAGAGATGAACTCTACGGAAAGGAACACGAATATCAGAAAAGATCTGACCTTCGTGGTATTCCTTAGTAGAGCCAGGAAGTGGCTCGTAATGGATATCAAGATCCGAAGGACTTAATTTCTGTTTACGAGCAACTTCTTTACCAGGATTAACTGGTTTAGCTTGGGTCATGAATTTATTTCTTTTTTTCTAACTTAAGTAGTTTAGATACTGCGAATGCAAGTACGAATGCAAAACCACTTAATAAAGCACCCATTTTAGCTGGGCCTTGTGCGTAACCTAGGTCACCTACATATGCTGCACCTGCTACAAACAGAGCAACTGTAAGTCCGATTCCCGCAACAATACCTACAACTGGTAAGTGCTTCACTGTCATACCTTCTGGTAATGGAATGCCAAGCATTACACCGATTCCAGAGAATAGTGTGATACCAATCATCTTACCTACGATAAGTGATGCAAGAATAATCCAAGTAATTGGCGATACGCTAGAGAACTCAACGCCTGCATTTGCGAATGCAAAGAAGAATAATCCGAAGTCTACGAAAGCTTTCATAGAATGCTCGAATTGCTCAAGCGGGCTGTGGTCATGGTGTTCGTTGTTTGCTTCGTCTGTTGCTTTTTCGTCTACGAATAAACCTTCGTCATGAGACCCTGCTGGTAAGAAAGGAACAACAAATACTAACGCTAAAGCTGGGTGTAAGTGAGCTGCGTGTAAACCGTGCCATGCAATTGCACCTGGAATTGCGATGTATAAAGGCCATGCATTGATTTTGAACTTTCTAAATGCGAAAGCTACTGCCATTGCGATAAGAACGTACACTAATTGAGTTGGGTCAGCTGGTTTTGTTGGATCACCGTAGAAAATGGCGATAATACCAAGACCAATCGCGTCATCAACAATAGCAAGAAGGAGTAAGAAGTTAACCGCTGCGTGACCAGGTCCAAACACCATTCTAGCTACTAACCAAGCTAATGCGATATCAGTCGCAGTTGGGATACCCCATCCTTGGTTTAAGTGTTGTTGTCCGAAAAGGGCAGTAAGTGCAAAAAACGTTACAACTGGACCAACTACGCCACCAATAGTACCTAAAAGTGGGTTGATCGCTTTTTTAACTGGGCTTAATGCGCCACCTGGTAGAAATGATTCTACGATTTCTTTAGCTGCGATACCAAAGAAAAATACCATGAAGATTTCATTAACGATGAAATGCAGGTTTAACCAATCCATTCCTTTTACAAGTGAATGATGAATTAGGTCATGGTATAGATGTGGATTTACATTCGCTACGATAAGCGCTGCAAATACACCGACGATAAGAGGAATTGAAAATTCCTGTAATAAATTGATAACTTTTCTTGCTTTTGTCATGTCTCTCCTCTAAGAAAATGTCATTAAATTGCCTATAAATATACACCAAGCATATGCCTGCTGACAATTATAACTGGTATTCCCAATGCTTCTTTTAAAAAGGAGCTCAAAAAACTACTGATTTATGACCCTAGTAAGAAGGTAAAGTCCAGCGGATCCACAAATAATATTCGGGAACCATGCGGCAAATAATGGCGGGATCATATGACTCAATCCAAGCCCCATACCAATAGACATTAAGAGAATGTAACAAAAGATAATCAGTAAGCTTATTCCAAGCCCCATAGCAGAAGAGCTACGGTGAGGTCTAAGTCCGATAGAGGCTCCAAGAATAGAGTAAATGAGTGACGCAAAAGCGACAGAGAGCTTCATGTGATAATCCATGACATCTTTAATAGGGTCTTTTCCTAAAGACTCTTTTAACTGAATCTGTTTCTTAAGATCCTCTCGAGTAAGTTCTTCAGAAGTTTTCTTTCTCTTAGTGAGATCAAAAGGGTTTACTTTGATATTAATAAATTCTTTTTTGAAATCGATTACGGTAACACGTCGTGGGTCTTGTATATGGAAGTTGTGCATAATGCCGTTATAAAATTCCCAGCCTCCAGAAGGTAGCCACTTTCCAGTGTTTGCACGAATGAGTCTAGTTAGGCTTCCGTCTTCATATTCAGCAACTGTAATCGATTTCAGAATACCTTCTTCAATCTTCGATACGTTAATAATACGAGCAGGAAGATCATTCTTATATTCAGTAAGGTTCACGTTTTGTCGGATAGTTGGCTTGTCGCTATGGCGATACGTTCTAAAGATATCTTCAGCAGAACTAGCAGCACGAGGTACAACAGATTCGTTGAACCACACAGTCATAACCGAAACACAAAATCCAAATAAAATAACGGGTACAACTAGGCGGACAACACTTAAACCGCCAGCTCTAAACGCAAGGATTTCTAAGTCGTTACCCATACGCCCAAAGGCAATTAGCGTGGCAAGAAGAACAGCCATTGGAAAAGAAAGGGCAATAATAGCAGGTAACCTATAGAGGAATAACTGAACAACATGCCAGAATGGAATACTGTATTTAATTGCTTCACCAATTAAGCTGAAGAGAACGGTACTTCCAGCAAGAATAATCGTAAATGCTGCAATTCCCGATATAAATGGAATGATGAGCTCATTAAAAATATATCGGTCGAGAAGCTTCATCATAGTGTGAAGTTTTCTCCTAGGTAGAATTTCTTCGCAATTGGGTTACTCGTAATGTCATTAGCGTCGCCAGACAGTACAATTTTACCGTCATGCAATAAATAAGCTCTGTCACAAATTTCTAATGTTTCACGAACATTGTGGTCGGTAATAACAATACCAAGACCTTTATCTCTAAGGTTTCGAATAATCGTTTGAATATCCTGAACCGCAATCGGATCGATACCAGCAAATGGTTCATCAAGTAAGATAAAGGCTGGATCAGTAGCAAGTGCACGTACAATCTCAACACGACGTTTCTCACCACCAGAAAGCTCTACACCGCGAGAATAACGTAAATGAGAAATACCCATCTCTTCTAGAAGTTCGGTAAGGCGAGATTCATAATTCTGTTTTGGCACATTTTTAATTTGTTCCCATAAGATAATCACGTTTTCTTCTACAGTAAGCTTTTTAAAGATAGAAGATTCTTGTGGGAGGTATCCTAAACCAAGGCGAGAACGCTTATACATTGGTAGGTGCGTAATATCTTGGTCATCGAATATGACGCGACCTTCATTTGGTCGAACTAGCCCTGTAATCATATAAAAAGACGTTGTTTTACCAGCACCGTTTGGCCCTAAAAGACCAACGATTTCGCCGCGAGACATTTCCATGTTCACGCCTTTAACAACTTCTCGAGATCTGTATCGTTTTACTAAATTATGTGCTTTGATCATAACTTTATTTTAAATCGCGTTATAGCGTCTGTACACCCGTTCTATCGATAAGGATTTTCCAGTCTTAGGATCTACCTTTGCAACAATACCACAAATAATAAATGGGCCTCGTTTGGATACTTCCTTACGAGTAGGGAGTCCATCAAAGAATTGTTTAATAATGGTTTTCTTTTCCATACCTAAAATAGAATCTTCAGACCCTGTCATGCCAAGATCAGAAATGTAAGCTGTATGTGATTTAAGTAAACGCTCATCAGCTGTTTGAACATGTGTATGTGTTCCAAAAACAATAGATGCCTTCTGAGAAAGGTGCCAACCCATAGCCATAATTTCAGACGTTGCTTCTGTATGAAAATCAACAACCATAATATCTGAATTTTCTTGAATCTCAGAGAGTTCTCGCTCTATTATAGTAAATGGACAATGAGAAGGGTTCATAAAGACTCTGCCGATAAGATTCACTACTGCAATCTTAGTATCGTTTACCTCATAGTATTGAACGCCTTTTCCTGGATGCCCAGGTGGGAAGTTGAGCGGTCGAGAAAGACGGGGTAGAGTATCGAAGTAACCTAATACTTCTCGTTTGTCGTAGACATGGTTCCCTGTAGTAAAGGCGTCGATTCCATAGTCATACAGAGCGTGGTAAGTGCTTTTTGTAAATCCAAAACCGGAAGCAGAATTTTCGATATTAGCTATCGTAAAGTCGATAGAGAATTCACTTTGAAGTTTAGATAAATGAGAGGCCAGGACATCTCGTCCCGGCCTTCCTACTACATCTCCAATACAAAGTATGGAAAGTGGTTCCATTATCTAGCGACACCAAAAGCGCGTGTTTCACGAACAACAGACACTTTTACTTCTCCTGGATAGTCCAGTTCACTTTCAATTTTCTTAGCGATATCAAACGCAAGTTTTGTTGCAGATTCATCGTCAACGATATCTGGTTGAACAATAACACGTACTTCACGACCTGCTTGAATTGCGTATGCTTTTTCAACACCGTCAAAACCGTTTGCAAGTGTTTCAAGCTTTTCAAGACGCTTAATATACGTCTCAGTCGCTTCTCTACGAGCACCTGGTCTAACAGACGAAATAGCATCCGCCATTTTTACAATAATCGCTTCGATTGTATCTGGGTCTTCTTCCTCATGGTGAGCCATAATACAGTTTAAAATTTCAGCAGATTCACCACATTGTGCACATAGGTCACGACCTAGTTCTGTATGCGATCCTTCATGCTCGAAATCGAGTGCTTTACCAATATCATGAAGCAATGTTCCACGTTTTGCTAAGGCAACGTTAACACCAAGTTGCTGAGCAATAATACCTGCAACGTGTGCCGCTTCAAGAGAGTGGTGAAGGATGTTTTGTCCGTAACTAGATCTGTAATCTAACTTACCCAGTGCCTCAATAATTTTCGGGTGGAACTGCATGCCCATTTCTTCAGCGGCACGTTCACCTTTTTCAAGGATCACACTGTGTAAGTCTTTCTTTGCTTTGTGTACCGATTCTTCAATACGAGTTGGGTGAATACGACCGTCTTCTAATAAAGACTGAAGTGCAATCTTTGCGATCTCACGACGAATTGGATCAAATGCAGATACTATAATCGCACCTGGAGAGTCATCGATAATAATGTCGACACCAGTTGCCGATTCAAAGGCACGAATATTACGACCTTCTTTACCAATAACACGACCTTTCATGTCGTCATCAGGTAAGTTAACAATAGTTGTTGTTACAGATGAAACATGATCAACAGCAGTACGTTGAATCGCGTCTGTAATAATCTCAACAGTACGACGGTTTGCAATTTTTTTCGCTTGCTCTTCCATGTCCTTGATCATACGACCTGCTTTTTTACGGCATTCGATCTCAACGTTTTGAAGTAAGCGTTGTTCCGCTTCTTCTTTGGAAAGCTCAGCAATTGTTTCAAGTCGCTCTGACATATCTTGAAGAAGTTGTTCTTCTTTTCTACGAAGTTGGCGAAGTCGTTCTTTTTCTTTTTCTAGCCAGTCTTCTTTGTCGTCTAAAGCTTGCTCTTTTTGGTCGAGTTGCTTTTCTTTACTTGCAATGCGGTTCTCAATATCTTGAACGGAACGACGGCGTGACTTAATTTCGTCATCAGCATCACGTCGAGCTCTGTTTGCTGTACGTTGTGCTTCAGACTGTGCTTTGTTCACAATGTCGCGTGCTTCACGACGACTTTTATCTACAATACGTTTCGCTTCACGTTCTGCTTTCTTGAAGGATTGAGATGCAGCATATCTACGAAAGATAACCGCAGCTCCTCCAAGTGCAACACCCGAAGCTAGGATGATTCCAATAATGCTCACTAAGCTCATGATTTAACAGCCTCCTTAGCGGCCTCCTTCGATTCGTTTTTCTCAGACTCGTCTGTTTTATTTCCCATAACAGATGCTCTGATTTTTGATTCGATTTCTTGGCATGTCTCTGGACTATCTTTTAGTGAACTCTTAGCCGCTTCACGACCTTGTCCTAAACGTGTTCCTTCATAGGAATACCAAGTTCCGCTTTTTTCAACGATATCAAGATTTACACCTAAATCAAGAAGATCACCTTCATACGAGATACCTTTTCCGAACTCAATCTCGAGTTCAGTAAATTTAAAAGGAGGCGCTACTTTATTTTTAACAACTTTAACTTTCGATTTTATACCTGTGATATCGACGCCAGATTTCAACGATTCTGTACGACGAATGTCTAGTCTTACTGATGAGTAAAACTTAAGTGCACGTCCACCAGGTGTTGTTTCTGGGTTTCCGAACATAACCCCAATCTTTTCACGGATTTGGTTTACGAAAATAACAATACAGTTTGACTTGTTCACGATCGCTGTAAGTTTACGAAGTGCTTGAGACATAAGACGTGCTTGCACACCTACGCTAGCATCACCCATATCGCCTTCAATTTCAGACTTAGGTACAAGTGCTGCAACTGAATCGATAACGATAAGATCAACTGCGCCAGAACGTACAAGAGTTTCTGCTATTTCAAGTGCTTGCTCACCGTAGTCTGGTTGAGATAGCAACATGTTTTCTAGGTTTACACCTAACTGTTCTGCATATGTTGTATTTAGAGCATGCTCTGTATCGACATATGCACAAACACCACCACTTTTTTGAGCGGATGCTACAGCGTGTAATGACAGTGTACTTTTACCTGCAGATTCTGGTCCGTAAATTTCTACAATACGGCCTTTTG
>Ga0066825_10000549_pt1 | contig 12010 bp, 9 predicted proteins | sample ETNtaG_6_FD_65608 | JGI IMG/M metagenome (GOLD analysis project Ga0066825, IMG submission 65608) | Marine microbial and viral communities from oxygen minimum zone, Eastern Pacific Ocean - ETNP201306SV45 | ecosystem: Environmental > Aquatic > Marine > Oceanic | place: Pacific Ocean: Eastern...
TCAACACCTAATTTTTCTGATAAGTCAGATACTGAAATACCATCATAAGGTACATATAAAAGTATCAGAGATTGAGATAGAGTTAAATCATATTTTGAGGACAATCTTCTTAATAAAGAAAAATAATTAAGGCTAATATCAGATAAATATTCAGCAAGATTCATACTTGTATGTTACAAATAAAAAATTATTTTTTCAATTTCTTATTTTACAAATATAAATTTGCTTTTCACTTTCAGATTCAAAATTTGAAAAATCATAATTTCCATAAAAATGGCTAACTAATAGTTTATTTTCTGCTAAGAAACTATGTAAGGTGTCAGGAAATAACATTCTCATATCAAACTGATAAGAATATATGTTTAAATTTCGATTATAAAAATCCCACTTAACTGTATTGACTTCTGTTTCATAGTTATACTGATTTGATTCATATATTTTTAAAATTTGATTTTTAGTAGAATCTTTAAAATCCATTAAATCTATTTTCTCTGTGTTTAAATTTGAAGTAAGCTCATGAGTTGGCATGAAAATATCAATAATAAAAATCGAATTTTCATGCATATGATTATACACACTTTTAAAGCATGATATTATATCTTCATCATTTAGCAAATGTGCTATAGAGTTGAATCCAATTATAATAAGGTCAAACTTTTTGTTTAAACTAAAATTTTGTGCATTACCAACTTGAATACTACTAAGTTTATTACAACCTAATTTTGAATTAAAAAAATCTATGTAACTTTGAGATGTATCAATTCCGCTGTAATCGATGTTTGAATCAATTAAAGGTAAGCCAATTCTACCAGTTCCGCAACATAGCTCTAAAACATTTTTAATATTATATTTTTTTATAACTTTTTTATAAAATTCTATGTCGTCTTTTTTCCACCACATTATGTCATCATAAAGTTGTGGATTTTTATATATTGAAAAGGTTTTAGATTTATTTGTCAATTTTGTTTGAATATTTTTTCTACGAACTGATCAATTTTGTTAAAAATAACTTCTTTATCATCTTTATCAGTATCATAAATGTTATGACCAGTTTGATGTACAACTAATGTATCTACAATAGGTGTTCTTAATTCTTTCTTAATTATTTCAAGATTCTCAAATGGAGCTGTTTGATCAATAGTAGAATGAATCAATAATAAAGGGCTGGATATTTTTTTTAGCTTTATTTTTACTTTATCAACTAACTTTCTCATTTCATTAAGTGCACACAATGGGTAATGTTTATAACCATAAAATTGAATGTTTTGAGCTTTTACCTGATCAGGGTTGAATGTACTTTTTTTTGGTACAGTTTTTTTTAGTTTATTAAAAATTCTATTTATAAATCTTACATTAAATTCATTTTTAAATTTAAACAGCGCAGAAGCAGAAATAATGCCATCCAGTGGGAACAGGCTACCTAAGTGAAGAGATAATACTCCCCCCATACTCACGCCTATTACAATTACTTTATCACACCCAGAATACATTTCAGCAACACCTTTTTCAACAGCATTAAGCCATTCATGATATTTTGTAGAATTACAATCTTCAATTGTTGTGCCATGACCTGGCAGGTTATCTGCTCTTACTTGGTAACCTTTTTGAGATAAATGTTTTGCTAGTTTTTTCACTTCATATGTAGAACTAGAAAACCCATGAATTAAATATATACCAAATTTGCTATCAGGATTAAAGTGATAATTGTTTGTGTCAAACTTTTCTGAAATATTAGTTTCTTTCATGGTAAAATTTCGTTACTTCTTTAATACTATTAACTTTTAACATATGATTAATATTACTATTCATGAATGCAATTAAAAAGTTAAATAATTCAGATAAATTATCTTTTGATAAATCAACTTCAAATATTTGATTAATATGTGTTTTGTTTACTAAATCTATTTTTTGTAAGGTCAAAAATTTTATTACAAAATCTAAATCCATAGATTGATGAATGATACATTGATCGCAAATGAGAGCGTTCAAACTGGAAGAAAAAATTGCATCATTTTTAAATTTTTGATTACAACTATTACATGATTTATAGCTTGGCATAAACCCCAATTGCTTTGATAAATGGTACAGAAAAAAAATAAAAATAACTTTATTATTTCTTAAATTTTTTGAAAGTAAATCTAATGATTTAGTACATAATCTAAAAATTACTTCGTTAGGAAAATCTTCTTCAAAAATTCGATTTATAATATTATTTATAGCTGACCCAAAAACTATGCTAGATAAATCTTCTCTAAGGTGAGAAAAATCGCTTGTTATATCAGCTTCTTTTAATATGTGCATTGAACGATTTTTTTTGTAATAAAAAGTTAAATCTAATAGATGAAAAGGTTGTAGAATTGAAAGTTGAGGATTTTTTGGCTTTCTTACACCTTTTGATATTAAGGTTATCTTACCATAAGTTTCTGTAAAAACATTACAAATGATACTCGTATTACTGTAAGGAAAAATTTTAAGAATTATACCTTTAGATGAAACTATCAAGTTTTACTCTTAATATGCGCGTGCAAATATTACTTGATATTTAGCTTGGGTATCAGAATATATACATTTCAAAGATTCTGTATCTTGATTAAAAGGAATACATCTAATTGTAGCTTTAGTATCTTTTTTGATCTTTTCTTCGGTTTCATTAGTGCCATCCCAACCGCATTTTACAAATCCACCTTTTTTAATGATATTTTTAAAATCATCATATGAATTAGTAGAATGAGTATTTGATTCCTGAAATTCTTTAGCCTGGTCAAATAAAGATTGTTGTATATCATCTAATAAATTAGGAAAGTGTCCTTTGATGCTACCAATTTCAATTTTATGCTTTCCTTGCTTATCTCTTCTTGAATATATAATTGCATCATCATTGATGTCACGCATTCCAACTTCTATTCTAATAGGAACACCTTTCATCTCCCACTCATTAAATTTAAAGCCTGGTGACATTTTATTTCTATCATCAAAATAATATCGAATATTATTTTTATCAAACTCGTTAAATAAAGGTTTAACATAATCAATAATCTTTTCTTTATCTTCATCAGATTTAAAAATTGGGACTATTACAATCTGAATAGGTGCAACTTTAGGCGGCAATCTTAAACCTTGGTCATCTCCATGTACCATAATTAATGCACCAATTAACCTAGTGCTAACTCCCCAACTTGTAGCATAAACATATTCTTCATCATTATTTTCAGTCTGAAACTTAACATCAAAAGCTTTAGCAAAATTTTGTCCCAGATAGTGAGATGTGCCTGCCTGTAATGCTTTTTTATCACCCATCATTGCTTCAATACAATAAGTTTCAACAGCACCAGCAAATTTTTCTGACTCACTTTTATATCCAGTTAATACAGGAATTGCCATAATATTTTCAACAACATCTTGATATATCTCTAGAATTTTTTTTGCTTCTACAATGGCCTCATCTTCTGTTGAATGCGCAGTATGTCCTTCTTGCCAAAGAAATTCACTAGTCCTCAAAAACAATCTTGTTCTCATTTCCCACCTGACAACATTTGCCCATTGATTGATAAGTATTGGTAAATCCCTATAAGAGTTAATCCATTTTTTATACATTGACCAAATCACTGTTTCTGATGTTGGCCTTACAATAATTTCTTCTTCTAGCTTAGATTCTGGATCAACTACTAATTTATTATTATCTACTTTTAACTTAGAATGAGTTACAACGGCACATTCTTTTGCAAATCCCTCAACATGCTCAGCCTCTTTTGCTAAAAAAGATTTTGGTATAAATAATGGGAAATATGCATTTACATGGTTTGTGTTTTTAAACCGCGTATCAAACTCATCTTTAATAGATTCCCATATTGAATATCCATAAGGCCTAATTACCATTGTGCCTTTTACAGGACCGTAATCTGCTAATTGTGCTTTTGTTATGACATCAGTATACCATTTTGATGCATCATTTGATTGTGGTGTCACTCCCTTAGCCATATGTGTAAATCCTTATAAATATTATTTTGAATTTAGTAAAAAAGTTACTTTGAAAGAACTTTTTTAAATGTGTTTAAAGTGTAATCTATATCTTCTTTTGTAATTCCATAGTGAGTAACTAAACGATACTTGTTAGGTGATACTTCAAAAAATAGAACACCCTTTGCATTCATCTCACTTAAAAATTGTTCTGAACTTATACTGTTTGATTTTAATTTAAAATATAAAATGTTAGTTTTTACTTTATCATAATCAATTGATAAATCATTAATTTGATTTATACCATCTGCTAGCTTTTGTGCATTATCATGATCTAAAGAAATTTGATTATTCATATTTTTAAATGCTACTAAGCCAGCAGAAGCAATAATGCCTGCTTGTCGCATTCCACCTCCAAGTACTTTTCGCATTCTTCTTGCTTGATTAATAAATTCTTGTGTACCACAAATAACCGAACCTATTGGACAAGCTAGACCCTTAGATAAACAAAAAGTAACAGAATCTACATGCTCTATTAATTTTTTTAACTCTATATTTAGTTTAACCGTAGCATTAAAGATTCTTGCTCCATCAATATGTAATTTTAATTTATTGTTCTTTGCAATTGTGGCAACCTCATCAATATAATCTTTTGAAACAGGACTTCCATAGCACATGTTATGAGTATTTTCTAAACTAATTAAAGAAGTCACTGGAAAATGAACATTATCTTTTCTAATAGCATTTTTAATTAACTCTATATCAATCATACCTTCATCAGAATTTTGGAGTTGGTGTGAGTGTATACCTCCCATAGCTGAAATGCCTCCTGCCTCATAAACAAACGTATGGGATTTATTACCAAGAATTGCTTCTGTACCCCGTTGACAATGTACTAGGAATGATATCAAATTACCCATCGTACCACTGGGTACTAATATTGCAGCTTCTTTGCCGGCAATCAATGCCGCCTCAGATTCTAACATATTAACATTAGGATCTTCTTGAAAAACATCATCTCCCAACTTTGCATTGGAAATTGCATCTCTAATTTCTTGAGAGGGTAGTGTTACTGTATCGCTTCTTAAATCTATTGTTTTCATAAAACTTATTATATAACATAAATTACATCTATAAAATTAATATAAATAAATGAATACTGAACCTTTAAATTTAATCAATGGTAAAATTATGACTCTTAATGGGTCATTTCCTATCATTGACAGTTTGACAATTAAAAATGGTCAATATTATCGTTTGAATGACCCACATCCCAACTTTAAAACTATTGATCTTAAAGGTGCATTTGTTATGCCAGGTTTTATAGATGCCCACTTTCATATTAAAAATTTAGGCCAAAGATTGGATATGGTTAATTTGAAAGGTGTAAAATCTCCAAACGAAATAGTTAATTTAGTTTATGAAAAAAGCAAAGCACTTAAACCAGGAGAATGGATTGAAGGTTTTGGTTGGGATCAAAATTTATGGAAAGATCAAAATTTTCCAGAATCTGCATTATTAAATAATATCATTAAAAATAATCCGGTTTATTTAACTAGAATTGATGGACATAGTGCATGGATCAATAATATTGCTGCTAAAATATCTAATTTTGATTTATCAACAAATATTGAGGGTGGCTCAATTATAAACAACTGTATTTTAATTGATAATGCAATGGACCCAATCAGAAATACTCTACCTAAACCAAATAAAGATTCAACAAAAAAATGGTTGTTGACTGGTGCACAATATGCTGCTGAAAAAGGTATTACTAATGTTCATGATGCATGGCAATCACCAGAAATAATTGAATCAATTATAGAACTAGTCCAAGAAAATAACTTCCCAATTAAATGTTATGGTATGATTGGTGGGTCATTTAAAGATTTTTTAGTTGATTTTTTTGCTAAAGGTCAATATTCTGGGAAGCAATATAAAATCAGATCAGTTAAAGCCTTTATTGATGGTGCTCTTGGAAGTAGGGGCGCTGCTTTACATGAGCCTTACCATGATGATCATTGTAATTGTGGTTTAATACTAATATCAAAAGAAGAATTTGATGAATTAGCATCATTATGCTATGATAATAATTTTCAATTATGCACACATGCTATTGGAGATAGAGGTAATTCGTTTGTACTTGATACATATCAAAAATATCTTAAATCACAAAATGATAGAAGGTGGAGAATTGAACATGCACAAATGCTCACAACAAATGATATTGGGAGATTAAAAGAATATTCAATAATTGCTTCTATGCAACCATCTCATTGTACAAGTGATATGAAATGGATGAAAAGTCGTATTGGAGAACATCGCCTACATAGAATTAGTCGCTGGAAAACACTTTTAGATAATGGAGTTATTATAGCTGGAGGTTCAGATTGTCCAATAGAAGAAGGAAATCCACTACATGAATTTTATGCTGCAATCACAAGAACTGACCATGATGGTTTTCCTAAAGGTGGTTGGCAATCGCAAGAGAAATTATCTCGAATTGAAGCTTTGAATTTGTTTACAAAAGGTGCAGCTATAGCAGAATTTTCAGAAAATAACAGAGGTATGATTGATATTGGATATGAAGCTGATTTATCTATACTATCAAATGATATCATGTCAATAGAATCAGATAAAATTTTAACAACAAATGTAATTGCTACTATTGTGAATGGTAATATTGTGTATGGAGAGAAAAATTTTTAATATTCAATTTTAAGCAAATAGCCTGTATGTTTTCTAATATTTAATACTTTATCATTCTTAAATAGTAAATATTGTCCTTTAATCCCCACCAAAACGTCCTCGTAAATTGATTCTTTGTCAAATGATAGACTCTTAATTTTATTGGGAATAGATTGAATGGGATAATTTATATCTATCCACTTATTATTAGTAATATATTGAGAAAAATTATCCTTTAAGTGTTGCATAGCATCCAGATAACTTTGATTAAAATCTGGCTCCTCAAATTTTCCAGATAACATTTTGATCCAATGTGTACGATCAGAATAAAACTGCTTTAAATGAACTTCAATTACACCAGCTAAATATCGATTTGGTGTAGTACACAAAATCACAGCCTTCGTAGCTCCTTGATCAATCCACCGAGTAGGAATTTGTGTATTTCTAGTTACACCAATTTTTAAATTTCCCGTAAAAGACATATAAACATGCTGATCTGTTAAGCAATGTTTTTGTGACCAATCCATATCTCTAGACTCACCTTCGTGAGCCCTACATAATTCTGGCCTTAAAATACATTCTGATGTTTCAGGAGCATCGCGAAAACAAGGAAAACAATAGCCTTGTGCAAATGTTTTCTTGATTTTATTATTACACTTAATACAATAAATATCTCCAGAAAAAGAAAATTTAATCTTTTTATTTATTAATGGATTCAGTTCAACTAAATGAGAATCCATAGGCAGGCTATATTGCACCTCATCATTTAAATTAGAATGTAATTTTTTAATTATCCCTTGAATGACTTCTCCTATTATTAGAAATTTTAATAATTTACTAAATATTGTTATTGATTAAAACTATGTATTAAGTTTTGTATAAATTTTAGAAAGTTTTAAGTATGGCAATCAAAAAGATAGTTAAAATTTGGGATGATGAAAAAATCTTAGGAGAAAATATTAATTTTCTCAAAACTAAAACAAAACCAGTGACATTCCCAGCATCTGACTATATAAAAAATATTATCCAAGATCTAATTGATACCTATCAAAAAATAAGTTGTGCTGGCATAGCAGCAAATCAAATAGGTTATGAATATCAAATTTTTATTGGTATGAAAACACTAGATGATGAAACTGAATCTGAAGAAATTGAAAAATTAGAAGCAGCACAAACACCGATTTTAAAAAATCCGTATGCAGATAATTATGAAATATATATTAACCCTCAAATAGATAAGTGTGATAAAAAATCAATTAAACTTGATGAAGAGGGCTGCTTAAGCATTCCTGGTTTAATGGTTGAAAGAGATAGATATGATAAAATAAAAGTGAGATATTATAATATTGAGGGTAATGTAGTAAAAACTAAATTAACTGGCTTCTTATCCAAATTATTTCAACATGAACTAGATCATTTAAATGGAAATTTAATGATTGATGATTTATCTACTATTGAAAAATTATACCCTGCTGAGCCTACAGAAAAAAATGCTAAGCTCTACGGTGAGCTGTTTTCACAGTATCAAAAATTTGATAATTAAAATTTATCTTGCAATATAAATACATAAGGTAAGTAAATTAAGGTGTTATGAAAAACCATCTTATTATAGTTGAGTCCCCTTCAAAAATTAAAACTCTAAAGAAATTTTTAGATTCTAAATATGAAGTAGAAGCTTCTGTGGGACATATACGTGACCTACCTAAAAGCAATTTAGGTATTGATGTTGAAAAAGATTTCTCAGCTGAATATACCGTTTCACCAAATAGTGTAAAAACAGTTAAATCTTTAAAGGCTGCACTTAAAAAGGCTGATGAATTGTTAATCGCAACCGATCCAGATCGTGAAGGTGAAGCTATAGCATGGCATATAGTTGATGAATTAAAACCTAAAATACCTGTTAAAAGATTAGTATTTAATGAAATAACAAAAACAGCCATATTAGAAGCTTTAGAAAAAACTCGAGATATTGACACTCACCTTGTAGACTCACAAGAAACACGAAGATTTTTAGATAGACTTTTTGGTTTTATGGTTTCAAAAACTATGTGGACAAACATGAAAGGTGGAGTTTCAGCTGGGAGAGTGCAAAGTCCTGCAGTAAAAATCTTAGTTGATAGAGAAAAGGAAAGAAGTCAATTTAAACAAAATGAATATTGGAGCATATCTGGTGACTTTGAAAATAAAAATGGTATTATCAATGCACAATTAATCAAAATTAATGGAAATAAAGTATCTACTGGCAAATCGTTTGATAAAAAAAGTGGAGAACTATTTAATAAAAGTGATGTTGTGCTTACAGATAAATCAGTAAATAAGATTTGTGATGAAATTAAAGATAGTTCATGGAAAATTGATGCTGTTGAAACTAAACCAAGTCAACAAAAGCCATATGCTCCTTTTATAACATCTACACTGCAACAAGAAGGTATTAGGCAATTTAGAATGAGTGCCCAAAATGTAATGAGAGTAGCTCAAGGACTATATGAAAACGGATATATTACTTATATGAGAACGGACTCTGTACATTTATCCAATGAAGCAATTTCAGCATCAAGAAATGAAATTAAATCATTGTTTGGTGATGAATACCTCCCAAAATCACCTATTCAATATAGTGGAAAGGTAAAAAATGCTCAGGAAGCTCATGAAGCTATTAGACCTGCAGGTTCAAAATTTAAACATCCAGATGAACTTAAAAATAAAGTCGATGCTAATGAGTTAAAATTATATACACTGATATGGAAAAGAACACTAGCATCCCAAATGAAATCTGCTCAAATTGAAAGAACAAATTTATTAATTTCAAATGGGCAATATATATTTGAAGCAAAAGGAAAAGTAGTAATATTTCCTGGTTTTTTAAAAGTCTATGTTGAAGGTGTAGATAATAAAAAAGATAAAGATGATAATGAAATTATTCTACCTGAAGTAACAAAAGGAGAAAAATTAAATTGTAAAAATCTTGAACCTAAACAACATTTTACAAAACCAATTAATAGATTTACTGAGGCTGCTTTGGTAAAAGAATTAGAAAAACTTGGGATAGGTAGACCTTCTACATATGCAACTATCTTAAAAAAGATTCAAGATAAAGAATATGTTAATAAAGTAAAAGGAAGCATGATTCCTACTTTTACTGGATATGCTGTTGTACAATTTTTAGAAAAATATTTTGATGACTTAGTTAATTTGAAATATACCTCAAATATGGAAGATGATTTAGATTCTATATCTAGAGGTGAAAATAATAAATCTGATTATTTAAAAGGTTTTTATTTTGGAAATAAGATTACAAAAGGCTTAAAAACAAAATTAGAACAAGTGTTTGATAAAAGCAATGCTCGTTTAATTAATGTTATGAAAAATGATAAACAAAGCGTTGAGATTCGTATTGGAAGATATGGTGTATATGGACAATATGATGAAGATAAAAGATTTACTATACCAGGAGATTTTCCACCTAGTGAACTTAACTTAGATAAGATTAACGAATTAATAGAATTAAAAAACAAAGCGCCTGAAATTATTGCAAAAGATCCTATCACTAATGAAGACATTGTTCTAAAAAAAGGAAGATTTGGGCCATATATTCAATGTGGAGATAAAATGAAATCACTTCCTCCTAATGTTGAAATGGAAAATGTAGATGCTGAGCTAGCAATTAATTTAGCAAGTCTACCAAAAGTTATTGGCAAATGGAAAGATGATGATATTAAAATTGATATTGGAAAGTTCGGTCCTTATATTAGATGTGGCAAGGTAACAGCATCTGTTCCAAGAGACCAAAATCTTTTTACATTATCTGAAAAAGAAGCAAGTGAATTATTAGATTCAGGTAAACAAGGAAGGGGCCCAAAAGTACTTAAAGATTTGGGTGATAATATTGAAATTAGAGATGGTCGTTATGGCATGTATATAACAGATGGTAAAGTTAATGCTAAAATGCCAAAAGATATTTCTCAAGATGAATTGACACTTGAAGAAGCAAAAAATTTAATTGAACAAAAAAAATCTAGTCCAAAGCGTAAGTTTAGGAAAAAGTAATGCCTGATGATAAAAAAATAATGGATAAAATTATATCGCTTGCAAAACAAAGAGGGTTTATTTTTCAAAGCAGTGAAATTTATGGTGGATTAAAAAGTGCTTATGATTATGGGCCATTGGGTGTAGAGCTTAAAAGAAATTTAATGAATGAGTGGTGGAGATCAATGGTGCATGAAAGAGAGGATGTTACAGGTTTAGATGCATCTATAATAATGCATCCAAAAGTATGGGAAGCATCTGGCCATTTAGCTGGATTTTCTGATCCTCTAGTTGATTGTTTAATAAGCAAAGAAAGATTCAGAGCAGATAAAGCTCCAGTGCCTGCAGTTGGAGATGAAATAAATCTTATTTGTACAGATAAAGGGCAAGCTAAAGAGTATCAAAATGCAATTGAAAAACGTTTTAATATAATTTTAAAACGCGAAGGAAAAACGCTAAAAGGTTTGAAGGTTATTGAATCTAAAAAAATTGGTTTTTTCGAAGATAACAAACAAGAGCCTAGTAGCATTTTTGATTTTCCTGGCTACGTAAGCCCTACCTTTAATAGTCCTTTTTTAAGCGAAGAAAAACAGTTTAATCTAATGTTTAGAAGTCAAATTGGTGCTGTTGATGCTCTAGGTGATATTGCTACTTTTGTCAATGATAATAAGCATTTAGATAAAGACGCTATGAAAAAAGGTATAGAAAAAATTGTAAAAGATTCTGCAGTTTATTTAAGACCTGAAACCGCTCAAGCAATGTTTGTACAATTTTTAAATTGTCAACAAACCATGTCTATGAAAATTCCTTTTGGAATTGCACAGATGGGAAAAAGCTTCAGAAATGAAATTACAACAGAACATTATATTTTTAGATCATGTGAATTTGAACAAATGGAAATGGAATTTTTTGTTGAGCCAGGTACACAAAAAGAGTGGTTAAAGTATTGGAGAGATAAACGTTTAAATTGGTGGCAATCTTTTGCAAATTATCCTGATAACTTTAATTATAGAGCTCATGAAAAAGATGAACTTGCTCACTATGCAGATGCTTGTTATGATATTGAATATAAATATCCATGGGGCTTTGATGAGTTGGAAGGAGTGGCAAGTAGAACTGATTATGACCTAAAAAAACATGCTGAACATTCTGGTTCAAAGTTAAGTTATTTTGACCAACAAAAAGAAGATCCAGAAACAGGTAAGATGGGTTGGCGATATACACCATATGTTATTGAACCAGCAGCAGGAGCTACTAGAGGATTATTGGTTTATTTAATTGATGCATATCATGAAGAAACAGTTAAAGATGCAAAAGGTAATGATACTACTCGCGTAGT
>Ga0066825_10000550_pt1 | contig 11992 bp, 14 predicted proteins | sample ETNtaG_6_FD_65608 | JGI IMG/M metagenome (GOLD analysis project Ga0066825, IMG submission 65608) | Marine microbial and viral communities from oxygen minimum zone, Eastern Pacific Ocean - ETNP201306SV45 | ecosystem: Environmental > Aquatic > Marine > Oceanic | place: Pacific Ocean: Eastern...
GATGACCGTTTCACGAATGTCATCCAAGAAACCAGAAGATTGATATTGACCCATTGCCGCGCCAAAACTCTGACCTATTTTACCACGAACTTGCTGCATCTGTCTGCGAATGGTCCCAAGGGTAGGGGAGGCTTGATCACGAACCTGGCCAAAGCGATCTATGATGGCATCAATAGACTTTGGAATGGATTTCTCTACAACCATATTTGATCCTAAGTCAAAAAGAGTCGGGAAGTGAATTTTGGTTTTTTTAAAGAACAAGATTAAAGAGATGGTTGTTTTGGATAAGTGAGCAATTCTTTGAAAACCTTCTACCTCTATTTTACTATTTTCAATACCCAGCAATCCCAGCTCTTTTTCAATGCTTTCGAATCCGTGGTTTGGAATGCGATGCTCTGTAGAATGTGAGTGTTTATATTCATGAACAAGTAAAACCGATTTACGAACCTCTTCAATGTTGGTGGCAGGCTTGGTTTCCAATACCGCTTTTTTACCTAGTTCTGTAGCACAGCGTAAAGAAGTTTGTTCTAAAACCGCTGGAAATTCTAAGTCTGTAATACTCTTTGAACTAATCTTTTTCATAGCTTTTCGCTACCTTCGAAGATAACAAAACTAACTTTTTTTGATGAACGTCCGGATGGAACCTTCATGGAAATTGGCTTTGGAAGAAGAATTTGGCAAACCTTACTTTCAAAACTTAACCCAATTTGTACGTAAAGCTTATCAGCAAGACACTATCTATCCACCTGCAAATCAGATGTTTAGTGCTTTGGATAATTGCCCTCTCAATACGGTAAACGTTGTTATCTTGGGACAAGATCCCTATCATGGTTTTGGACAGGCTCATGGGTTGTGTTTTTCTGTGCCGGAGGGAGTTACACATCCTCCATCGCTTATCAATATATTTAAAGAATTAGAGCAGGATATTGGAAAAAACCATCCAAAATCTGGTGATTTAAGTCATTGGTCCCATCAAGGAGTACTGTTATTGAATGCTACTCTTACTGTGGCTTCCGGACGAGCAGGAAGCCATCAGAATCAAGGATGGGAGCAATTTACTGATGCCGTAATCGCGAAGATCTCCGAGTTAAAAAAAGAGGTGGTTTTTATGTTGTGGGGTGGGTATGCTAAAAAAAAGGGGCGAATCATCAATTCGAACAAACATTTGATTTTGACTTCTGGTCACCCATCACCTCTAAGTGCTAATAGGGGTTATTGGTTTGGCAACAAACATTTCAGTAAATGCAATGACTTTTTGATTCAAAAGGGGCGAAAGCCTATCGATTGGTAGCTACTCAATTAGTCGAACTTTCCTGAGGAAACAGCTTCCATAACCCTTGCAATCATTTTCTCTACGGCAATATCCGGGTTTGAAGAAAAAGTACCTAAAGTTCTGTTGGCTAAAATTGCACTTACAGACAATGCACGATGTCCCATAAGAGAACTCAATCCGTAAATCCCAGCAGATTCCATGTCAAAATGGGTGATGGAGTGTCCCTCAAAACTAAAAGCTATCAATTGATCCAACGAATAGGAATATTGAGGTTGTAATCTCAAAGATCGCATCTGAGGTCCATAAAAACCAGAATGTGTAGCGATAACCCCTTTGGCAAACCCCATATCGTCAGAAACTGAAAGCAGAGACTTATCAGCATCATAGGCGTATGGTTGATTGAATGTCTCAGGCAATGAGAGGTAGTCGTTCAAAGCAGCAGCCATTGGGTGATTGATGTTTTGATAGTGGTGTAGTAGGTTGTCAAAACCGATGGCTGTTTCAGCTGAAATAATGGTGTTTAAATCAATGTTTTCTTGAACAGCACCCGAAGTACCTAATCTTATAAAAGTGAGTGGGGTATGTGTAGAAAAGGGTTCGCCTGTGGATAAATCAATGTTAAAAAGAGCGTCTAACTCATTAAAAACAATATCGATGTTATCTGTTCCCATTCCAGTCGAAATAACGGTTATTTGCCTTCCTGAAATGGTACCTGTGTGGGTATGGATTTCTCTAGTTTGACGTGTGAAGGTAATGGTGTCAAAATATTGTGACACCATGGACACACGTTCTGGATCTCCAACCGTAAGTACAAGTGGTGCGCAGTTTCCTGGTTTTAGACCCAGATGATAGACTGAGCCATCAGGGTTTAATATCAATTCCGATGCATTCATCCGCCTACACGTTTGACTAGATGACCTTGTTGTTTAAGGTAGTCCATGATTTTGTCGCGAAAATTCCCCTGAATGATAATATCTCCATTTTTGATCGTTCCCCCAACTCCACAAAAGGCTTTCAATGACTTGGCTAATTTTTTAAGATTTTCATCGGATCCCTCAAAACCTTTTATGATTGTAACTGTTTTCCCACCTCTCCCTTTGTTGCTAAAATGGGCTTCCAAAAGTTGTTTTTTAAACTTTTCAGCAGGTTGATAAGTGCCTTCAGCTTCGGGAAACAAATTTTTGAGATCGGAAAGGCTGTTAAGTTTTGCCATGTTATTTTCTTAAACCCAAATCACGCAAACGTTCTTCTAAAAAGGAACCTGCACTGATATCTTCGTATAACTTTGGATGATCTGCATCAATGCAATTTGGCAAAACATCTAATTTCATAGACGAAATAGGATGCATGAAAAAAGGAATGGAGTAGCGCGAAGTGCCCCATAGTTCTTTAGGTGGGTTGACCACTCTGTGAATGGTAGATTTCAATTTGTTGTTGGTATGTCGAGAAAGCATGTCTCCCACATTAATCACCAATTCATCGTCCTCAGCAATAGCATCTAACCATTCGCCTTTATGGTTTTTGACCTGTAAACCGCGCCCCTGAGCACCCATAAGCAAAGTGATCAAATTGATGTCACCATGAGCAGCCGCACGAACTGCGTCTTTGGGTTCTTCCTTAATAGGGGGGTAATGTATTGGACGTAAGATGCTATTTCCTCCTTTCACAAAAGGATCAAAATAAAGTTCTTCTAGACCTAGATGAAGGGCCAAAGCTCTGAGTACGTAAACCCCTGTTTTTTCGAGTGCTTTATAGGTTTCTTTACCAACCGTGTTGAATTCAGGGAGTTCATTTACCAATACATTTTCAGGATAGACCTCCCCATTATCAGGCATCTCATATTGACCGAAATGCCAGAATTCTTTTAGATCGCCCGTACTGCGACCTTTGGCATGCTCTTTTCCAAAAGAGGTATACCCACGTTGACCTGCCAAACCTTGAATTTCATATTTTGATTTCTCTTGATCTGAGAGTGAAAAAAAAGCACGAATCTGATCATACAAATTGTCCACAAGCTCAACACTTAAAAAATGTCCTTTAAGGGCAACAAAACCTATGTCCTCATATGCCTTACCTAAATTTTGAATAAAAGCATTTCTCTTGTCAGAATTATCACTTAAAAAATCTCTAAGATTTACAGAAGGTATCTGTTTCATTTTTTGTGGTGTTTACACAAAAATAGCCATTTAGTTCAATACAGACTCAATTGTTGTAAATGGTAAATCAAAAGCATCTGCCACAGCTTGATTCACAATCGTACCTTGTACGATGTTTAAGCCATTTGCTAGATGTTTATTGTTACGACAGGCATTCATCCAACCATCATTAGCCAATTTTACGGCGTAGGGGAGTGTTGCGTTTGTTAGCGCAGGGGTTGAGGTATGGGGTACTGCTCCAGGCATGTTTGCTACGGCATAATGAAGTCTGTCCTCAATCATGTAAGTTGGGTTTTCATGGGTTGTAGGATGGGTCGTTTCAAAGCAACCTCCTTGATCCACTGCCACATCAACCAAAACCGCATTGAAAGGCAACATCTCAAGGTGTTCACGCTTAATCAGTTTAGGTGCTTTGGCACCTGGAACCAAAACGGCACCAATAACAAGATGGGTATTTGGAAGATGTTTTTCGATGGCATAAGGAGTTGAATATACCGTAGTTACGTTTTTAGGCATGATATTGTCTAAATAGCGCAATCTATTAAGGTTGATGTCAAAAATGCGCACGGACGCACCCATACCAGCAGCCACGAGTGCCGCCTGAGTGCCGACAACACCACCACCAAGCACCATGACCTCAGCAGGGGCCACTCCAGGAACTCCACCTAGCAAGATTCCCAATCCACCTTGTGGACTCTCCAAATATTTAGCACCTTGTTGTGAAGCCAGTCGCCCAGCTACTTCAGACATAGGAGTAAGCAGAGGTAAAGAACCGCTGTTGTCGGTTATGGTTTCATAGGTTAAACAAATGGCCTTTGCATCAATCATTGCTTGAGTTAGTTCCTCAGAAGCTGCAAAATGAAAAAAAGTGTAAATCAGTTGGTTTTCGCGGATAAGCCCATATTCCTCCCTGAGAGGTTCTTTGACTTTGATGATCATTTCCGAGGTGTTAAACACCTCTTTGGCAGTGGTTAAAATCTTTGCACCTGCTTTTTGATAGGTTTTGTTGTCATAACCGCTTCCTAAGCCTGCACCATCTTGGACATAAACGGTATGTCCGTGTTGTGTAAGACTGAATACGCCGGCAGGGGTCATGCCGACACGGTATTCGTTGTTTTTAATTTCAGTAGGTATTCCAATGTTCATTGTGTTGTATTTGTAACGTAATACAATATTAATAACTATTTATATAACGAAGTAGGGGTTTTTAAAAAAATACAATTTTACATAATATAAATTATAGTGTTATAAAAGTGATCATTAAAAACTACACAAATCGTTCTTTGATATGCCATAGATAATTTTCCACTTCGCTCATCTTTTCGTCTAGGTTGCGCAAGCGATGGATGGATTCTTTGTTTGAGGTATCATGTAGCTTGGTCATCGTTTGATTTAACTGAACAATGACCTGTTGTAATAGACGAATGTTTCGGTTGAGGTCTTTAACCGACGCGTTTAAACTCTGAATTTGTAGGTGTTGCATGATTATGGGTTTTCATTAAAATTACAAAAAACAAGCCATAATTAGGATAGATCTTAAAACAATTTAGTAATTGGTAAAAGATTTATATAAATACCAGATCGTAAAGAGGCCAATAAAAAGCCCAAGGAAAGTCATTAAAAAGAAAGATTTATGTACTTCACTTTTTTGTTGTAGCAAATGGAATAAGTTGTTGCCCTAATATAAATGACGGAATACAAGGTTAAAATATTATTTATGAATTATATGGGTCAATACGCCATAAAACAACAGAAACATATAAAGGTTTGGAGTTGTTTTTTATTTCTTTTAAGAACGTGTTTTGTTTAACCACAATTTTCTTTTTAACGTCTGATGTTCTCTTTGTTCTTCATTGAGACTTGCGCGAAATGCTTTTTTTAGGGCATCTCGTTTGTCAATACCTTCCTGACGAGACTTGTGTTGTGCTTCTGATAAAGTATTCATAAAAGCTGTATTGGTTTTATCAATTATTTTATAGTTAACTCCTAAGGCTTTGAGTTTTTGGATTTCATCATAACGAGACTTTTGTTCTTTGGTTAAGCTCTTGAGAAAAGAATGTTTATTATCACGGATTATAGATTTGATTTCCTTCATCATTTTGAGCTGCTCTGGAGTATATACTTCTTCGTCAGGTTTGATTTTTGTACCATTGTCTTGGGCAATGGCATTGAAAGACAAAAAAAGTCCGAAAAAAACAATAGCAAATAAAGGGGTATTTAAATTCATTTTGGGGTGATTTAGGGATATATAATACCCTAAATATAGCAATTTATAGGATTTTTTCGCATCTATTTTATTTTAAAGATCCCACACATTAAGACACCTGAAGTTATGTTAACAACTTTGTGAATGAAGTGCACACGACACTTAATTAAAACTCAATACGATTTTGGTAATTTTATAAAAACCATTAGGATGAACGATCGCCACAACGACTTACTTCGCATCCGCCCCGAAATCAAAAAGCACCTCATCTTCGACAATATGTCCGATGAGGAGCGTTTTCAAAACAACACCCTTCGCCCGATTCTCAAACTGCAAAACCCTTTGTTGATTGCTGTTTTTGTCAACTATGCGACCAAACATAAAGGTGTGTTTTTTGAGCTTTCTACAGAAAAAAGACTGGCTTATGTTGAAAACGCCATCTGCAAAGACCAAAAGTTTCGGAATGCACTCAAAGGTATGCTGATTGGGCAGTTTACTACAGATGAGTATCAAATCTACATTCAAAACTCATCTAAAATCAACAAACGCATGATGAACCTAGTGATCACCCGACTGCAAGATCAACTGCAGCTGTTGGCACCCAAAACCTTTTCTAAGGCAGTGTAAATCAGAGAATTAATGTGTTTGAAGTGGTGGTTTTCCTAAACCAAACGCTCCCCATCCGCATTGGTGGTCAGCACTTCTGACATATAGTCTACAAACGGGCGTACGGCTTGTAGGGCGGCATCTACTTGTTGGAGGAAATCGGGGCTACAGACTGTTTTTTCATCAAAGGGTTTGACAAACAAAAACTGCTTTTTACGGATCAGATCAATGTCGGGGTGGGTTTTGTCAAAATCACGGGGTGCGGTTTTGAGTTCGCTCCCCTCCAGTTTGCCCCATACCGACGCAAAGTCAGGTGCTGCGATCAGGTCTCGAAATTCTTGGGCATCAATGGCCAACTCTTCGCGTATGCGTTTTAGATCAGCGGGGTTGGGATCCCAAAAACCACAGGCCAAAAAACAATCTTTGGGAGACAGATGCAAATAATATCCCCCACGATAATGGGGTTTGATTCGGTGCCAGGTGAGCCCAAAATGTGTCTTATAGGGTGTTTTATCTTTAGAAAAACGTACATCCCTATATATACGGAACAATTTAAAACGATCGATTTGATCGTGCCGATTTAGTGCTTCTTTTACCTTTTCGCCAAATTGTTTGACTTCTGTTTCTAAAGATTTGAAATGGGTCTTATTTTCCAAAAACCAATCTCTGTTGTTGTTCTTAGCAAGGGAAGAGAAGAAAGAAAATATGTTTTGGCTGAGTTTTTGCATGTTCTAAAAGTACAAATTCTAAAAAATTAAGGGTATTTGCTAGGTTTCAAGATTTCAAATATTTTTGTTGAAATTACATTGTAAACAAGATTAATTGTTGATTTATTAGATTATATTATTTTTGTTTATAGATTATGGCGTTCCCCTTGTTTAGTATGCCCAAACAAATGAATCAAAAAAAATCTTTTTATAATATTATCCTCTTTTATCATAAAATCATTCTTTTTTGTCTTCCATTTTTAGGTTTTAGTCAAAAAGCATGGTTGCGAGCAGATTTGGGAGTTACCACAACTCCAACCAATGGAGTTTCAGAGTGGGTATTTCAAAACTTCAACTCCAACAACCATGCAGGAACGCAAACCAACACGAATGCACAGCCCCTTTACGTTGATGATGGCATAAACTACAACCCAAGCATATTGTTTGATGGAAATGACGATTATCTTCCTCTAAATGTCCGAGAGTTTTCAAGAAACATAGACAACTTTTTTGTTTTTGCGGTAATCAAAACAGATTTTGATAATTTTAGTAATAACCAAAACAACAATTGGGCCATCTTGGATTTTGATCGTTCTGAGTTTTTTTCATTTGCGGTTTCTGATGGCATTTATTTATCCGCAACAGCAGGTGGAAACACTAATGACATTTATGGAAATCAAGTTGTCAACAATGGAGTTCCCTATATTGTATCAGCTAGTTATGATAACACTTTGGTCAATGATGTAAATTTATACGTCGATGGTGCCTTAGACCACAGCTCAGATACGTTTGGCACTGGCACGCTTTTAGGAAAAAATTCTCCTGATCGTTTTGGTTATGTGGGGGATGGTTCGGAAGCAGCTAGCTTTAATTCAGATGGTAATGATATTTTTTATGATGGAGAGATTGCTGAAATCATATATTACAAAAACAATTTACAGACTACTTTAACTACTTCAAAAATCGATGAGATCAATACTTATCTGGCGATTAAGTACGGGATCACTTTGGCACAACCCAACAGCTATTTACTCACCGGAAATGTATTGGCATGGGACAAAGACCAAGCCTATGGCGGTCGATATAATCACAACATAGCGGGGATTTTCAGGGATGATGCTTACACACTGGATCAAAGAATTTCTAAATCGATCAACCCCGATGCCATACTGACCATTGCTTTAGACAATGATTTTACGGTTCCTAACTTAGATCGCGTCACAAGATCTTCGGCCTTTGCCACAGACGTAACGGGACTGGTATGGGGGCATAATGGTTTTTCTAAAAATCGATACCAAACCGCAATAGTAAATAATAACGCTATCACCTACAAAAAACGAATATGGTATGCGGTAGATACCAATTTCAATTCGAATGTACATTTAAGGTTTTCTGATGAAAGCATCGTTGATGGTGCTACTTATTATCTTTTAACAGAGTCTGACGGCGATGAAGATTTCAGTAACGATGGGGTGCTTAACCCTACAGGAGTGGTCGCTTCGAACAATTCAGTTGTCTTTACCAATGTAAACGTGAGCAATACCTACTTTACTATCGCCGATAAAATTCCAAACAACTACATGCGCCATGGGAAATTTTTTCGTGACGGTGTAGAACAGGAAATCAAAAAATAGAGTTTTTCTAAACAAATTCCTCAATCCAATATTGAAATGAGGTATATGTACTGATTATTTTTCCCGAGATTCCAACACGCTAACGATATTGTCTAGAGTAAACCCCTTGGCTTGTAAGAGGATCAAAAAGTGAAACAATAAATCAGCAGATTCATTTAAAAACAAATTGTCATTTCCATCTTTGGCTTCAATAACAGTTTCAACGGCTTCTTCGCCTACCTTTTGCGCAATTTTATTGATTCCCTTATCAAACAAAGAAGCTACATAACTACCTTCTGATCTTTCGTTCTTACGCTCGGTTATTGTAGATTCTAGTGTGGTTAAAAAACCGTAAGACGATTTGTTTTCCATATCCCAACAAGTGTCACTTCCCTTGTGGCAAGTAGGTCCTTCTGGGCGAGCCAAGACAAGCAAAGCATCTTGGTCGCAATCAACTTTGATGTCCAACAAGTGTAAAAAATGACCACTCTCCTCCCCTTTTGTCCATAGTCGCTGTTTGCTGCGGCTAAAAAAAGTAATTTTTCGGGTTTTTTGGGTTTGGGTCAATGCTTCTGCATTCATATAACCCAACATCAGTACAACACGTGTTTGAGCATCTTGAACAATCGCAGGAACCAGCCCGTCAGTATATTTATCAAAATTTACTTTCATAATCGTATGGGAATTTGGCGGTCGCTAAGAACCGCTTTTAATTTTTTAATTTCGATTTCTTTATAGTGAAATACACTCGCTGCCAAAGCCGCATCGGCCTTTCCTTTTACAAAGGTATCTTCAAAATGATCTATCGTGCCAGCACCACCAGAAGCAATCAATGGAATATTTACCAAATCTGCTATTTGTGCCAAAGCTCTATTGGCAAATCCGTCTTTGGTTCCGTCATGGTCCATAGAGGTGAACAACAACTCTCCAGCTCCACGTTGGGCTACTTCTTGTACCCAATCCATCAGATTGATTTCTGTTGGAACCTTCCCTCCTACCAAGTGCACCTTCCATTGTCCATCTACTTGCTTGGCATCAACAGCACAAACCACACATTGGGAACCAAATTTTTGAGACAACGCATTGATAAGGTCGGGTTGGCGAACTGCCGCCGAATTGATCGAGACTTTATCAGCGCCATGTTGTAAAAGAATATCCACATCTTCAACACTCCCTATGCCCCCTCCTACCGTAAATGGGATATCTATGGCTCTTGCCACTTCTTTAACGAGCTTGGAAAGCGTTTTGCGGCGTTCCTCAGAAGCAGATATATCTAAAAAAACCAATTCATCTGCACCTTCGTTTGCATAACGCTGTGCCAACTCAACAGGGTCGCCGGCGTCTCGCAATTGAACAAAATTGACTCCTTTGACCGTTCGGCCATCTTTGATGTCTAAACAAGGGATAATGCGTTTGGTCAACATGGCTTTGGGTTTATGATGTATTCTTCTAAAGTTTTAAGCGAAATGCGATTTTCATAAATCGCTTTTCCAATAATAACGCCTTCGCAACCCATAGCTGCCAATGTAGGCAACTCATCGAAAGTAGATATTCCGCCCGATGCTATCAACTTAATGTTTGAAATTTCGTCTAACAACTCCTTATAGAGCTCAAAGGATGGACCTTGTAACATGCCGTCTTTGCTCACGTCTGTACAAATCACGTAAGACACCCCTTGATTTTTATAGTCTTTGACAAAATCGATGACATCCAAATCAGAGGTCTGTTCCCAACCGTGTGTAGCAATACACCTGTCTTTGGCATCGGCACCAAGAATGATCTTTTCTGGACCGTATGCAGACAACCATTGTTTAAAAAGTGCTGGAGATTTGGCGGCTACGCTCCCCCCTGTGAGTTGGTTTGCACCACTCTCGAAAGCCATTCGAACATCTTCATCTGATTTAATCCCTCCTCCAAAATCAATATTTAGAGATGTTTTAGAGGCTATTTTTTCAAGAACCTTGTGGTTAACAATATGCTTGGATCGAGCGCCATCCAAATCAACCAAATGAAGGAATTGAATCCCATGTCCCTCGAATTGCTTGGCCACTTCGAGTGGGTCTTCGTTATATACCTTTTGGGTGCTATAGTCTCCTTTCGAAAGACGAACACACTTACCGTCGATAATATCTATGGCAGGGATGATTCTCATAGTTTTAAAAAGTTTTGAAGCAATTGTACGCCAGCATCACTGCTTTTTTCGGGATGAAACTGTACTCCGTAAAAATTATTTTTCTGTAATGCTGTACTAAATGTCAAGCCATATTCCATACGAGCAATCGTTTCTTTGCAAAGCTGTGCATAATAACTGTGAACCATATAAAAATAACTTCCCTGATTGATCTCTTTAAATAACTTACTATCGTTGTGTTGACTTGTATTCCAGCCCATATGTGGCACTTTTAAAGTGTTGTTCTCAAAATGCTTTACATACGTGTCAAAAATACCCAATCCCTTTGTATTGCCTTCCTCTGTATGAATACACATCAACTGCATCCCCAAACAAATACCTAAGACTGGTTGTGTGAGGGTAGGGATTAAAGTGTCGAGCCCTGAGTTTTGGAGTTTTTTCATAGCACTACTGGCCTCTCCTACTCCAGGAAAAATAACACGATCTGCATTTTGTATCAGATCTGATTGATCTGTAAAAATAGCAGTTACCCCTAGTCGTTCCAAAGCAAAAAGGATGCTTTGAATGTTTCCGGCACCATAATCAATGATGGCAACACTCATAACATTCCTTTGGTTGACGGTAATATGAGCTTTTCAGCATCTCTTTGTATTGCCGCTTTGATTGCTTTTGAAAAAGCTTTAAAAATGGCTTCAATCTTGTGGTGTTCGTTAAAACCTTCTGCTTTAATATTTAAATTGGCCTTAGCACCATCAGCAAACGATTTAAAGAAGTGAAAAAACATCTCTGTGGGCATTTTACCAATCATCTCTCGCTTAAAGGTAGCGTCCCACATCAACCAACTTCGACCTCCGAAGTCTAGACTCACTTGTGCCAAACAATCATCCATGGGCAAACAAAATCCATAACGCGAGATACCGAGCTTATCTCCGAGTGCTTCAGAGAAAGCCTCTCCCAAAGCAATGGCAGTGTCCTCTATAGTGTGGTGCTCATCGACTTCAAGATCACCTTTGACTTGGAGTGAAAGATCAACGCCACCATGACGTGCCAACTGATCCAACATATGATCAAAAAAAACAATGCCGGTGTCAATGTCTGCTTTTCCGGTACCGTCTAAGTCTAATTGAATGTTGATGTCGGTCTCTTTGGTAGTTCTAGAAATATTGGCTTTTCGCCCTCCTGCTTTTAAAAAGGTATAAATATCTTTCCATTTTGTAGTGGTTAGAGCGATAGAATCTCCAACATCTCCGACTTCATCTTTACCTAGATCGGGTTGGTTGGCAATAAAAATACCTTTAGC
>Ga0066825_10000552_pt1 | contig 11990 bp, 7 predicted proteins | sample ETNtaG_6_FD_65608 | JGI IMG/M metagenome (GOLD analysis project Ga0066825, IMG submission 65608) | Marine microbial and viral communities from oxygen minimum zone, Eastern Pacific Ocean - ETNP201306SV45 | ecosystem: Environmental > Aquatic > Marine > Oceanic | place: Pacific Ocean: Eastern...
TTCGCTTCATTTCTTGGATGGTATCGAATTTCTCCCCGGTGATAAGCATGCCGTGCGGTTCGATGGGCTGATTGAGCTCGGACTCTCTCCAAATGCCCATGGCGTTGAAGTTTTCCAGGGCTAGTCCGAGGGGATCCATGCGATTGTGGCAAGACGAGCAGAGTGGGTCTTCGCGGTGCAGAGCGAGCGTTTCCCGCAGGCTCAGGTCGGCGAATTTTCCTTCGCTGGCGATGTCTTCCAGTGAAGGGATGTTGGGCGGTGGAGGGGCGGGCGGCGTTCCTAGGATGTTCTCGAGAATGAAGACGCCGCGTTTGACGGGCGAGGTTCGCGTGGGATTGGAGGTGAACGCGAGCAGGGTACCTTGAGTGAGCACGCCGCCGCGGGGACTGTTGGGCGCCAAATCGACCTTGCGCATTCTCGGGCCTTTTACGTCTTCGATGCCGTAGTGCTCGGCGAGGGCTTGATTGAGGAAGGTGTAGTCGCTGTCGAGCAGTTCGCGCAAGGGACGATTTTCGCGAATGATGTGCTCGAAGAACATTTCGGTCTCGTTGCGCATCGCTTCTTGCAAGGGTCGCTTCAGCTCGGGTCGCTTGATGCGATAGGCGCTGCGAATGATGGCTCGGGTGCGAGTGTAGGTTTCCTTTTGTTCGGGGGTACGCAGGTACTCGGGGATTTCGCGAACGACATTGTAGGCCTTGCGGGCTGCTATGAGTTCGGGATCCGGGTGGTCGCGCAGGAAGACGTCGAAGGAGCTGATGTTCACCGAACGGATGTCGCGAGCGTGCAACCATTGGCCGGCGAAATTCTTGATGAAAGCGTCGGACTTCGGGTCGCTCATCATGCGCTCGATTTGAGCGTCGAGCTGGGCGCGCAGCTCGCCCTTCGATGCCAGTTCGAAGAGCTTCTTGTCCGGCATGGAGGACCAGAAGAAGTAGGACAGCCGCGAGGCGAGCGCGTATTCGTCGATGAGGGGATGCTCGGTCTTGGACTTGCTCGGAAGATAGCCTTCTTCTCGAAAGATGAATCGAGGCGAGGCGAGGATGGCGATCATGGCCTGGGAAATTCCCATCTCGTGATTGAATCCCTTTTGGCTGGCGATTCCCTCGGCGAGTTCAACCAATTGCGTGATGGTCTTATCCTCGACAGGGCGACGATAGGCCCGCTTGGCGAAGTCGCCGAGCAGCTGGGCAGTATAGGCGCGTCGCTGCTTCGATTCCTCGGGAATGCCTCCTGGGAAGAAGCGGTCGTAGTCTTTCGGTTTGATCCAGTGTTCGCGCTCCATGGGGCCGCGAATCGAGAGGCGCTCGACGCGCATCTTCAGGCGCTTGATCTTTTCCAAACCAGAGGTGAGCGGCTCGACGGCGACGCTGAATGACTTGTCGCCGGGCGCCCAATCGTAGTCGAAGACGTATTCGATGGTGGCGCCATTGGTGAATTCGAACTCGCGCTCGATTTTGGTTTCGCCGTCGATTTTGAAGGTCAACTTGCAGCGATTGTAGTCGAAGCCATTGAAGCTCGAGAAGCTCTTGGGCGCCAGCCGGACAACCACCTGATACGCGCCGGCTTTTTCGATCTCGTAGGTGGCGTGGCGTTCCGAGGCTTCGTAGAAGCTCAGTTGAAGATTGTCGTTGTCGGCATCGTCGGCGATCTGGGCAGGGCTGAACAGGTCGACCAAGCGTTCGCCGCTGAGGACCTGTTCCGGGAGCACGCTCGATTGCGTCGGGACCGCTTCGGAAATGATCTTATTGGCGGCGTCCAGATACTTCTCGAGCATCATTGGCGAGAGAGTGAGGATATCGCCGATATTGTCGAAGCCCTCGCCCGAGTCGTCGGCGGGGAAGGCGTCCTCGGCATTGAAATCGACTCCGATCAAGTCGCGAATGGTGTTCTGGTATTCGATCCGGTTGAGGCGCTGAACGGTCAGCTTGCCAGGATCCGGGTTGCTCGGGTCGACTCCAAATGGACCCGCCTTGATCCATTCCAGCAACTGAGTCCGTTCGTCTTCGCTCGGCTGGAATTCCTCCAGGGGCGGCATGATGTGCGCTCGGGCATTGCGCAGGACGCGCATCCAAAGCTCGTGATCGCCGATGTTGTCGGCAGTGAATTCGTCCAGCGTGACGCCGCCCTTGTTGGTGCCGAATCCGTGACAGTCGTAGCAATAGCTGTCGAGTATCGGATCGATGTCCGATTTGAAGGATTCGTAGACCGCTTTATTGGTGGCCCGCGCGGGCGTCAGAAAAGCGAGGCCGATGCTGGAAAAGGCAGCGAGGGCAAAGAGCGAAATTTTCGCCTGTGGGGCGGTTAGCATTCGATAGTGGGCGTTCGTGTTGGGATTTCTAATCTAGCTTACGGCTTCCAGAGCGGGAATGGACGAGAATTCGGCGAAAATGAGGCGGTATCGAATCATCCTTTGCGCCCGCGGAGAAGGGAGACGATCCGCTTACGAAAGAACGCTATGTAATTCGCAGGAAAGATACTGTAAATTCATGGAGTTCGCCACTCGTAGAACGTCTTCGCGAAATCTACGAAAGACTCGGGGTGGGGATTGCGGAAATGAAAGGGGTAAATCGGTTTACTCGCTCCGTCGAACTGCAACGGTAGTTCAAATCCGCTGTTGGATGCGTTCCAGCGCAGTGTTCGGTTCCCTGTATTCCCATGTTTGACCTGAGGTCAAAATGGTGGGAGATGGCAGATTGATTCCTCGCTTTGCTCGTCAGGGCGTTGCCCTCAATGCTTCGCATTGCTCCATCTTCGCTCATCCGCTATGCGGGATCGCGTCGTCGACCTGCTGCGGCAGTTCAAATCTGCTGTTGGTGGCGTTCCAGCGCGGTGTTCGATTCCTTGTATTCCCATGTCGGACCTGAGGTCGGAATGGTGGGAGATGGCAGATTCGAACTGCCGACCTCTTGCATGTCAAGCAAGCGCTCTAACCAACTGAGCTAATCCCCCAGGGGCCGCTTTTCAGCGAGAGCGGAGAAGTTGCCGAAGACATATATGCGATGCAAGCGCAATTTTCGTTTTCTTTGTCGGGTAAAGTCGCCTTAACTGAACGCGAATTTTTGCACGGCCTATGCTCCAGTATCTCAATATTTCCAATCTAGCTTTGCTGGAACGCGCGTCCATCGACTTCGAGGCGGGATTCACCGTGGTGACGGGCGAAACGGGCGCTGGCAAAAGCGTGCTGCTGGGAGCGCTCAGTTTGTTGTCGGGAGCCCGTTCAGACAAATCGATCATTCGTGGAGGAACGGATTGCTGCGAGGTGGAAGCGGCCTTGCACTTCGAAGAGTGCGATGAGATCGATGCGGCGCTTCAGGAATTGGGGCTCCCCGTGTGCGAAGAAGGCAGTCTGCTGCTGAAGCGTAGTTTGCATCAAAGCAAACCGTCGCGCATTTCCATAAACGGCAGCTTGGCGACCTTGGCGAATCTTCAGGCGCTCGGTGGCCATTGGATCGACTTCCATGGTCCGGGCGAACCGCAGCGCTTGCTCAAGAGCGAGCATCAGCTGGAGATGATCGATCTCTACGCTCATTTGGAGAATGAAGCGGGTGGCTATCGGAAAGCTTACGACGAATGGCGTTCGACGATCGCGGAGATCGAACGCTTGCGAAACGAGACCCAATTGGATGCGGATCAGATTGAATTCCTGAGAGCCCAAATCGAGCGTATCGATGCCTTGGACCTGTCGATCGAGTCGGTGGAGAAACTGGAAACCGACTTCAATCGCGTGGCGAGTTGTCAGGACTTGCTGGAGCTTTCCAACGAATTGGCCAATGGTCTGACCGGCGATACCGGAGCGATTTCGTCGATGAGCCAATTGACCCGAGCAGCGAACGAAGCGGCGGAGAGGGACCCGACGCTCAATGAACTGGCGAGCCGCTTGGAAAGCGTGATCTTGGAGATTCAGGAGTTGGGAGCCGAATACGAAATGGTCGGCGCCTCGCTGAACTTCGAGCCGGAATTCGCCGCCGAGGTCCAGGAAAATATGACCGTATGGCAGGAAGCCCGGCGGAAGTACGGACGCGAAGTGAGCGACGTGCTAGCGGCTCGCGATGAAATGGCGCGGAAGATTGAAGATCAGGGAGATATCGAAGGTTCTTTGGCGCGATTGAATGAACAGGCGGACAAGCAGGAAAAGAAATTAAGAACCTTGGCTTCGGATTTGACGCGCAAGCGGAAGAAGGCCGGAGATGCATTGGCTCGCAAGGCGGAAGCGGTGCTGCTCGAACTGGGTTTCAAGAAGGGCAAGTGCGGATTGGAGATGGTGTCGCAATCCGGATTGAAGCCCTATGGCGACGCTTTGCCCGAGCTGCAGTTTTCTCCGAATGTGGGAGAGCCCTTGAAGCCGCTGAGCAAGGTGGCATCGAGCGGCGAACTGGCTCGCGTGATGTTGGCTTTGAAAACGATTTTGGCGGATGTCGATGAAGTGCCGGTGCTGGTCTTCGATGAAGTGGACGCTAATGTTGGAGGCGAGATTGGGCGAACGGTTGGCGAGCGGCTCAAGGGCATCGGTGGCTCGCATCAAGTGATCTGCATCACTCATTTGCCGCAGGTGGCTTCGTTGGGCGACAGTCATTTCGTTGTGGAGAAGGACCAAAGCGGTGATCGAGCGAAAGTGTCGATCGGAAAACTCGATGCGAATACGGATGCTCGAGTCGTTGAATTAGCTCGCATGTTGGGCGATCGTTCTGCGAAGAGCGCTTTGTCTCACGCCCGCGAATTGTTGGCGGAAAAGGCGTAGGGCGATAGGTCGTACGATGATTGCGGGCGAGGCGTTGGTTACTGGGGCGAGTGGGTTTCTTGGAGGCCATTTAGCCAATCGTCTTGCTGCAGAAGGGCAGTCTGTTCGAGCCCTCGTCAGACAAGCTAGCGACGTTTCTCGTTTGGTGGATCGGGAAGGAATTCGAATTGTCTACGGTGACTTGGATGACCCGGAAGGCCTGCGCGAATGTGTTGAGGGCGTAAGCGAAATTTATCATTGCGCGGCGAGGAGTTCGGACTGGGGAAAGGGCGAAGCGTTTCGTTCGGCGAATGTCTCGGGCGTTGAAAATCTGGTTGAGCTTGCGATGGGAAGTGAAGGTTTCAGGCGATTCCTCCATGTGAGCACGACGGATGTCTACGGCTACCCGAGGATTCCGGGGGACGAGTCGCTCGGGGTCGAGCGGGTTGGGTTGCCTTACAATGAGTCGAAGATTGAGGGTGAGGAGGTTTTGTGGCGGGCGTTTAATAAATTTGGCTTTCCGGTGACGATCCTAAGACCGGCGACGATCTATGGTCCCTATTCGAAGAGCATCGTTAAGGAGATCTACGATCATTTGAAATGGAGAGGCATGCTGTTGGTCGATGGGGGCGAGTCTTCCGCTGGGCTTGTCTACGTCGATAATTTAGTGGATGCGGCGGTCTCGGCGTCGAAGGTTCCGAATACGGTGGGCAAGGCGTACAACATAACGGATGACGAAACGGTTTCGTGGAAGCGCTTCGTAGGCGAACTGGCTGGCGGAATGGGGGTTAAGCCGCCTTTTCTAAACGTCTCAGAGAATTTCGCTCTTCGGTTGGGAGGCTTCTTTGAAGGGGTGTGGAGGCGCCTGAATATTTCTTCCCGGCCTCCTTTGACGAGACATGCCGCGTATCTGCTCTGCAGGGATCAGCAGTACGACAATCGCTTAGCAGAGCAGGATTTCGGATTTGCCAGTCGCGTTTCGTTCGAAGAAGGGATGAGGCGAACGGTGAAATGGCTTAAATCCGAGGGCGTATGATCTACGCGGGAGTTCCTTGCGTGTCGTACGGGTGGCGATTTAAAATTGCTAGTAGTAGCGCTAGGTCAACTGTTCCGTTACTACTTATTTTGTACTCGCGTTTCTGTCAGGTTCTTTTTGGTTTGCAGGGTAAATCCTAGTCTGGGATGAAAAGGAGACGTTGAGCATTGTCTGGAGTTAGAATTCTAGTATTAACATCGAGTACGGGTGGGGGGCATGACGCGCGAGCGATCGCCTTCCGCAAATGGGTCCGGAAGCTCTACGGTTGGGAAGTGGAAGTGCGTGTGGAGAGCATGTTGGAAGACTCCTCCAGGATCGCTCGCTTTGGAGTGAATTTCTATAATTTCATTCAGAAGCACGCTCCGTGGTTTCATCACCCCTATCATGTGCTGGTAGAAGGTTTGAGCTATTTGAATCGTTCGAAGGTGACTTTAGGGAGAAAGTACTACTCGGAAGTCGTTCGGAATTATAAGCCGCATTTGGTTTTCAGCGTTCATGATTGTTTGAATCGCGGTTATTTCCAGGTGGCTCGCGAGATACTGGGTGAGGAGAACGTTCGCTGCGCAACCTACTGCTCGGAGTTTTCGGGCGGTTACGGCTATAGCCGCAACTGGGTTGAACCGAGTGTGGATCTCTATCTCTCCCGGACGGAAACGGCAAAGGATTTCGCTGTTTCGCGTTTGAAGCTTAATCCGGAGAAAGTTCTCGTGCGGGGGCACTTTTTGATCCCGCGCGTTTACCAAGAGCGATTGAACGCTTACGAAAAGCATCGCTTCATAACGGAGCGCCTGGGGTTGAGGCCGGACCGGAAAATCATCTTTCTAGCGACGGGAGGAACGGGAGCCAATAACCACTTGGCTTTGCTGCCGACGATCAAGAAGTACTCGGAAAAATACCAGGTGTTGGTGGTTTGCGGTCGCAACCAAGAAGCTTTCATGCGCGTGCGCCAGTGGCAGCGCGCCAATCCAGAACTTTCCTGCCATGTAGAAGGCTATTGCAACGAGATGCACTTGTTCTTGCAGGTCAGCGATATGGTGGTGACGCGTGGCGGCACGACGACCTGTTCGGAAGCGTTGCACTTCGAATGTCCGATCATCTTCAATGGGATTGGCGGGGTTATGCCGCAGGAAAAGCTGACCGTTAAGTACTTCATGCAAGACGATGCGGCAGTTAAGGTCTCAAGGCCCAAGGAATTCGAAAACCTGCTGATGAACTGGAGTCGACATCCTGAACGATTCCGCGAATTGCGCCGTCGCTTCCGTTCCATGAAGTTCTCGGATCGTCCGTCCGATGTGGTTTACGATTTGGTGGATTTGGCCCACGAAGCGCTGCCGCAGGATCAGCGGCCTGCATTGAAGGTCGTCGGCGAATAGCGCTGGCCGGATGCGTATCCTTTATGTGACTACGACCTTTCCGGTTTACTCGGAAACTTTTCTCCAGCGGGAGGTTCGGGCTCTGCGAGACCTAGGAGCCGATTTGCGGATAATTTCCATGCATAGGGGGGATCGCGCGTTCGAAGGCTTGGAGATCGACCGGTTTTCGAAGTGGGAATTGATCAACGTTCTTTGGCGTTTGCCTTGGATTATGATCACGCGATGGAGCGCCTTCAAGGAATGGTGGACGACGTTGTTCACCGAGAAACCGCCTTCGACGCTTAGCTTTTGGGAGAACATGCTCGGTATGGGGGTGGCTTTGCTGCGAGAACGCCGCGTGCGCGAGCTCAAGCCCGACCTCGTGCATTGCGTCTGGTCGGGAGGTCCGGGAGCGTTCGGGTGGGCGAATTCGCTCTTGGTCGGCTCGAAGTATTCAATGGGGGCCCATGCTTATGACGTCTTCGATCATGGCGGCGATTGGTTGCTCGAAAGAAAGCTCGAATCTGCTTGCTTGATTCATACATCGACCCGGTCAGCCTTCCAAGAACTGACGAAACGGACCGAGGAAGCGAAGATACGATTGATTCGTCGCGGCATGAATCGTTTCCCGGAGATGGCTCCTTTGCGACCCGGTCGATCGTGTTTGAGAATCGTTTGCGTGGCCCGACTGGTCGAGAAGAAGGGTTTCCCATTTCAAGTTGCTATCTATGAAGCTATGGCGAAAGAAGGCATGGATTTCGAGGTTCGGATCGTAGGAGAGGGATCGGAAAAAGAACGTATCGAGAGCGACCTGAAAGAGCGTGGATTGGATGGGCGAGTGGAGCTGACGGGTCGTCTTTCGCAGGCTGAAACAATGGAGACGATTGCCTGGGCAGATGCCTTGATACATACGGGCATTATCGCTCGGAATGGAGACAGGGATGGGTTGCCGAATGTAATTCCAGAGGCGATGGCCGCAGGAACGATCGTTGTCGCCTCGCCGATCTCGGGGGTGATCGAGGCGATTTCAGATGGGCAGACGGGCTTGTTGGCGGATGTTCAGGATGTCGATAAGTGGATCGATTCGTTTAAGCGTATTCAAATGGAGCATGCCTTGTGCGAATCCCTGCGAGCGGCGGCGCGCGAGTGGGTGGAACGCGAGTTCGCAGCGGAACGAAATTCAGGAAGACTGCTCGCTGCCATGAAGGAGTTCGGCTAGTCTGAAATGGCTTGTGGCGAAGCGATTCCGATATAATCTTCGATAGGTATTCGAACGATGATAAAAGGACGATTGCTCTACGACGTTACCAAGGCCTGCAAGCAGAAGCAGAAGTCGGGGCTCGTCCGTGTTTCGAATTGCCTGAAACGCGAGCTGCAACCGTTGCTTGGAGACAATTTCGTGGAGGTCGTTTGGGACGATCGCAAGGAAACGATCCGTCCTTTGGACAAGCGCCGCGCCTTTCGAGTAGAGCCGACGGACGTTTTCTTTACGAGCGAACTATTTTGCGAATTCGAGCGCGCTGGAGTGGAGCGTTTCTTAAGCGAATCTCCGTGCAGGGCGTATGCAGTCTTTCATGACGCTATCCCGCTGCAGCATCCGGAATTCACTTGGCCTCATAGCGTGCAAAGGCATCCCAGCTATATGAAAATGCTGACGCTGTTCACGGGCGTATTCGCGGTTTCCAGTCACAGCTCGATTCAATTGGAAGAGTATTGGGAGTGGCTGGAGATCCAGGCCGCTCCCTCGGTCAAGTCGATCCAGTTGGGCGCGGATGGAGTATTTCTTGAATCTTCGTCACCCAAATCGGAACGAAGCGAACGCCTCCAGCTGTTGCTCTTGGGAATCGTGGAAAAGCGAAAGGGGCAGGACTTGGCTTTAGAGGCGGCTCACAAGCTTTGGAAGGAAGGGCTGGCTTTCGACTTGCATGTAGTGGGACGAACAAATCCCTACTTCGGAAAAGCGATCGAGCGGGCGCTGAAGGAATCGGCGAAGAATGGGGAGGCCGTCGTTTTGCATGGCCAAGCGAGCGATAAGGAGCTCCAAGCGCTATTCGGCGAAGCGGATCTGGTGCTACTGCCATCTCTGGCCGAAGGCTGCGGTTTGCCTGTATTGGAGTCGCTATGGCAAGGCATACCGACTTTGAGTAGCGACCTGCATTCCGTTCGTGAAAATTCGCGCTTCGGCGGTTGCGAACTTTTCGAGACGGGCAACGCGAATGACTTGGCCGATGCGCTCCGGCGGCTCATAGTAAATCCCGGCGCCCTTAAATCGCTAAGCGATAGCATTCGAAGCGCGCTGCTGCCTAAATGGGAAGCCACCGTTCGCGAGATCATCGACCATATGGTAGCCGAAGGCGCCTAGGAAAAAATACCCTCCCAATTCCGAGGGAAGGGCAGCTACAGCAGCAGAAGAAGTAGTAAAAGAAGTAGAAGGGCGTGGGCGCCTACATCTTGCTTGCCGCGTAACGGATGGCGTTTTCTATGATTTCGAAATCGGCGTCCGTATGCCGGGCCGAAATCGCTGTGCGAACGAGATCCTTGCCTGGAGGCACTCCCGGGGCGGTGGCGAAAATGGTGAAAACGCCTTTATCGATGAGGTTCTTCCAGAAAAAATAGGCCTTTTCGCGATCGCCAATGATGATGGGAATCGCAGGGGTTTCGCTTTCCCAGGTGTCGAGGCCGAGCTCGTCGAGAAGCGCTTTGTAGCGTCGGGTATTGGCCCAAAGGCGATCGATCCATTCGGGTTCCGTTTCGATGACCTCGATGGCTGCTTTGGCGCAGGCGGCTTGGCAGGGAGAAAGCGCAGCGCTGAAAATCACTTGCTTGGAGCGGGTGCGAAGGTACTCGATGAGAGCCTCGTCGCCAGCGACGAATCCCCCTGTGCTGCCGAGCGATTTCGATAGGCTGCCGGTAATGATGTCGACGCGATCGGTCAGTCCGAAATGGTTGGCGGTTCCTCGACCTTGCTTGCCTAGTACGCCAATGCCATGGGCGTCATCCATGACGGTGAAGCACTGATATTGCTGAGCGACATCGAGAATCTCAGGCAGTTTGCCGATATGCCCTTCCATCGAATAGACGCCCTCGATAGCGATGAGCTTGGCGGTGGAAGGATCGAGTTCCTCGAGAAGCTTGCGCAGGTGATCCGGATTGTTGTGGCTGAAGCGTTCCACGTCGGCCATCGAGAGCCGAATGCCGTCCCACACGCTTGAGTGCATGTTCTTGTCGACCAGAACAGTGTCGCCTCGCTGGGCGAATCCGGTGATCGAAGACATGCATGACAAATAGCCGGCTGCGGCGACGTGGCAGGCCTCTTTTCCTAGAAATTGAGCGAGCTTTTCTTCCAGCTCGACATGGAAGCGGCGTCCTCCGTTTGCGGATCGGGCTCCCATCGTGCCTGCGCCCCATTTTTCGAGAGCCTTTTTGCCTGCTTCTATGACCTTCGGGTGATCGTAGAGTCCCAAGTACTCGTTGCTGGCGAGCATGACGAGTTCCTTGTTATCAAGAGTGACTCGCGTTCCGCGTTGATCTTGCAGCACGTGGTACCACAACTCGTAGCGTTTTCGCAGACGAGTGTGGTCGTCGTTGGCGCAGCGTTTCTGGATTGGATTGCTGGCGCGTTTCTTAAAGACGGAACGTATCATCGAAATTGGCCTCGAAATTGGATTCGAGTGGGGACTGTTACGCGCTTCGCGGCAAATATGAAGTAAATTCTCGTCCAGGGACTAACGCCGTTTGAACAGTAGCATAGTCAAGGCCTTGAAAAAGAGAGTCGGTTCCATGCGCCACCAATAGCGACCGTAGCGATGCAGGTACTCTCTCGGCCACTCCCGACGTCCTGCCTCGATCATGTTTCGAGAGTGAAGCGTTCGAAAGCGATTGGAGTTGGCGTCATTGTGGATATGCCGTCCAGGCGAGCTGCTGATATGGTGGCGGATAACGCTCTTGTGCGAGACGTATATACGGAAGCCTTCTTGTCTGAGCCGGACGCAAAGATCCACATCCTCCATCCCGTTTTCGTAGCCTTCGTCGAAGCCATTCATCTTCTCGAAAACCGATCGTTTGATGAGCAGGCAAGCGGCGGTGGCGGCATTGCGTTCCTTCCAATCTCCCTTGGGAATTCGACCCCGCGTTTTCCAGGCGTGGGTGGGCATGCCTTCCAGATTGAAGAATATGCCCGCATGGTCTACCAGACCGGTTCTGTAGTTCATCTGAATGTTTCCGATGGCCCCGACTTTTGGGAGGGTCTGAGACATTTCGAGCATCGGTTCCAGCCATCCTGGGAGAAATTCCAAGTCGTTGTTGATCAGGAGCAAATAATCGCCTGTAGCCCTCTGAGCGGCTCGATTATTCGATTTAGCGAAGCCGAGATTGCGATCGTTGCGAAGAACGACGAATCGATCGGCAAGGCTGTTTAGGAAACGCTCGGTTTCGGAGTCCGAAGCGTCGTCTACTATGATCAGTTCGTGCCCAGCGAGATCGACAGTCGCTTCGAGCGAGCGGAGGGTCGCCTGGGTCAATTCCAAGCAGTTTCGAACGGCGACTATAAACGAGATCCTTGGCTGGGACATGCGAAGTTAACGCTAGATCAGCGTTCGCGTTCGTTCAGATGCAGAGCGAGATCCTTGAGAAAAGGGGTACCGAGTTCGTCGCAGATGCGGTACGCCTTTTCCGCTAGGGAGGCGGCATAGCTCCGAGACTTTTCGAGGCCGTGTATGGAGACGTAAGTAGTCTTGTTCGCGGCGGCATCGGCGCCGACGCTCTTTCCAAGGGTGGATTCGTCACTCGTCGCGTCGAGAATGTCGTCTACGATTTGGAAGCCGAGTCCGATGCATCGCCCGTATTCCCGTATAGACTCGATTTGATCGGCGTTGGCTCCTCCGAT
>Ga0066825_10000553_pt1:5000-11973 | contig 11973 bp, 8 predicted proteins | sample ETNtaG_6_FD_65608 | JGI IMG/M metagenome (GOLD analysis project Ga0066825, IMG submission 65608) | Marine microbial and viral communities from oxygen minimum zone, Eastern Pacific Ocean - ETNP201306SV45 | ecosystem: Environmental > Aquatic > Marine > Oceanic | place: Pacific Ocean...
AAAAGAACGGAAGGGATCGCAAGCTGCCACTTCGAAAATCGAAAGCAAGCAGTTTTTTCGAAAAGTTTTCTAGTTTGAAAATCCGACTGCGAAACCCGTTGCCGAGCCTCCTGAAAAGAACGAAGAAGCAGGGAAACTGACTAATCGGACGCCGCGATCAAGACCTAATTTCATTTTTCCCAAAATATTCCAGTCGAGCCCGCTTAAGAGCCTGCAGCATAGATATTGCATGGCGCTACGTCCCCTAGCCACTCTGATAGGAACGGGACCTGGGAACGTCTCAAAGCCAATGAAGCTTAATCGATGTCAGGCCCTCCGCGCTCGCCCTCACTCGCTCCCTATCAAAACGCCAAAACGCGCCTCTAACGCTCAAACAAAACACTTGTACCGTCATTTCATCCAAATTTCCCTATACTATATAATGAAGCGCTTGCGCGGTCTGAAGACAGCTCCCCGCTGCGTACGCAAGCCCACGACCGGACCAAAGTCGAATTTCAGCGAAGTCAAACCGCCCAAGGAGCCCCGACAAGGGACAGCGCCCGGCAATCGATGGGCCTCGGAATTCCGCGCTCGCCAAAACGAAAAAATTCAACAGTTTCGCAACCATCGCATCGAACTAGAGCATTGCATCGGATGCGAAAGCTACTAGGAACGTCTCCTCTTTTAATCATCGCAACCTAAACTCCCACAGAGCTTTGGAAATCAAGGAAATCAAGCAAATCGTCGACCTGATGAAGAAGTCCGACCTAACGGAATTCGCGGTCGAAGAAGAAAACTTCAAGCTGAAGATCAAGCGCGACACAGGCAAGGAATCCCAGCCTCAGATCGTTAGCTACGCTCCAGCGGCGCCCGCTGCGCCCGCAGCGCCTGCCCCGCAAGCGCCTGCTCAGGAAGCTCCCGCTGCTGCGTCCGCGCCTGCCGACGACAATGCGACATACATCACGTCGCCGATGGTAGGCACTTTCTACAGCTCACCTTCCCCGGAAAGCCCAGCGTATGTGAAATCTGGAGACAAGGTTTCTACAGACAGCATCGTTTGCATTATTGAAGCGATGAAGATCATGAACGAAATTCAAGCCGAACAGAGTGGATCCATAGCTGAGGTCTTAGTCGAGAACGGCCAGCCTGTCGAATACGGCCAGCGCCTATTCCGCCTAAGCTAGTCAAGTTCCGCGCTTAGATTCTCAATTTTTTGGCAGCCCGACATTCTCCGGCTGCCAAACCGTTTAAAGACTCTCCCCCATGCAGAAAGTACTCATCGCCAATCGAGGCGAAATCGCCCTGCGTATCGTTCGCGCTTGCCGCGAGCTAGGCATCAAGACGCTTGCCGTGTATTCAGAGGCCGACGTCGAATCGCTTCACGTCCAACTGGCCGACGAAGCCATTTGCATCGGCGGCCCGCAGAGCTTCGAAAGCTACTTGAAGGCCGATCGCATCATCAGCGCCGCTGAAATCGCCGATGTCGACGCCATTCATCCTGGATACGGATTCCTCGCCGAGAACGCGGACTTCGCCGAGCAGTGCGAAGAGTGCAACATCAAGTTCATCGGCCCCTCTGCCGCTTCCATCAATAAGATGGGCGACAAAGCGGTCGCGAAGGAAACCGTTAAGGCAGTGGGCGTTCCCGTTTGCGGTGGCAGCGATGGCACGGTCGATAGCGAAGACGAAGCGGTTCGCATCGCCGGCGAAGTCGGCTATCCGGTCATGATCAAGGCAGTCGCTGGAGGGGGCGGCAAAGGTCTACGCATCGCTCGCAACGACATTTCCCTCCGCAAGGAATTCATCATGGCGCGCAGCGAAGCCGAGAAAGCATTCGGCAACGGCGAGGTACTTATTGAGAAGTACATTGAAAATCCACGCCACATCGAGTTTCAAGTCCTCGCCGATCAGCACGGCAACGTCGTACATCTCGGCGAACGCGATTGCTCCATCCAGCGTCGTCACCAAAAGCTGATCGAAGAAGCCCCCTCTCCATTCGTTAGCGAAGACCTGCGCCAGCGCATGGGCGAAGCTGCCGTGGCAGCCACCAAGGCAGCCGATTACGAAGGAGCCGGCACGATCGAGTTCCTTGTAGATCCAGAAGGCAATTTCTACTTCCTGGAGATGAACACGCGGATTCAAGTCGAACACCCGGTAACCGAAGAGGTAACCGGCATCGACCTGATTAAACAGCAGATCCTAATCGCAAGCGGCGAACCGCTCTCCTTCGGCCAGGACGAAGTGCAGATCAACTATCACGCCATCGAATGCCGCATAAACGCAGAGGATCCGAGTCGCAATTTCATCCCCAGCCCGGGCTGCATCGATCTTTACTACGCTCCTGGCGGTCACGGAGTGCGCGTCGATTCTCACGCCTACGGCGGCTACATAATCCCTCCGTATTACGACAGTATGATCGGCAAGCTCATAACTTACGGTCGGACCCGCGAAGTCGCCCTGCAACGCATGTACCGCGCTTTGAGCGAATACATCATTCGCGGAATCAAAACGACCATTCCTCTCCAGAAGGCTATCGTGAGCGATCCGAAATTCCAAGCGGGCGAGGCGACCACCGCATTCATGGAGGAATTCATGAAACGAAAGCCGGAACTTGAATAAAACCGCGAATTCTGCGCAACAAGCGACCGCCCAAACGACTCTTACAAGAAGAAGCAAGAGCATTTGCCAATCAACGAATCACATTTAAGCATTTAGCCATGGAACCTCAGGAAAGCACTATCGAAACCGGAGAAGACCAGGAAAGCTCTCTCGGTCAAATCAAGGTCAACCATACCGTCGTCTCTACTATCGTAAAGATGGCCGCCATAAACGTAGCGGGAGTCATAGCCGTAGGCGGCAATTTCGTAGACAACTTCATCGCTCAAATCTCGAGCAAGGAATCCGACAAAGGCGTACGCGTTTCCGAAGATGAGGCGGGCAATTACGAAATAGAGATCCGCGTTATGATGGAATATGGCGTCGAACTCGCTAAAACCGCAGAAACGCTTCAGATGATTGTCGCCAAGCAGGTAACGAATATGACCGGAAAGCCAGTAGCCGGCGTCGATGTAATCATCGAGGGCGTCAAGATGGCTGGCGAGAAAGAGATCGAATCCGAAGAGGAAGCCGAATAAGAGCTTTACTCCTCCGCGCCGATGCCGGAATCCATTCGACAGGCCATCGACCTGCTAGACCAGCTACCGCCCTACGCGATAATCGGCATTTTCGCCGTCTTCGTTTTGGCGATTCTGGGACTCGGACAGATTCTTCGAAAACCATCCTCTCGCCTGATTGCCTTTTCGGGCGAGAGCGGCTCCGTTTCCGTTTCGCGCAAAGCGCTCCAGGACCTGATCAAGCAGACCTGCCTCAAGGATCAAAGCGTTCACGCCGCGAGGCCTACCGTAAAAATTGCCGGTTCGAAAATCCACACTCACGTCGATCTGCGATTGAAGTCGGCTAGCAATCTCAAAGAGATCAGCGAACGCCTGCAAACGCGGATCTCGGAATTGCTCCAGCGCTCATTGAATTTCGACCAGATCGGACGAATCGAAATCATGGTCACTAGCTTCGGCAAGAGCGATGTCGACGAACCGCCCGCCGAAGAGCCGTCCACAGAAACGCCCGCGGAAGAAGACATCGTCCCAGAAAGCGAATCACCCGTAGCGAGCAAGGACGATACTCTTAAGAACCCCAGCTAGCGAGCGGCTCGAGAGCGAGTCCAGCCTCCTCAAGGCTCCCCTCGCGCAATAGAGACGCCGCAAAGCGAGCCCGCTCAATGCAAGATTCCGACCGCAATAATCGCAGGCTGTCGCCAGCAATCCTTGGAATCTACTTCATCGGAATCGGCTTTTTCATCGTCCAATTCCTGTCTCTCTCCCATCCGACGGCCGGATTCGCCTGGCTTCCAAGATACGGCGCCCATTTTCACGAAGCTAAAACCGACGCCTTCAAGGAAACGACCCATCTCGTCACCTCTAAGTACGGATACGACGGACAGTTCTATTCCCAAATGGCGCTCTCGCCAACCCTCCGGGAAGAAGGCATCGAAGACGCCCTGGTCGTATTCAACTATCGGGCTCGACGCATTCTCTTTTCATGGACGGCATTCGCGCTCGGCCTTGGCCAGCCGGATTGGGTCATCCAAGCATACAGTATTCAGAACGCCATTTTCTGGCTCATGCTAGCGGCAGCGCTTCTTAAGTGGTTTCCACCAAACTCTTGGCAAAACGCGATTCGCTATTTGGGAACGCTTTACGCTCCCGGAATGATCATCAGCGCAACGCACGCGCTGCTCGACGGACCGAGTTTGTTCCTAATCGTCTTGGGAGCTCTATTCATCGAAAAGCAACGGCAAGCGATCGGCAGCTTCGCGCTCGCTATGGCCGGACTGGGCAAGGAAACCAATCTGCTCTCAGCGGTCCTCATTCCACTACCCCAAAAGCTGAGATCCGGCAGCCTCTATCGATTCGTTGGGAGTATGGCGGTCATTGCTATTCCGATTGGAATTTGGATTCTTTACGTATCCCAATTGTCCGGAAACGCAGAGGGCAGCGCCGGGTACCGAAACTTCAACTACCCTTTCCCAAGCTGGTTCGCCAGTCTGTGGAACAATCTCGCAACGCTTAAAGCAGGCGGCCTGGCAACCTGGAAGCACACATACCTACTAATGCTCGTAACTCTGATGGTTCAGGCTGTCTACTTTGCGATCCGTCCTCAACCGAAGTCGATGTGGTGGCGACTAGGGGCGACTTTCGGATGCCTGACGCTCATCCTGGGCGACGCTGTGTGGGAAGGGCATACCGGCGCCGCTATCAGAGTCGCGCTTCCAATGACGCTCGCCTTCAACGTCTTGCTTCCGAGAACGGCCAAAGCGCTACCGCTACTGTTGCTGGTCAATTCGCTTTCCCTTTCAGGAATCGCCCATCTGGTAGAAACGCGAGTTCCTCAGCCCATTTCCTATCTTCAAAGCGCAAACCCAAATGCTAACCTGGATCCAGATAGCTTCGTAACCCCTCGCTTGCGTTTCGAAAACGGCTGGTTCGGCGTCGAGAACTCCGAGACGGACTATTGGTATTGGTCCTCTGGAAAAGGAATCATCTTCTACTCGATTTACCATTCCGATGCCGTTCCAGCTTTGTTCGAATTTCAGTTCAGGTCCCTCAGTTCGCGAACGATCGACATAGAGCTGAACGGAGTTCCCATCGAATCATACAGCTACACATCCCCCAACATTAGCCAAGGCAAGGCAGCCCGCTTACTTCTGCAGCCCGGAGACAACGAAATCGCGTTCATCACTCGCTCTCCAGCGGACTCCGTTGCCGGAGACAGTCGGGAGCTGGCATTCGCCCTTTACAATATTCGATTTCGCTTGGAAGAAGGACCTGAACGCTGAGCGAATGCCCAACCCAACGGCAATCGGCCTCTCATCTCCTAGTTCTCAAATCTCTAAATCAGCTCAATAATCCGTGCCCGAATCGACCAAAGTCTCCAATGAGATCGCGAATCGCCTGAGAGCGACTCGATACTATGGAATCCTAGACACAGGATACGTTTCCCATTCCGACTGGATCGCGAAGTACGATAGTTTGGCTCAAGGCGGGGCAGGCATCATTCAAATCCGCGCAAAACGCGAAGATCCCCGTCAACGCGAGAGCCTGTTGGAACGCATTGTCGAGCATCGATTGAAAGCCTCTTCTCCCCAACCCCTTCTCATCGTAAACGACGATATCGAACTCTGTTCCCGCTACCCCGATGTTGGCCTTCATATCGGTCAAGACGACACGCCGCCCGATCAAGCCCGGGCTCGTCTGGGGCCCGATAGAGTCATAGGCCTCTCCACTCACTCCGTCGAACAAGCGAAATCCGCTATAGCTCTTCCGGAAGGCGCCATTGACTACTTTGCCGTCGGACCCGTCTTCGCTACTCAAACCAAGCCAGACTATACGCCAGTAGGACTCGAACTCGTCAAGTGGGTCGCTTCCCAATCGCCTCGGCTCCCTTTCTTCTGCATCGGAGGAATCAACCGCGAAAACGCCTCGCAAGTATCAGCGGCCGGCGCCCAAAGGATCGTGACCGTATCCGATGCTCTTCTCTCGGACGATACCGCTGCCGCCGTACGCGATACAATCGATGCGCTCGGATAAAAAGCATAGCGAACGCCCGGATCGAGGGACTCGCTTGAAAATTCTCTAAACGCTTTTCTTTACTAGCCTTACGCTCGCCCACTCGTCGAGCCGGTCAATGCGAACGCTCTCCCAGTTGCCCTCTTTTTCGAAATGAGCGGCGACTTCTCCGACCTCAGAGCCAAGAATCCCGCTGAGGATCAACCACCCGCCGGGAGCTACCGAATCGATCAGAAGCTTCGAGTTAACCACGAGGACGTTCGCTAGGATATTGGCCAGTAAGCAGTCGATGCCTCCCTCTTTCAATCCATCTTCTAGACCGGATACGTCGAAACGAATGCCTTCCACTACGTTGATCGCCGCGTTTTCGTCGGCGATTCGCACCGCGTCTTCGTCGATATCGAAACCCCTTACGTTCCCGTAGCCTATCCTCGCTGCCGATATAGCCAAGATTCCCGAACCGCATCCGGCATCGACGACTCGGCTACTGTCCAACCTCGCCCCGCTCTCTCGGTAAGCGATCAATTGCTCCACACACAAACGAGTGGTCCCGTGATTGCCCGTCCCGAAAGCCATGCCCGGATCTAGCCAGACCGCTTCATGTCCGGCGGGAAGTTCGTATTCACCTTTCAGCCACAACGGGGCCCAATGAAGAGATCCGATCGCCCAAGGCTTGAAATGTTCCTTATAGCTTTCCTTCCAGTCCTTGTCCTCCAATTCGGAAACGACCAGCTCACTGAAAACGCCCGTCAACCCCTCGAATCGCGCCTTCCCTTCCCGAGCCTCTTCCTCGGTTTCGAACACCCCCTGAGCCCAGTACCCTTTGTCATCGAAATTCTCATACAAATTCCAGCTCTCCATCCCTTCGGATT
>Ga0066825_10000554_pt1 | contig 11970 bp, 11 predicted proteins | sample ETNtaG_6_FD_65608 | JGI IMG/M metagenome (GOLD analysis project Ga0066825, IMG submission 65608) | Marine microbial and viral communities from oxygen minimum zone, Eastern Pacific Ocean - ETNP201306SV45 | ecosystem: Environmental > Aquatic > Marine > Oceanic | place: Pacific Ocean: Eastern...
CGCTTTGATATCAGAGGTTCAACATAATCAACGCCATATACAAGAGAACATGTAGCTAAAAACGAGAGCTGAGCACCAACGTCATAGATAACAAAAGGGTTGAAAAACATCATGATCAATCCTGAGAATGAAATAGATGTGAGTGTTGAGGTTCGGTAAAAGAAGAGTTTTGAATACACCATGCAGATATTCATTAAAATGGCCCTAAAAATTGAAGCTCCTCCACCCGTGACGAAATAAAAAACGGTGTTTACAACACATATAAGTCCAAACCCCTTCCATCGTCTTAAACCTAAAGCGGAGAGGAGTTGGAATACTATTCCAGAAAGTAATGACACTTGAGATCCAGACACAACTAACAAGTGAGACAGGCCTGTAAGCTTATACCTAGCCTTCATTTCTTCTGGAAGTTGTGTGCCATCTTCTCCAAAAATTAAACCAGTAAAGAGATGTGAGTAAGGATACGGAAGAGTAGAATTATGAAGATCTAGAATCTTTTCCTTGAGAAAATAAGCAAATCGTTTAAATGGGTTTCCTATTCGAGTTTCAAGTAAAGAAATTGAGCTAGCTTTTAATGTTCCAGAGAGACCTTTTCTCAACATGTAGGTGGGGTAATCAAAACTTCCAGGGTTTCTTGGTGGATCAGGAAATGTAGCTAGTGCGGTAACTAAATAAACTCCACCGTAATCAAGATCTTTAACATCGTGATGCCTCGGAGGTATAAGTAAAAAGATATTTCCTGAATCTAATTCTTTTACCTGAATCCTTGAGTCTGTTTTTAAATACTTTTTTTCAATAACTTGAACGTTATATTTTTTCTGAGTAGTATTACTAGAAATTGAGTTAATGTTAGAAATTCTTGCTTGATATATAAACAGCGTAGAAAGATAAAGGCCAAAAAACAAAAAGAGACAGGTATAACTCTGTTTTCCATGTGTTTTTTGTGTATAGTGCAATGTTACAAAAATAATAATTATTAATGTAATAACTATCCGTTGCGCTAAATGTGACTCATTTAGAGCTGTAACAGTACCTAAAATAGACGATAGCCAAATAAAAAACAAAAACATGCAATAAAAATAATTGCTTTTAATTTTTTCTTCAACTCATGTATTCTATCAAACATGAAGAAAAAGGCAGCGATTTTTGGTTTTATTCTATTAGCAATTTTAGCTGTATTACCATTTGGCCTAGATATACTTATGCCAGAGAAGGTAAATAAAGTGGAGTTTGCAGTAGATGGAATGACCTGCGAAGCATGTGAAGTTACACTTACTAAAACAGTAGAAAGACTACCTGGAGTCGTATCTGCAACATTTTCTCATACAGAAAAATTAGGCACGATTATCTATAAACCAAAAGATATTGGCATGTCTCAGCTTGCTCAAGCAATTGAGGATAAAGACTATATTGTTTTAAAGCAAAAAGGATCCAAAATGACTGTGATTGATATGGGTATCCAAATGCAAGGGCTAGGGAAGTAGATTAAATTTTAAGATACATACGATTGCACGTATCCCATCCCAAAACCCAATCTTTTTGCCTTCGTTATAGCGTCTTGCCTTATAAGAAATTGGTTTTTCTATAAGTCTTACACCTAACTTCGACAGCTTAGCCGTTATTTCAGGCTCCATGCCAAATCGTTTTTCTGTGACCGTAAGCTTTGAATACACCTCTTTAGTAAACACTTTATAGCAAGTCTCCATATCTGTTACTGAAAAGCTAGTAAACATGTTTGAAAGTGACGTTAAAAATTTATTTGCAAATGTATGAAGAAGGTATCTATCGCTTGCAAGGTCATCATTCAAAAAGCGAGATCCGTATACAACGTCTGCTTCTTTTTCTAAAAGAGGTTGTATAAGCATTTCATATTCATGCGGGTCATATTCTAGATCAGCATCTTGGATAATAAGGTAATTACCAGTCGCAACTGAAAGCCCAGTAGCAATTGCAGCTCCTTTTCCTTGGTTGTTAACTTGTCGAATCACAATATCTACCTTCGAAGAATAGGCATCTAAAATTCCAGGCGTGTTATCCGTAGAGGCGTCGTCTACAACAATAATTTCTTTATCAATACTTAATGGTACTGAGTGAACAAGTTCAAGTAATGTTCCAAGTGTACGTTCTTCGTTATAGCATGGGATAACAATAGATAGAGTAGGCATAATTAAAATTTAAAGTGAACGAAGAGTCTGCCAAAGTTTTTACTATCTTTGTCGATTCTATGATAGAGCTTCTTAATATGAGGCAAATTTAAAAATCGAAGTACTTTCTTTTTTAGCTGTCCGCTTCCTTTTCCAGGAATAATTTCAACAAGTTTTATTTTCTTATCAACAGCTTCTTGAATGATGTCATTGAGGGCGTCATCTATTTTTTGACCTTTGTTGAATATAGGGTGTAAATCGAGTTTTAATTTCGCCATAAAAAATATTTTACAACGGGTTGCAAAATCATCATAGCAAACGTATACTCTTGGACTACTGCGCTCCCCTGTAGCTCAGTGGCAGAGCAAGCGGCTGTTAACCGCTGGGGCGTTGGTTCGAATCCGACCGGGGGAGCCAAAGGATTGAAAGTTAATCATGTGGTTGTTAGAAAAGAACTTTATTGCAGATACTTCAATCCCCAACTCAGAGCCTCATTCTATTCCTAGAGAAGAGAAATTAAAGGCTATGTGCGCATTATTAACTGAGCATGATATCGCTCATTTTGTAACGCAAGGAACATGCTTAGGTCTTATTAGAGAAAAGCAACTAATCGAGTTTGATCACGATATAGATATAGCTTTTTTTGGTACAGATGTAAGTAAGTTGAAAGCTTTAGTACCAACTATGAAAGAGCACGGATTCTTCATTGAGGAAGTCACGCGTTCTAATTTGCGTCTTAAAATTCAAAATTGCTCAGCAACGATGGACTTATGGATCATATACAAACCTAATTTCTTTTACCGTTTACTAGGTAATAGGTGGTGGATAAATAATGCTCTATTTAAGACAGACTATTTTAATTCAGACATTGTTAATACTGTTGATGCTTACGATACGTCATTTAGAACACCAGCAGAAATTGAAACATATTTAGTGGAACATTATGGGCCTGACTGGAGAATCCCTCAAAAGGGGCATAATGCTATTTATAGAAGCTATTTATCTCAACTGCTAAATAAACTATTTGTTGATTCGCCAATGCCTTCGAAGTTTTCAGGTGTAGACCACATGAATACTTGGAAGCCTTGGGTGTCGTGGATATTACAAACATTTTTTCCTAATGCAAAGCTGACAAACCTATATAAGCATGCATCAAAAAATAAATAATATATTTATCTCTGAAGCATGTGGGTTTGTTCTCCAATATGTTCATGAAATTGATTTTCCAACACACTTAAACCTACTCGCTGGAAGTTACCCTTACTGTAAGCGATCGACTAAGTGTTCTGTCCCCTTTGTTAGAAAGGGTGATACAGGTTTTTCTTTTGGTGACATTCCTTTAAATCCAGAATCACAGTTAGTGCCAAATGGCCAAAAGACACACATCGTATATTCAGATAAAGCTCCAGTTAAGTCTGCTGGAGGAGGTATGTATAACAATGCAATTAACCAAGCTCAAATAATGAAGGCCTATAAAGCGTGTACACAAGTTGAGCTTTCAGATTCAAATATTGTTCTCCCTTGTGTTTTAAAAGAAGAAGATAGAGCTGCATTTATAGCTAAACACGACGGTATACATATACGTTTTGAGTTTACATCTGGAAAGCCAAGAGAGGCACATATCGTAAACGTTTCTACACATAAATTCGAAGAGTACCTGAACTCAATAACCGATGATAACGGAAATTGTATGAGTACTAATCCGGTGGTTAAAAAAGCGTTTAGGACACTTGTAACTCATAATGTAAGTGTGAATCAGATGTCGAGGTTATCGTATAAAAATATTCACGACAAACTTCCTTATCTTTCTAATGACGTTCAATTAAATAGAGAGGTCGACTTTTCAGTATTTAGAGAGGGAACTGTAATTATTAACAATATGCCACCTGGAACAGTGTTTAAATCTGTTGAGGCCGTACAAGATAGAATTGAATTTAGGATAGGCTCCAATCAACTCAAAGAATTGAAAGAAGAAATCGATACTAAAATTATAGGGCCTATTTCATTACTCTTATCGAGCTCAAATATTATTTTCTTAAATGCAGAAGAGGCCCACTCCTTGTTTTCTCTTGAATACAATGGGAATCACAGTGCAGAAGTTACAAAGGAATTAGCAAGAAAAATAAAAGCAGAATTTGGCGTTTCAAATGTAGTGATTTCAGATGAAGATCGACCCGTTACAGCTTTAATAGATGGAGAGCTTCTTCAAGAAAGTATTCCAGGTATAAATTCAGACTTAAGTGAAGCTATATATTCATTGCTAGGTCAGAATGACGCAAAGTTGAGAATTAAAGATCCAACAGGCTGTGGTGATACGCTAGCCCCATCATTCCAAATAGCTAGAAGCATTCCTGAATTTAAAACACTAAAACAGAAGCTCCAGTTTGCTATCTTTTGGGCAAGCGTTGTATACCGTGTTTCAGGTTCGAATTTAAAGGATTTACCAGATGCCACTTTGCGTGATTTAATGGCGCTCTGTTTAGAATCTACGGGCGCAGTATCAGCTGCATAAACCCACTTTTCGGAGGCAAACGTGACAACATTAATTATCGGCGCCGGTGGCGCAGGCAATGTATGTACTAAAAAATGCGAAAGCATGCCCGAGGTTTTCGGCAAAGTACATCTAGCAAGTAGAACATTATCCAAGTGTGAAAAGATTCAATCTGAGTGCGAAAATCCTATTACGATTTCCCAGATAGATGCTGACGATACTCAAGCTGTAATTGAGTTAATCAACCAAGTAGATGCCAAAATAGTCATTAATTTAGCACTCCCTTACCAAGACCTTACGATAATGGAAGCCTGTTTAGCGACGAAAGTTCCTTATTTAGATACAGCGAACTACGAACCAAAAGATGAGGCGAAGTTTTGTTATAAATGGCAATGGGACTACCAAGACAGATTTGTTTCTGAGGGTGTTCAGGCATTACTAGGTTCTGGTTTTGATCCCGGTGTAACAAACGTCTTTTGTGCCTACGCTCAAAAGCATTATTTCGATGAAATCCACACAATAGATATTGTGGATTGTAATGACGGGGATCATGGTCACCCTTTTGCTACAAACTTCAATCCTGAAATTAATATCAGAGAAGTGACTCAAAAAGGAAAGTATTGGGAAGAAGGGGAATGGAAAGAGATTGAACCTATGTCGATTTCTCAAGATATCGATTTTCCTGAAGTTGGTATTAGAAAAGGCTACCTTCTTTATCACGAAGAATTAGAGTCTTTAGTAGAGAACATTAAAGGCCTTAAGAAAATTCGTTTCTGGATGACATTTTCTGATGCCTACATTACACATTTAAATGTTCTTCAAAATGTAGGAATGACTCGAATTGATTCAGTCAAGTTTCAAGGGCAAGACATCGTACCTCTTCAATTTCTAAAAGCATTATTACCTGAGCCATCATCATTAGGTGAGAACTACGAGGGTAAAACATGTATTGGGTGTATTTTTAGGGGTGTTAAAGACGGTCAGAAAAAGAAAATTATGATCTACAACATTTGCCAGCACCAGGATTGCTATAACGAGGTGGAGGCGCAGGCTGTATCGTACACAACAGGTGTTCCAGCTATGATTGGCGCCAAGATGATTCTAGAGAATAAATGGACAGGTTCTGGCGTGTTTAACATGGAACAGTATGACCCTGATCCATTCATGGAAGACTTAAATAAATACGGCCTCCCTTGGAAGGTTATCGAATGTTAAAGACGCCTGTATACGTTATAGACGAAAGCGTATTAAGGCATAATCTAGAGGTTTTTAAATCAATTAAAGACCAGACTGGCTGCTCCATTATTTTGGCGCTAAAAGCCTATGCGACATATGCTACGTTTCCTTTAATGAGAAAATATTTAGATGGATGCACATCTAGTTCCTTAAATGAGGCAATTCTAGGGTATGAAGAGTTTGGAAAGTCGGTGCATATCTATTCACCTGGTTATACAAAGGAAGTAATGGAGCCTATTTCTAAAGCTGCATCTCACATGATATTTAACTCGCAGAATCAATTAGAGACATTTTTGCCACAGATTAAAGCATTAAAGTCGGATATGAAAATTGGACTAAGGCTTAATCCAGAGCATAGTGAGGTTGAGAAAAATATTTATAACCCATGTGCCCCATGCTCAAGATTTGGGGTAACCTCTAGTGAATTAGATAAATCTAAACTAGAAGGTATAGATGGCTTTTTAATACATGCGTTGTGTGGCCATGGAGCCGATGCTCTAGAAAGGCTGATGCAAGCTGTAGAAGATAAGTTTTCAGATATATTGCACAAGGTAAAGTGGGTAGACTTTGGTGGTGGGCACATGGTGACTAAACCTAATTACGATAGAGATTTGCTTATAAAAATCATAAATAAATTTCAGAAAAAATATAACGTGCAAGTAATATTAGAGCCTGGTGAGGCAATGGTTGTTAAAGCAGGAGTTTTAGAAACCACTGTCGTAGATATCGTAAAAAACGATATGGAGATCGCCATTATCGACAGTTCAGCTACTGCTCATATGCCAGATGTACTTGAAATGCCGTATAGACCAGATATTACAGACGCTGCAAAGCCAAATGAAAAGAAATACACCTATCGTATCGGAAGTACATCATGCCTCTCTGGAGATGTTATAGGCGACTATTCCTTTGACGAGCCACTCAAGATAGGGGATAGGGTGATTTTCGAAGATATGGCCCAATATACAATGGTTAAAAACACGACCTTTAACGGAATCGACTTGCCTAATATTGCAGTAAAACGTGAATCTGGAGAGATAGAGCTAGTTAAAGAATTCGGATACGAAGACTTTAAGCGTCGTCTGTAGATTACTTTCTTAAAAGAATCCGACGTTTAAAAGAACCTCGCTGAATTAAAAACTCGAATAAATCGTCATCGCCTATGGCGGCTTTATATTCAGGGATAGTGTCGACGGACTTACCGTTAATAGACACTACCACATCACCAGGCGTGATAAAGCGTTGATAGGCTTCACTTTGTGGCGCAACATCTGCAACAAGAAGACCACGTTTCGAGCGAATTCTATAGCGTTGTATTAGGTCCTCATCTAGTTCCATTAATGAAAGTCCAAACGGGTCTGTATCCAATGTATTCGCATCAGCCTCAATAGGCATAAGTGTGACATGTGTTTTATTCCTCTTACCGTTACGTAAGTACATAATCGCTACTTTTTTTCCTACAGGAGTTTCAGTTACTTTTGATCTTAAGGATTTAAAGTTGCTAACATTTTTACCATCATATTGAACAATTACGTCTCCTTCTTTTAGTCCTGCTTTTTCAGCACTACTATTTTTAACAACACGACGAACAAAGGCTCCTTTTTTTGAATCCAGTTTAAATCGTTTCATTGTCATATCACGAATAGGTTCAATCACAACACCTAATGACCCTCTAATAACACGACCATTCTGTTTAAGGTCTTCCATAATACGAGTTGCCATATTCACTGGAATCGCAAACCCAACGCCCATATATCCACCACTTTGAGTATAGATAGCTGAGTTAATACCAATAAGCTCTCCATCAATATTTAATAAGGCTCCACCTGAGTTTCCGGGGTTAATAGCTGCGTCTGTTTGAATGTAGTCTGAGTAGATGTCACCTTCTAAGTCAGCTCTTCCTACTGCCGAAATAATACCTACAGTTACTGTGCCTGAAAGCCCAAATGGGTTCCCAATTGCTATGGCCCATTCACCGACTTTGATTTCATCTGAATCGCCCAACGGCATAATAGGTAAGTTTTTTTCTTCAACTTTGAGTAAAGCTAGGTCTGTCTTTTTATCGGAACCAATAACCTTTGCTTCAAGCTCTCGGCTATCTGATAACGTCACAACAACTTCAGTCGCATTCTCGATAACATGGAAGTTAGTCAGAATGTAGCCGTCTGAAGACACAATAACTCCAGACCCAATACCACCTGGTCTTTCTTGTTGATAGTTATATTCTTTCGGCATACCAAAGAAGTCGTATCCATATTGTAGGCGTTGAGAGGATCGCTTTTTTGTACTGATACTTACAACTGCAGGTTGCCCTTTTTCTGCAACGTAAGTAAAGGCATTAGCCTGTGCTTTTAAAGACGAAAGTTGAGCATCGACGGGTGTCGACTGAATGGAAAGGGGAAGTAGTACTAGAAGAAGTAATAATAATCTAAGCATCCTGATAGAACTAACCTAATAGACGACACATATTTTGTCCACTTAATAACCTGTGTATAATGTTGGGCTATGGAATTTAACTCATATTTAACTGAAGAGAAAGAATACGCTTTATTAGGAGCCCAAAAACGCGCTGAAAAGCTTAAAAATGCAGGCGTTGATGTTATCAATTTAACAGTCGGAGATCCAAAAGAAAGTACGTTTGAACCTCTCAAAGACTTATTAATTTCTCAAATACAAAAAATGACACACTCTCAGTATCCAAAAGCTGCGGGAGATCCAGAATATCTAAAAGCCGTAAGTAAGTGGGCCAAAACCACATACGGACAAGATATTGATCCAGAAACTGAGATCCTATCTTGTAATGGCTCTAAAGAAGCTATTTTTACAATTCCAATTGCCCTTAAATGGACATCGAAAAAAGTATTTGTTCCATCCTTATCATATCCAGTCTATGAGATGTCAGCTGGTTTGCTAGGAATCGATGTAGAAACATTACCTATTAGTAGAGAAACAGACTTTTTACCTGATTTAGATGCTATTTCAGATGAAAAGTGGGCAGAGTGCGGAATCTATTGGATTAACTCCCCTCATAACCCAACTACAGCTATTGCGTCAAACGAGTATTTAGAAAAGCTATTAGCCATAGCTGAAAAACACGATTTTCTAGTGTGCTCAGATGAATGTTATAACGCTCTTTACTATAGCGAAAGACCTGCGTCATGCATGAACTTCCCAAACTCAAAGCAATGGTTAATGTTCAGATCACTATCAAAACGAAGTCATATGACGGGTTTTCGCGTAGGTGCCATGATTAGTAAAAACAGAGAGCTCATGTCTTATCTAAGAAAAATGAGAGCTTCCATGGGCGTAGGAACACCAACATTTATTCAAAAAGCAGCGATTACAGCCTGGGAAGATGTTGTTCATCCAAAAGAAAATGCAGAACGCTATAAGAAAAAGAGAGATATGATTCTGCCAGTACTTAAGGAAAAAGGATTTGATATTTTTGGGGCAGAGGCAGGCTTTTACCTATGGTTCAGCCATCCAAATATTGAAACATCAGAGGAGCTCTGTGATCTCTTTGCTGAGAAAGGCATTGTTATTACACCAGGTACTGCTTTCGGAAAAGATGGAGAAGGCTACGCAAGAATGGTGTATTGCGATACAGAGGAGATAATTGAAAAAGTAATTTCTAGAGTTAAGGAGATATCATGTTAGATAAGTTTGTAGTAGACCTACTAAACATTGAATCTCCAACATTTAAAGAAGAGACAATCCAACAACATGTAAAAGAGACCATTCTTGAATATTGCTCCGGGGTTAAAACATTCGAGGCAAAAGGCTCATTAATTGCATGCGATCATCCGTTTAAAGAAAACAAGCCACACTTAGCACTAGTTGGGCATACAGATGTTGTGCCTTCCTTTTTTAAGGCCTACCAAGAAGGGGATCAGCTACATGGAGCAGGCGCTTCAGACATGAAGGCGGCTGTTGGTGTTTTCTTATATCTATTTACTAAACATCCTGAAATTAGAGAAAACTACAACTTATCTTTAATTTTTTATGTAAGAGAAGAGGGCACCGCACTTCATGACAATGGGCTGTATAGCTTAATTGAATCTTTCCCAGACTATTTCAACTCTATAGATTTAGCGTTAGTTGGCGAACCGACAAACAATACTATCCAGGTTGGCTGTGTAGGAAGTATTCACTGTGAAGTAAAAATAAAGGGCCAATCAGCTCACTCAGCAAGACCTTGGGACGGTGAAAATGCATTATACAAAGCTGTTCCGTTTATTCAGTACATAGAAAAGCTCAAAAAAGAAAAACACACCATTTTCGGTGTCGATTTTTATGATGTGATTAGTATCACAGAAAGTCATTCAGAAAAGGGCAGAACATCTGTTCCTGGTGAGTGGCATTGCAATATTAATTATCGGTTTGCTCCAACAAAGACTCTCGAGCGGGCTGAAGATCATTTATACAACGTTCTCAAAAAGGCTGGTTTGTCAGATGATGAATTCAATATTACCGATGCCGTATATGCTGGGGATGTTATTGAAAACGCAACGATGAAAGATTTAGTCAGTAAACTTGGAGCGCCTATTGAAGCAAAACAAGCATGGACAGACGTTGCCCAGTTATCTAAATTAGGTGTCGCAGCATTTAACTATGGACCTGGCTTAACTGCTCAGGCTCATAAACCAAACGAATATATCAATGTGTCGGATATTCATGCCTACACACAACAACTACTAACAACATTACAAGGAGACAACAATGGGTAAATCATGGATCGGATATGGCGTAAGAAGACGTAAAGACGAAATAACATTAGACGTAACATTTTCAGTAATAGAGGCCTCTAATTCAGCTTTATCAAATTTAGCAGGTTCAACTGAAACTGGTTTCTATGTAATAGACGAAGCTGGTGCAGCTTCAGCCTCATTACCGTATGTATCAACAACAGAATCATACGCAGATATAGATTGTGGAGTATTTGTTCTTAAGGACGATAGCCAAGGTGTAGAAACAGCAGAAGAAGGCTATTTTAAGCTTCAGCTAATCTCGAAGCGCCTTGTTCAGCCGCATGGTGTTAACTTAGCAGGTGTCTTCGGAAAGTTAGAAAATGTGGCGTGGTCAAACTATGGACCTATTAGGCTTCAGGATGTCGATTCCGTAAGGATAGAAAAGTTAGGTTCAGTAACACCTCTTTCTATTACTCATGTAGACAAGTTTCCATATATGGTGAACTACCATATTCCATCTGGAATTCGTATTGCAGATGCAGGTCGTGCAAGACTAGGTGCTTACTTAGGTGAAGGTACCATAATCATGCCTGCAGGTTACGTAAACTTTAATGCTGGTACAGAAGGTAACGCTATGGTTGAAGGCCGCGTTTCTGGCGGCGTATTCGTTTCTAAAGATAGTGATATCGGTGGTGGAGCTTCAATTATGGGTACACTCTCAGGTGGGAATGATCACGTAATCGAAATTGGCTCTAAGTGTTTACTGGGCGCAAACTCTGGAACAGGTATTTCTCTTGGTTACGGATGTACTATCCAAGCCGGAGTATATATCACAGCAGGAATGAAAATCAGTCTATTAGATAAAGAAAATAAACCTGTAGATATAAACGGGAATAGTGTAGATAAAGGTCAAAACATTGTTAAAGCAATGGAGCTTTCAGGAAAAGACTACTTACTCTTCATTCAAGACTCACAAACAGGAGAAGTGATCTGTAAACCAAACACAAAAATTATCGTATTAAACGAGGAGCTACACGCTAACAACTAATGAACTTCGACACGCTGCCTAGAGAAAACGGCAAAGTTAAGCTCAAATCAAGAGACTACTCGCTTGTAGATGTTCTTGATACTCTTCGTGATTTAGATACGAACTATGTAAAGTGGGTTCGCCAATCTCAGCTTGATCAAATGACGATTAAAGGGGAATTCGATAAAGTATCTCCATTTATTTTAGTTCCTATTTATATAACTAATGAAGATAAAAAGAACGGCAACTTTATTCATATGGCGTTTGCAAACCATGGGTTAATTCCATATTGTGAATACGAGGTCCTTGAATCCCATAAGCTAGATGATCCAAAATTCTTCTGGGACTACAAATTAGATCCCAACCAACCAAAAGAGTTAAAGT
>Ga0066825_10000555_pt1 | contig 11940 bp, 6 predicted proteins | sample ETNtaG_6_FD_65608 | JGI IMG/M metagenome (GOLD analysis project Ga0066825, IMG submission 65608) | Marine microbial and viral communities from oxygen minimum zone, Eastern Pacific Ocean - ETNP201306SV45 | ecosystem: Environmental > Aquatic > Marine > Oceanic | place: Pacific Ocean: Eastern...
GGGTAATAGTTACATTGCGATCGTTATACCGCACTGCAAAAACTCCCGCTAAACGGCGTGATTTTATACGCAAACATTCCACAGAGAGCGACCCGATGAGAATGAACGCAACACCTATCCGCACCCTGCTGGCCCTGGCCTCAATAGCCGTTGTCGCCACGGGTTGTGTCACCGCCAAACCCACCGAAACGGAAGCGGGGTCGGCAACCGCTGCCGCACCTGCGCCGGCAGTGTCAATGGCGCCCGCGGTCGTGGCCGCAGTCGCCAAGCCAGACGACTGGTGCGACCGGTATCCCGATTCATTTGAATGCGAAGATGCAGCGGCACCGGTAACCGCACCGGATGACTGGTGTGAAAAATATCCGACCTCATTTATGTGCCAGGAAGAGGCACCCGCAGTAGCCGCACCGGATGACTGGTGTGAAAAGTATCCCACCTCATTCATCTGCCAGGAAGAGGTCGCCGCAGGGCAGACTTCCTCAGAAGACTGGTGTGATCGTTATCCCACCTCCTTCCTCTGCCAGGAAGAAGTACCCGTCCCGATGATTTCAGCCTACGTAGTTCAGGCCGGGGATCATCTATGGGGCATCTCCTCGCAGCCGAAGGTATACGGTGATCCCTACCAGTGGCCGCTTCTTTTCAAGCGCAACCGGGCCGATATCACAGATGCGGATCTGATCTATCCAGGACAGATGATCCAGATCGAGCGAGACATGAGTGATGCTCAGATTCAGGAAGCTATTGATCACGCCAGAAGTCGCGGCGCATGGGTTCTGGGTGTGGTGGAAGGCAGCGACCTGAGATACCTGCAGGCGGCTGGATCAACTGATGCGGCCAATGCGACGGCTGAACAGGCTGCAGCGATGATTGCCCAGGCCGGTGCTGACCTCAAAGCAGCCAAGGCTGCCAAGGGAGAATGGCGTATTCTTGATTCCGCCACAGGTGGAAGTGCAGTGCCGCTCAGCAAAGCCCTGAAAGCGGCGCAGAAACTCCTGGATGGGGGTGATGCGTCTGAGGCATACCGGCTGGCTCAGCGGGTTTCGGAGTCTGCGAAACTGGGGGCTGCCCAGTCTGCGGAACAGGCGAGCGCTGCCCCGACTTATAACTGATCTACGTTCAAAAACCAAAAAAGCCCCGCTTTGCGGGGCTTTTTTTTGTCTGGCTGCACTGGCTTGAGGTTATATTGGCTTTAAGGTTATGAGCACTTCCACACCGACAACACTCTGGAATCGGCAAATGATTCGCCGCATCCTCGCTCGGATCAAGACAGAGCGTCTGCCAAGTGTGGCCTCGGCCCTGGCATTTACCACCTTGCTCGCCTTGGTGCCATTGCTGACTGTGATGTTTGCCATCCTCTCCATGTTTCCCTTTTTTGTGGAGTGGAGAGACGAGATCGAGACGCTGCTTTACAGTAATCTGGCGCCTGCAACAGGAGATGCGGTGCAAACCTATCTGCGGGAATTCGCCGGTCAGGCAGGTAGCCTGACGGGATTGGGTCTTGCGGGACTGTTGGTGACAGCACTATTGCTGCTCTCGACGATTGAAGACGCATTCAATCAGATCTGGAGTGTTGCCAAGGGTCGGACGCTGTCGCAGCGCCTGCTTCTGTACTGGGCTATGCTGACTTTGGGACCGATATTGATGGTGATCAGTATCGCTGTGACGACTTATCTCGGCTCGAACGTGTTGGGTCAATGGGTCTCCGCGGCGTCCGGACCCCACGAGGTGGTGCTGGGGGCATTGCCGGTGTTACTGCAGGCGCTTGGATTTTTCCTGATGTATCTCATCGTGCCGAGCTGCCCTGTCAGGCCGCGATCGGCTTTGGTTGGGGCAGTCGTCACGCTTGCGCTTTTTGAACTGACAAAGTTTGGCTTTGTGATCTTTATCTCAAACTTTGATACTTACCAGATAATTTATGGGGCGATGTGGAGCATTCCTGTATTTTTGCTTTGGATCTACCTCTCCTGGCTGGTGATACTGCTTGGGGCCTGTATCAGTGCAGAGATAGATGTGAGGCCCAAAAGCCCTGACCCGTTGCCAAGAGTGGCGCCCGTCATAAAAGGTCCTCGGTGAGGTCAGGAGCGCATCACGGATGAAGTCACTGATCGGGATAAACTTACTAAGTGCAAGAATCCGAATCCTTAATAATTAATGTATTATAATATTCTGAAACTACTTCAGAAATAAGCCTCGATTCGGTTAGTTACTGATGAAAATCCCCCAGTTTGCCTTCGTAGCGTTGACCGCCTTGTTAATGGCAATGGCCTTACCGTCAGCCGCCAGCGAGACTCGGGATCCTTCCGAGTTCTTCTTTCAGGACAGTTTCAATGATCTCTCTGAGGAAGCTGAACTGGCTCAGGACGAGGGCAAGATCGGTGTGCTGGTGGTATTTGAGACTGACGATTGTCCCTGGTGTGATCGCATGAAGGAGACAGTACTCAATCAGGCGCAGGTGCAGGATTATTTTCGACAGCACTTTCGATTGATCGGGCTAAATACCGACGGTGACGCTCTGGTGACGGGCTTTGATGGTCAGGAAGTCTCCGAAACAGACTTCGCGCTCTTGCACAACCGTGTACGCGCCACGCCCGCATTTCTTTTCTTCGATACCGAAGGGGAGCTCTTGGTCCGGTTTACGGGTACCACGCGTGATCCGGAAGAATTCCTTTGGCTTGGCGAGTACGTTGTCAAAGCGCATTTTGAGCACGAGCGATTTTCAAGTTATAAGCGTAGGCGGAGGGCGGCGTCGTCCTGAGCGGGAGTCTGTCTTCGTGCCGCCGAAGGAACTTGGTTGATTCATGAAGGCAACGGGCCGCATATCAATCCTGTGCGTGGCAGTGTCATGCTTCCTCTGCCCCGCGTTGGCGTTGGGCGAAGAAGAGCGTGTTCACCCCCCTTTGCCCGAGCCGTTGACCTTGTCCGACGCGCTGTTGATCGGGATCCAGTCACACCCCAAGTTAGTGGTGGCCCAAAGTCAGGTAGCCGAAGCCGAGATCAGCTCGGGAAAAGTGGACGCCAGTTATGGCGTCAATGCTTTCGTTGAATTGCAGCCACGACTGTCGAGCCGCGCGGCTGCGGACAATGTCGATTTTCAAGATGACAGCCGCTATGGCCTGGTTATCAGAAAGCGTTTAACGGACTTTGGCCGAACCGAAAGCAGAAAAGAAGCGGCCCAATCGGATATTGCGGCAAGCCAAGCCCGTTTTGTCACCCGTCTCGACCGTCATAGATTGGAAATCATGCGCAGTTTCTTTGCCGTGATCCTTTCAGACCAAGCCTATCGGGCGCGTAACGAACGACTGGCGATAGAGTATTTCCGTTATTCCCGGATGGCGGAAAGACGCGATCGCTTTGAGCAGTATTCAGATCTTGAGGTCGCGAAGCAGGAGGCGGCCTATCGCAAGGCCTATGTGGCACGGCATCGTGCGGATCTTGAGCGTCGGCAGCGACGTCATGCGTTGGCACTAAAGTTAGGCCGGCCTGGCGAACTGTCGAGTGAATTGGTGGCGCCTGACCTCTCTGCCTACCGTGACCGGGATATCCCTGAGTACAACGATATCATCGATGAAGCGATTGCCACTTCCTCTATATTGAAAGCGCATAGAGCCAATGTTGCCTCAGCTCAAGCGAAGGTGTCCGTTGCAGAGAAACTCAATTCGCCGGTACTGAGCGCCGACTTTGAGGCGAGGGAATATCACGACAGTTCCTTTTCCAGTCGTGACCGCTATCGGCTGAACCTCAAATTCATCATGCCGCTTTTTGACGGGACTCACGTGCGTGATACCGAGGTTGCACTCGCGGAAAATGCTTTGGCGCAAAAGCGGGCTGAGCTGCTCATGGCTGAATATGGTGTCCGTGAGGACTTGCTTGCCTTAATCAGCGATCTTCTGGTCAACCGGGCGGCAATTGTTGCTGCCGAAGCGGACGAGACCTATCGAAGCTATTACCAGGACCGCAGCCGGGCGATGTATGAGATGGAGATGCGCTCGGATCTGGGTGATGCCCAGGCTGCTGTCGCGGAAGCAATGCTGGAAGCCGCAAGAGTGGATTTTAAACAGGTGTTGCTCTGGGCCGAATTGGACGCCTTACTGGCCCGGCCGCTTGCTCTGATGGAGGAAGACTGAACTTATGAAAAACGGATTCCGGATTTTGTTGCTGGGACTGCTGTCATTAACTACCGGTACGCTAATCGCTGATACCTTCGATGCCGTCGTGGATTGGAACCGACGGGTCGAAATCGGTTTTGGCATGTCTGGTCAGGTCAAGGCCGTTGAGGTGGGGCCGGGAGATGCTGTTGCCGCAGGCGCGGTACTGGTCTCGCTCGATACCGTTCTGCTCGAGATTGCGGTCCGCAAGGCTTTAAATACCAAAGCGATCAGCGAAGCACAAATGGAAAGACAGCTTGCCGTTGTTGAGCGGGAACAGACGCTTTACGACGAGGGAGCACTTTCCGCCGTACAGTTGGAGAAAGTGGAACTGGATCTTTCCCGGACCGAATTCGCCGTTAACGATGCGCAGCTTGAGCATCGGAGGGCGCGCCATCTGCTCGAGCTCGCTACGCTTACCGCGCCTTTTGATGCGTGGGTCGTGGATTCCGGCTTTATGCCCGGGCAGTTCGTGCATCACCAAGCAGATTCGCCAGTGTTGATGACACTCGCAGAGCGAGGACGCTATCTGGCCAAAGCTGAAGTAGATGGGACCGCTGTCGAGCGATTAACCGATAGCCCGGATATTGAGATCCGACTCGGAGACAAAACCTTTGAGGCGCTGCAAAGCCGTATTGGACTCGAGCCAATTGCTGACGGCAATGACGGACAGCGTTACCTGCTTAGTGTGCAGTTCGAAAGCGATGGCCTCATCCGCCCAGGGACGTCCTGTACGGTCTTGGTGCCGTAATGTGTTCGGAGAATGAGCGGTTGAGCAGTTAAAGCGAACTGAGTGTTTTCAGCGTCGCAACGAAGGCATCCAGGGCGTAATCGACGGTCTCTCCCGTCGCCCGGTTGCGATACTCCACAAGTCCCTTGGCAAGACCTCTTTCTCCGATGACGATGCGGTGCGGGATGCCGATCAGGTCCATTTCTGAGAACATGACGCCGGGTCGTTCATCGCGATCGTCGAGCAGAACCGAAAATCCCGCTTCCCCGAGTTCTGCGTATAGGGCCTCGACGGCGTTGGCAACCTGTTCGGATTTTTTCAGCCCGATTGGTACGATGCAGACATCAAATGGTGCAAGGGGTGCCGGCCAGATGATGCCGTTTTCGTCATGGCTCTGTTCTATTGCCGCAGCGACGATTCGAGTAATGCCGATCCCATAGCAGCCCATATAAAAAGGCTGACTGCGACCTTGTGCATCAAGAAAATTTCCGTCGAGCGCTTCGCTATATTTGGTGCCGAGTTGGAATACGTGACCCACTTCGATGCCGCGTCGGACCTGAATCGGTTGTGAAGGATCGGTGGGGCAGGGATCCCCCTCGACCGCCTGGCGCAGATCGTGTGTCGTGGGTTCCGCAAGATCGCGACCCCAGTTGACTCCCTGCAGATGAAAGCCGTCTCGGTTCGCTCCGCAGACGAAGTCTGACAGTGCACCGGCATCATGATCGACGATGACGGGGATCTTGAGTCCGACAGGGCCGACGGAGCCTGGTGCCGATCCGGTCGCCTCTTCAATTTCCTTGGCGCCCGCCATCCGCAGGGGTTTGGCGATCTCATCGAGGGTTTCTGCCTTAACACTATTGAGATCATGATCACCGCGCAGGACGAGGGCGACAGGCATATCGCCACTGCCTTGGACAATCAATGTCTTGAGCGTTTGCTTTGCGTCGATTTTGAGAAACGTGCTCAACTCGGCGATGGTGTGCACATCGGGGGTAGCGACTTCCGCCATAGTCTCCTTGGCATCGGGCCGTTCACAAGACACCGGCGTCAGGTCCACCTTTTCTACATTGGCTGCGTATCCGCACGGGGAGCAGAACGCGATGGCATCTTCGCCGGACTCGGCCAACACGTGGAACTCATGTGAGAAATTACCCCCAATACTTCCGCTATCTGCTTCTACCGCCTGGGCCTGAAGTCCCAGCCGTTCGAAGATCCGTACATAGGCGTCATACATGGACTGGTAGCTTTGTGACATCCCGTCGCTGTCGCGGTCAAATGAGTAGGCATCCTTCATGATGAATTCGCGCGAGCGCATGACTCCAAAGCGCGGTCGAATTTCATCGCGGAATTTGGTCTGGATCTGATACAGGTTGACCGGCAGTTGGCGGTAACTGCGGATTTCTGAGCGAGCAAGGGTCGTAATGACTTCCTCATGGGTGGGCCCAAAGCAGAAATCCCGCTCGTGGCGGTCCTTGAATCTGAGCAACTCCGGCCCATAGTCATCCCATCGGCCGGAATGCTGCCAGAGTTCAGCCGGTTGGACTGCCGGCAGCAGCACCTCCTGGGCGCCGGCGCGATCCATTTCTTCCCGGACGACCTGGCTGACCTTGGAGAGCACCCGGTGGCCCAGCGGAAGCCAGTTGTAGACACCCGCGGCGACCTGGCGGATCAGGCCGGCCCGCAGCATGAGTTGGTGACTCACAATCTCTGCATCAGCCGGGACTTCTTTTAAAGTGGCAAGAAAAAATTGGGACGTACGCATAAGTCGTATCAGTTTCTGGTCCGGATGATGAAGTGTATGCCTTTTCCAGAAAAGACGGGAGAGGCGGTGTCCTTTTGCAAGCGCCGCCTCTCAAAGACTATGGGGTTTCCGTTATGACGGGATCCGAGTGTGAGCCCAGTTGCCCCGCTTCACTGACAGCCACGGACAGCATTGCAAAATCCGGACTGGCGGATTTTTGCAGATCATGAATCATCTGGGTAAGTCGTCCGGTTTCTGTTTGGTGCTGCTGGACCCATTGCCGTACGGCGGCTTTGCCTCGCCCGGTCTGGCTGTTCAGTATGAGCGCACTGATCGTGCGCTGTGTCAGATGAAGATCTGACCGTAAAGTCGTTCGTGCCAGGGCGTGCCAGTGGTTATCTGTGGACAGGTCACGAATCCGGTCTGAAAGCCAATGCAGGCCGAGCCGGTCTCCGATATCAAAATACACCGTAGCAACCTGGGCGATCCCAAAGTTGCCTTTGCCGGCAACGTCAGCAATATCCAAAGCTCTGGATAGACCCGCGAGTTCAGCGATGTCATTTGCGATAGCGGGAGGCACGTCGGCATTGAGGTAACGGCGCACCCGGCGTTTCTGGATGAGACGGTTGGAGGCGGCAAGCACCCGCGGGAAACCCCGTCGCAATTGGTCGACGGTGTCGCGAAATTCGCTGACCGCAAAAGCGATGTCGATAGGTTGCGGCCGGTAGCGAAGCAGCCAGAGGATGGCCTGTTCGAGCAGGATCCGGGTTTCGTGCATCAATTCTTTTTGAATTTTTGAGGTCACGGCGTTGTCGAGGCCTTCGACTTCGTGCCAAAGATCGCGAAGACGGAATATTTCGCGTGCTGCCGCATAGGCTCGAGCGGTATCAGATGGACGGGCACCCGTGAGTTCGTTCATGCGCAGCGTGAAGCCCGGGCCTACCCGATTAATCATGCTGTTCGTGACATGGGTCGCGATGATTTCCCGACGGAGCCGGTGGGCAGGCATAAGATGCTTAAAGCGTGAGCTCAGTGCTGTTGGAAAATAGCGTTCAAGATCTTCCGCCAGGAACGTATCCTCGGGCACGTCTGAGTCGAGCAGCATCTGGAAGGTGGATATCTTGCTGTGACTGAGCAGGACAGCCAGCTCGGGTCTCGTTAAACCCTTTTTCTCAGCAATTCTTTTCTTGATCTCGCCCTCGTTTGGCAGATACTCGAGTCCCCGGTCCAGCCCATAGCTCTTTTCGAGTTGCCGCATCGCCCGAGCATGATGGTGTATGAGGTTCGGAGCCTGATCCACCGCCGAAGCCAACGCCTGGGTCTGCAGGTAATTGTTGCGCAACACCAGTTGGGCAACTTCCTCGGTCATTTGGCTTAGCAGGTTGTTGCGCTCATCGACGTTTATCTCCCCAGCCTCAACTGCCGCATTGAGCAGAATCTTGATGTTGACTTCGTGGTCTGAGGTATCGACTCCAGCAGCATTGTCAATGGCGTCTGTGTGACACAGCCCCCCTCGCTGGCTGTACTCGATTCGGGCAAGCTGGGTTAAGCCGAGGTTGCCGCCTTCGCCAATCACACGACAACGCAACTCGGAGGCATCTGCCCGTACCAGATCGTTGATACGATCGCCGACGGATTCATGGGTTTCTGTTGATGCTTTTACGTAAGTCCCAATGCCACCGTTGAAGAGCAGGTCGACCGGGCTTTTGAGCATTTCGTGAATCAGCTCATCGGGACTCAAAGTCTTGGCACTGATGCCAAGTGCCTTCTGCGCGGCCTCGGACAAGTCGATCGATTTGATGTCACGAGGCCACACGCCGCCGCCCTCAGAAATAAGATTCGGATCGTAGTCTTCCCACGTTGACCGGGGCATCTGGAACAGGCGTTCACGTTCTGCATAAGAAGCGGCTGGATCGGGATTGGGATCAATGAAAATATGCAAATGGTTGAAGGCACCGACGAGTCGGATGTGGCGGGATAACAGCAGGCCATTGCCAAAAACGTCACCCGACATATCACCGATGCCCACTACCGAGAACGGCTGACTCTGGGTATTGATGTCCAGATCACGGAAAAGCCGTTTGACAGATTCCCAGGCGCCACGCGCGGTGATGCCCATCGCCTTATGGTCATAGCCAGTTCGGCCTCCCGACGCGAAGGCATCGTCCAGCCAGTAGCCATATTCGGCAGCGACTTCATTTGCCATATCGGAAAACGTAGCGGTTCCTTTGTCTGCCGCGACCACCAGATAGGGATCGTCCTGATCGTATCGAACCACTCTGGGAGGCGGAATCACCGAGTCATGATCTCGGTTGTCAGTGAGATCGAGCATGCCGCGGATGAAGGTCTTATAGCAGGACTCAACCTCTTCGTTCCGCTCGTTGGGCGCACAGTCCGCCAATCGCCTGACGATAAATCCCCCTTTGGAACCCACCGGCACGATGACCGCGTTCTTCACGATCTGTGCTTTGACCAGACCCAGTACTTCGGTTCGGAAGTCCTCCGGCCGATCTGACCAGCGCAGACCTCCGCGCGCTACCAGGCCGCCACGCAGATGGATGGCTTCGACGCGCGTTGAGAAAACGAAAATCTCGACCATGGGTCGAGGTTGGGGCATACGGGTAATCGCGGCGCAGTCTATCTTGAAGGAGAGTCGTTCAGGCTGTTGCGGGTTGCGCTGCTGAAAATAATTCGTCCGCAGTATGGCCTCAATCAGATTGACGTAAGCCGACAGGATCCGGTCTTCATCCAGATTGGCGACCCGCTCCAGACCTTGCTGAATGTCTGCCCGAATCGTTTCCAGGGCCCCGGACCGTTCATCCTGCAGGTCCGGATCAAAGCGGGTCTCGAACAAGCGGACGATTCGCTGAACCATGTGGGGGTTCCCGGCAAGTGTCTCAATGACGTAGTCCTGGCTGTATCGAAAGCGGATCTGTTTGAGGTACCGGTAAGCGGCCCTCAAAAAGGTGGTCTGCTGCCAGTCGAGCTGTGCTCTGAGCGCCAGTCGATTGAAGCCATCATTGTCTGTTTGTCCCTGCCAGATTCTCCGAAACAATCGCTCAAAGTCAGACTTGCTCTTTCCAATCTCGATGTCGCGTTGGTCATGGTCAGCAAGATCAAAAATATGCAGAAAGACGGTCCGGCCGCTTGTGCTTTGGATTCGAAAAGGGTTTTCCGTCAGTACGTGGAGCCCGAGGTTTTCGATGACGGGCAGTACATCAGACAGCACCACGGCACTCTCAGGGGAATACAGTCTCAGTTGTGCCTCGTGGGCGGCGTATCCTGGTGGTTGTTGAAGCGCAATCTCGAGCTGTGCCTCAGTATCTGCCTTTGTAATGTGAACAAGATGATCAAGCCCCTCGGCCGGAGAGAAGTCCTCGCGAAAGGCGGTGGGAAAAGACTCTGCCCATTCATCGGCCAGCGCAAGGCCTTCCCCGTCTCCGTGATGATCCTGCAGCAGATGACTAAGCTCATCGGGCCAGGAGCGCGTTAATTCTCTGATCCGGGATTCGACCTGCTTCAATTCCGGAGAGTGCGCTGTCCGCGGATCGACACTGATGAGGTAGTGAATGCGGGTCAGTACCGATTCGGAGAAGTACACGTTAAATTCGTAAGACTGGCCACCGAAAGACGCCATCAGCGCGTCGCCGACCTTCTGTCGCAGACCACTATTGAAGTGTTCGCGGGGCACAAAGACCAGGCACGAATAAAACCGGGAGAACCGGTCCCGCCGCACGAATACCCGGGTGCGCCGACGTTCCTGCAGGTCGAGCATTCCCATTGTCGTATCGTAAAGTTCGTCCTGGGTAATCTGAAAGAGATCGTCTCGGGGATACCGCTCGATCAGATTTTGCAGCACCTTTATGCCGTGGCCTTGCTCCGGAAGGCCGCTACGCGTCAGTACGTACTGAAGTTTTTGTCGGGAACCCGGAATGTCCATTACGCTGCGGTTGTATGCACCCGCGGCAAAAAGACCGACAAGACAGGTTTCTCCGATAAGGTCACCGACAGAATTTCGATGGCGTACGAAAAGAACGTCCATATAGGCAGGCCGGTGCACAAGAGAGCGTTTGCTGGACTTGGTGATCATCACCGGATCACTGTCTCCAGGATCAATTGTGATGTTGTCCGGCAGGACCGAAAGCCGATCGATCAGATCAAGATCGTCGCGTGGTCTCAGGATCCCGAGCGCTGAGGTTGCCTGAGGCAGCAACCGGGCATCTTCGTCGGATGACATGTCATAACGCACGGCTCCCAGAAAAGTGAAATTTTCCTCGCCGATCCATCGACATAACGCACAGGCCTCTGAGTGGGCGTTGTCGTCTTCCGATGCATCGGGGGTATCAAGATCTTCTGCAAGTGAGAGGGCGAGTTCGCGCATGGCAATGCGATCATCATTCGCGGCCGAGACCTCGTTCAGGACCCGAGTCAATTCGGAAACGATGTGGTCGAGCCGTTCGGTCCGGAATTCACGGCTGATGTGGAAACACAAAAAGGATTCAGAGGCGGCGTCAGCCGCATCGTGGTTCAGTGCCAAAAGGTGGCCGTTTTCATCTCGACTCACCTTGACCACAGGATGGATGGTGAGCTGAATGGTGTAACCGAGTCGGTTGAGGGCCATCGATGCCGAATCGACCAGGAAAGCCATGTCGTCGACTACCGCTTCGACAACGGTAAAAGGGCTTGCGTGCAGGCTTTGGCCCTCGGCTGGGTTATGAGCACGCAGCAGGAATTGCCCGGGTCGTCGCTGCTCGGCGAGATCAAGGTGCGCGAGCGCGCTCGAATAAAGCGCCTCAGGGTCGGATCGCACAAGATCATCGGAAGGAATCCGATGAAAATAGGCCTCAAAAAAAGATTGTGCGAGGCCTGATTTGGCAGGAGTCAGCCGCTGCCTCGCCCATTCACTGAGCGTTTCGATCAGTCTATTGCGGTCAAATGAAGGTGTTGCCGCCATCAGGAACAACGTTTTTAAGGTCGGTGTAGCTCATTGGCCATTGATGCTGGACTATACGCCAATTCCTGCAGTTGTTGGATCTATTGCGCGACGCTTAAGGGCATCTTTGGCGCGTTAAGTTTTCTTCGGCGCCACGGTAAACTCTTAAGGGTTGTATTAGCGGCAGTTTCACTAGAGGAACATCATGAGCGAGCACCCCTTGTGGCAACCGGCTCCCGAGCAGGTTGCAATCACTAACATGACCCGTTTTGCGCGTGAGGCCTCTTTGCGCTGGGATCGGAATTTTGAGGACTACGCCGAGCTGCATCGTTGGTCGGTTGAAGCCCCCGAAGAGTTCTGGCTCAACGTCTGGGACTGGACGGGGGTGATT
>Ga0066825_10000561_pt1 | contig 11881 bp, 13 predicted proteins | sample ETNtaG_6_FD_65608 | JGI IMG/M metagenome (GOLD analysis project Ga0066825, IMG submission 65608) | Marine microbial and viral communities from oxygen minimum zone, Eastern Pacific Ocean - ETNP201306SV45 | ecosystem: Environmental > Aquatic > Marine > Oceanic | place: Pacific Ocean: Eastern...
ATACCACTGTGGTTTGGTGTATGTAGTTGGGTTGTTCAGCCCTATAAATCAGCTACACAAAGTGGTATTACACCTATGGCTATTCAATATGCTAAACCAAGTATTGTAACCGATGTGGGTAGTCTTTCAGACGGTATTTCTGACAAAACAGGGATTGTTTGCAAACCTAATCCTACTGACTTATCCAGTACTATAGTAAGGGCATTAAGAGAAAAAAAGCATTTTAGCAATGCAAAAGCTTATGAGTTACTTCAAAAAAAGAGAAGCTGGAATACTTTTTGCAAAGAGTTTATCAATAAATTCATAAAGAAATAAGTCTATGCATGCTATTTATTTCTCATTAATCGCTGTATTTCAATTATTATCTTGTTCTATTTCAGCATCAAAACCTATTGACAATGCCATGCCAGTAGCCACGGACGAACACAGCATCCCACAAGACCATCAAGTAGCCTATTTTGCTTCTGGGTGCTTTTGGTGTGTTGAAGCCGTTTTTGAGCAAGTTACGGGCGTTCACGAGGTTATTTCTGGCTATGCAGGTGGAACAACCAAAAACCCTACTTATAGACAGGTGATTACGGGAAGAACAGGACATGCGGAAGCAATAAAAGTGATTTACAACAATAATATCGTATCGTTCGAAACCTTGGTAACAGTATTTTTTGGCTCACATGACCCCACCACCCTCAACCGTCAAGGACCAGACATAGGAACACATTATCGATCTATAGCTTTCTACGATACAGAAGAAGAAAAAGAAATCATTGAAAAAAGTATTCGAAAATTAACAGTTGCCAAGCGCTACCCCAACCCTATTGTTACTGAAATAAAAAAGTTTGACGTATTCTATTATGCCGAGGACTATCATCAAGATTACGAAAAAAACAACCCCAACAATCCGTACATAAGAACAGTATCCAAACCACGTGTAAGTGCCTTTTTGCAAAACTATCCCGAGTTAATCAAATCGGATTTGGAATAAAGCGAAAGTAAAGCTTAGCAAAGAGCCACCCACTCAAAACACCAAAAAAGGTTCCGCTAATAACATCAAGCGGATAATGCACACCTATATAGATGCGGCTGTAAGCAACAAAGGCTGCTATTACAAATAGCCAACGGAGCAGTTTGAAATGTGCGGCGAAAAGCACCACAAAAAAAGTAGCCATGGCAAATGAATTTGAGGCATGTCCGGAAAAATATCCATAATACCCACCACAGCTAGGTTTAACCCGGCGCATAATGTCAGTTAATTCGGCCTCATGACAAGGGCGTAAACGTTTAAATCCGTCCTTAAACAGATTGGTTACCTGGTCTGTGAATGTAATAAGCAATGTAATGGCTAGTAGCATCCAAAGTGTGTTTTTCCAACCCAACCATTTGCTTACAACAGCAGTAAGTATAGCATAAAAGCCAACGGTGTATCGTTTGTCTGTGATTGTCATCCAAAAGGCATCAAAAGGTTCGGAGCCCAGACCATTTAGCCATAAAAAAAGTTCTTGATCCCAAAGCAATAACGAGTCCATCAGTCGGTATATTTGTTTACTTCATTGTCATAGAATTCAGTTGCACGTTCAATCCATGAGGCAACTTCTTCTGTGGCACTTTCTTTGTCTTCTTTAGTGAAGATTTCCCACCATTCGAGTTCATCATTTGCTAAGTTCAGTATAAAGCGTGGAAACTGTGTGTGCACCACAAAAACAGCATCGGGATGTTCTGTATTATCTGCAAGTAAAAATTTTGGAATAGTATCAGCCATATATACGCATTAGTTTATTAGATAAGTACCTAAAGCGAAGATACAACAACAATGAAGATACCACGAGACCAAGGCATAGGCCAATCCATACACCTATTGCGCCCATATTTGCTTCTATACTTAAGTAAAGAATGATTGGTATACCTATGAGTCCATATGCCAAAAAGGTAATCCAAGTAGGAATACGAACGTCTTGCAAGCCTCTTAAGCTTCCTAAAGCCACCACTTGAGCACCGTCGAAAATTTGAAAAAAGGCAGCTATTAACAAAAGTGATCCTGCTAGTTCTGCTACTGCAAATGTGTCTAAACCAGTAGCCGAGTCGAGATATAACCAAGGAAGCCATTCGCTAAAAGCAACAAAGAAACCAGCGAAAACAACATCTAATACAAGTGTAAGCAAGAATACAGACAAAGCAATACGCTTCAATTCAACAAAAGCCTTAAAACCCTTTTGATTCCCTACACGAATGGTAGCTGCTACACTAAGACCCATAGCAACCATAAAAGTCATAGAAGATAGGTTTAGTGCAATCTGATTAGCTGCTTGGGCATCCTTGCTTAAAAATCCACATACCCATATGGCAAAAGTGAAGAAACTTACTTCAAAAAACATTTGAAGAGATGAAGGCAGACCTAATTGCAATAATTGGCTTAATTCTTTTTTATAGAGTCTTTTGGGAACCAACTGCCGTATAACTTCTCCTGTTCTAGGGTCACGACAGAGTAAAATGACTATAAAAACCAACATGGTCAATCTGGACGCTAAAGTACCAACAGCTGCTCCTGTAACACCCCATTTTGGAAATATCCATATCCCAAAAATGAAAAAGTAATTGATAATGACATTTACGACATTGGCCAATACCGTGGCATACATGGAATAGCGGGTAAGCGACATACCATCAGAAAACTGCTTAAACGCTTGAAAAATAACTAATGGTATTAAGGAAAAGGCCACCCAGTTTAGATAGGGAAAAGCCAATGAAACTACTTCGGGTTCTTGTGCCATTTGGAATAACAGCGGCTTAGCAATATAAATACCAAGAAATAAAACCACACCAAGAATGATACAAAGTCTTAAACCTTCATGTAATACCTTTTGAAGCGTATGCTTATTTTGTTCAGCATCCGCTTCGGCAATAAGTGGCGTTATGGCTGTTGAGAAACCAATGCCAATTGACATGGCAATAAAAACAAAACTGTTACCCAAAGAAATCGCTGCCAATTCAGTAGTTCCTAATTGACCTACCATGATGTTATCTACAAATTGTACCAAAGTGTGCCCTACCATACCTAACATTACAGGCCAGGCTAGGCGTAGGTTGGTTTTGAATTCTTTGGTATATTGTTGGAGCATTTTAAGGTCATTAACGAGCAAAAGTATTGTAAGTCGGCACAGCCAACCCATACTTGTCATATAGGTATATGAGCGAAGTCATAGTTGCAGCACCAAGCTCCAGTTCTCTTTTGTTTACGGCGTCGAAGGTGTCATTCTCGGCATGGTGGTGGTCAAAATAGCGTTGTGAATCAGGACGTAATCCAGCCAAGACATTATATTTGTTTTTAAGCGGACGGACATCTGCCCCGCTTCCACCTTTTTCAAAATAATGAATAAGATAGGGTCTAAAGAGTGGCTTCCACGATTTTATTTGAGAAAATTCCTCATCAGAACAATTAAATGAAAAACCACGCGGTGTAAAACCGCCTGCATCTGATTCCAGTGCAAATATGTGCCTTTCTCCCGTTAACAGTGCATTCTCGGCATAGGCATTCCCTCCCCTAAGTCCGTTTTCCTCATTCATAAATAAAACAACTCGTATGGTGCGTTTTGGCTTATAACCTGTTGCTTTAAATAAGCGCAATACCTCCATAGATTGCACCACTCCTGCCCCATCGTCGTGAGCACCATCCCCCAAATCCCAAGAATCCAAGTGGCCACCTACTACAATAATTTCTTTTGGAAATTCACTTCCAGTAATCTCGCCTATAACATTATGTGACCAAACATCGGGGTAGGTTCTACATTGTTGACGAAATAAGAACTTAAGGTTTGGTTCAAGCTTCAAAAGGTTACTCAGTTTTTCGGAGGCATTGGTACTTATGGCAGCTGCAGGAATGCGTTTGGACACGACCTGATCACCATAACTCATGGCACCTGTATGTGGAAGGTCGTCTAGACGTAAATTCATAGAGCGGACGATAACTCCAACAGCTCCAAATGCACTCGCCTCAAGAGCACCACTATATCGCTGATCAACACAACCATAATAAGCCTCAAAAGTACTGATAAGGTCAGCTTGCATGGGACGATTAAAAAATACGATTTTTCCCTCGATTTGTTCTCTTCCCAATATCTTTAGCTCGTCAATGCTTTGGACTTCAACAACGCCTGCCTTTAAGCCAACAGATGGAGTAGCCACAGAACCACCAAGTGCGGTTATGGGTACATTAAAGGTAACTCCAGGGGCCGTTTCTATAAGCGCAAACTCCTTAGCGCCCCTTACCCACTTAGGTACTTTAACTGGTTGCAAATAAACACGGTCTAGGCCCAACAAATCCAATTCTGATTTTGTCCACGCCACGGCACGCTCTGCTCCTAATGACCCAGACAAACGACTACCTATGCGATTAGTGAGATAATCCAACCATTCATAAGCCTTTCCTTCAAGTAATGAAGTATCATAAAAAGTTTTTAATTGTTTTTCATCATCAAAATCTGGTTGGGCATAAATCACGACACATAAAAAGAGAAAAAAAAGAATTCTTATCATCTTGGAATTTATTTAGGAGTATATGTTGAGACATCTTGTGCGGATATATAATGACCACCCAATATATGTAATCGTTCAATGAAATTACGTAATTGCCTGATGTTACCAGTCCAATCAATTTTCTGGAGTGCAACAATCGCATCTGGATGAAGTTCTTTTTTTGGCGTTAAAAGCGATAAAAAGTGATTTGCCAAAAGAGGAATATCATCTCGCCTTTCATTCAGTGCAGGTACATGGATTTCAATCACTGCCAGCCTATGGTACAAGTCTTCACGAAAGCGATTTTGCACAATTTCTTCATTAATATTTTTATTGGTAGCTGCAATAACACGAACATCAACTGCAATGGTTTTATCGCTTCCAACACGCTGGATTTTATGTTCTTCCAAAGCGCGCAATACTTTGGCTTGTGCAGCAAGGCTCATATCTCCTATCTCATCTAAAAATAGTGTACCGCCTTGGGCTTGTTCAAAAGTACCCTTGCGGTCTTTATACGCAGATGTGAAAGCGCCTTTCATATGTCCAAAAAGTTCACTTTCAATAAGCTCTGAGGGAATAGCAGCGCAATTGACTTCGACAAAGGGTGCGCTTGCGCGGTTACTTTTAAAATGCAATGCCCTAGCTACCAATTCTTTACCGCTACCATTAGGTCCCTGAATCATTACCCTTGCCATGGTTGGTGCAACCTTGTCCACCATGTTATGAATGGCTTGAATGGCTTTTGAGGTTCCAATCATGGAATAATACTTGGAAACAACAGATACTTTAGTCTGTTTTTTGGGTGTTCCAGTTCCTTGAAGTGCAGCATTAACCGTCTTTAAAAGATGATTTAAGTCAGGGGGCTTTGATATGTAATCGTAGGCACCCATACGCATAGCTTTTACAGCGGTTTCTAAATCTCCGTGACCGGATATCATAACCACAGCAGTTTTTGGAGACACTTTTTGAATATGCTCTAGCACCTCAATCCCATCTTTTTTAGGCATTTTTATGTCACAAAGTACAAGGTCATACACCTTATCATCAACCATAGATATCGCGTCTAGCCCATCGGCAGCTTCACTAATATTGATATTCTTATCAAAATCAACAAGAATCTTCCGCAACACACGGCGGATATTTGCTTCATCCTCTACAATTAAAATTTGTGCCATTTATTTTGATGAATGTATTACGCGCTGAGGGAAAGGAATCTCAATATTATTATGTCGCAATGCTTTTTCAATAGCAAATCGGATGTCAGATTTTATGATACCGCCTTTAAATGCGTTCTCAGTGAATACAATTAAAGTAAAATCTAGGCTGCTTTCACCAAAATCTTGAAACAAAAGAACTGGGTCTTTTTTCTTTATTACATCTGGATGCTGGACAGCGACTTCAATTATAATTTTTTTAAATTTTTCAATGTCGGTACCATAAGCTACACTAACATTTATGGATTCACCAGTAACCTTATTATTTTCGGTCCAATTAAAAAGGGTTGTGGTCAGATACTTGTGATTTGGAATGACAAGCACCTTATTGTCTCGAGTTACTGCCCTAGTAGTACGCAGTGTTATGTTTTCAACTCGCCCTACCTTACCATCTAATTCTATAATATCGCCGACATGAACAGTCTGATCTATCAGAATGAAGATGCCAGAAATAATATCTTGAAAGAATGTTTGCAAAGCAAAACCCACACCTACAAGTAGTGCAGCTGATGCAGCTAAAAGTGCGTTTAAATTCACGCCTGCATTTTGCAAAGCCAATAGTACAATTACAGTGTAAAGGGAATAGTTTAAAAATGAAAAGACAGGCTTAAACTTTCCTTTACGTTCGTCAGATAATTTACGGGTTAATATTTTGCGCACAAAACGCATAGTAAAGTATAAAGTAATGATTAGTAAAACCATAACCAAAAAGGAACCAACGCTCATTTGAGCATCTCCTATACCAATGTTGTATTGAAAAATTGATTTGATTTTTTCCATACTCTAATATAGACAAAATACTTGCTTAAAAAAGAAAACCCACCCTCAAAAAGAGGATGGGAAAAAATTGCTATGAAAAAGAAAAATAACTATAGATAAATCTATTGTTGCTCCAAATATATAAACTTTATGGATACAAAAACAATAAATTCATGAAAACATGTCTTTAACTTTATCAAAAAATGATTTATGGCTTGATTTTGGGCTGGGTTTAAAATTATCATGAGTGGCCTGCTGCTCAAAAAATTTTTTTTGCTCCTTAGTCAACTGCTCGGGTGTCCAAACATTTACATGAACTAACATATCGCCCGTGCCGTAATTGTTTAAGCTCGGAATCCCCTTTCCTTTCAGGCGCAATATCTTACCTGATTGGAGGCCAGAATCTAACTTTATTCGAACAGAACCTCCTACAGTATCAATTTCCTTGTATGTACCCAAAGCTGCTTCGGATAGTGATATATATAAATCGTAATGAAGGTTGTTCCCCTCACGTTTGAGCGTTGGGTGATCCTTGACTATAATTTGCACTATCATATCCCCTGAAATTCCCTGACCAGGTGCTTCATTTCCTTTGCCAGAAACCTTTAGTTGCATGCCATCTTCAACGCCGGCAGGAATTTTAATAGAAACCGTTTCTTGTTCTGAAACCATACCATAACTATCTGCCCCAGAGGGACGGTGGCGTAGGGTTTGTCCAGCGCCATTACAAGCTGTGCACGTTGTTGCAGATTGCATACGACCCAAAATGGTATTGGTGATACGCATGGTTTGTCCAGATCCTTGACAAGTTTTACATGTAGCATAACTTACACCAGGTGCTTGTTTTTTACGTTTGACTTTAATTTTTTTCTCAACGCCAAGAACCATATCCTCAAGTGATAAAGTTACCTTGACTCGAAGGTTGGTTCCCTTAGCACGGCGCTGAGCACCTCCACCAAAACCTCCAAAACCACCACCAAAAGCACTACCAAAAATATCCCCAAACTGACTAAAGATATCATCCATATTCATACCGCCGCCGCCAAAACCTTGACTGCCATCAAATGCAGCATGACCATAGCTGTCATACTTTGCACGCTTCTGATCATCACCCAAGACTTCGTAAGCTTCTGCAGCTGCTTTAAATTTCTTTTCAGCTTCTGCATCTCCTGGGTTTTTATCAGGATGGTAGGCAATCGCTTTTTTACGATAAGCTTTTTTAATCTCAGAGGCTGATGCTGACTTACTAACGCCTAATATGTCGTAATAATCTTCTTTCATAGCTATTGTGCCACCACTACTTTCGGGTAACGAATAATTAAATCACCAAGTTTATATCCAGAAGTAACAACATCAATTATACTGCCTTTGGGATGCTCATCTGAAGCAGGTAACTGGGTTATTGCTTCATGTAATTCAGCATCAAAAACCGCGTTAGGCGCAATCTCCATCTTGGTTAGCCCTTGCTGTTTTAAAGTATCAAAAATTTTGTTGTAAATAAGGTGAATGCCCGTAAGCTTTTCATCTGTTTTGTCAAGTTCAGACAGGGCGCGTTCAAAATCGTCTAGAATAGGCAGAAGGGCCACCATTACCTCTTGAGAAGCGGTTTTGAACAATTCAATTCGCTCTTTGGCTGTACGTTTTTTATAGTTTTCAAACTCAGCGAAAAGGCGTAAAAATTTATTTTTCTCCGCATCCAAAGATTCTTGGGCTTCAGTAAGAAGATCATTGTTCTCTAAAACTGGCTCTTTCAAATCTTTCTTTGCTTCCTTTTGTGCTTTTTTTTTGTCTTTTTTGGCAGCCATAATTGTTTTTAAGTTATGTGGCAAAAGTACTGCCAAAAAAACATCTATGTCAAAATGACACTACTTTTTTGAATTAAGAGGCAATAAATCTTGAAGCGCCTCTTTTAAAGATGGAAAAATAAAAGTAAATCCCTGTTCCTGGACATGTTTGCTAGAAACACGAATACTGTCAAAAAGTATATTGGCCATCTTTCCCAAAACTGCTTTTATCACAAAAGCTGGTATGCCGGGCATCCATTGGGGCATTTTATATTGTTTTGAAATTGCCTTGACCAGTTGTTTTTGTGTTACGGGGTTCGGTGACACACCATTATAGGTGCCAGGATGATTTATTGCGAATACAAACATTTGTACCAAATCTTGAATGTGAATCCAAGATTGCCACTGCCTTCCAGAACCAAACCATGCACCAAGACCAAGAGAAGCAGGTATTGCCAAAGGAATTAACGCACCACCTGACTTTGCCAAGACCAAGCCGATTCTAATTTTACTCACATGCGTTACTAAACTAGATATTTCATCTACTTGTTTTTCCCAAGCAGCCACAACTTCTCCAGTAAAAGAGTTGGCGGTTTTAGTTTCACTTTCGATATATAACTTATCAAAATTTGAGGGATATAATCCAACGGCTGAAGCACTAATAAAATGAGAAACACTGTGATTGGGATTATTTTTGAGCGCATTATAAATTAGCTGGGTTCCTTTTATACGACTATCAAAAATGGCTTTTCTGTTTTTTTTTGACCAACGCTGATTAATTTTTGCACCTGCCAAGCTGATGATTACATCAATACCGTCTAAGGTCCTCGGATCTAAAATACCTTTTTTTGGGTTCCAGTGGTATGTTTTAATATTAGACGAAGAAAAAACTGGCTTAGTGGTTGAGAGTGTTGAAATACGATAATCCTCATGTCCTAAGGCTTGTATAAGCGATTTACCTATCAATCCACTTGCGCCTGTTATGAGAATATGCATCTTTTTTTTGGTAAATTTAAGATACCTAGAATTGTGCACCCAAGATTTTTATACTTTTGTTGTGTGAACTTATCAATACATATTACTCCTACTTCTGCTTCAAGAATTAACTCAGTTGATTTTAGCAACCTTGCATTTGGATCCACTTTTTCAGATCACATGTTTGTCTGTGACTACCGTGATGGACAATGGCAGACACCTGAAATAATACCTTATGCGCCGATGGAGCTATCTCCGGCTGCAAGTGTTTTACACTACGGTCAAGCTGTTTTTGAAGGCATGAAAGCATTTAAGGATACCAATGGAAGCGTTTGGTTATTCAGGCCTGATCAAAATGCAAAACGCATTAATAAATCGGCAGAACGTCTAGCAATACCACAATTCCCAGAAGAACTTTTTCTTGAAGGCATGAAACAACTCATCACACTTGATAAAGCATGGGTAAAAGCAGGCAAAGGAAACTCATTATATGTGCGGCCATTTGTTTTTGCTTCTCAAGCTGGAGTTCAAGCTTCTGCTGCAACCGAATATCGTTTTATGATTATTTGTGCACCAGTTGCGAGTTATTATGGCGGAGAAGTTCGCGTGAAAATTGCAGACCATTATAGCCGTGCACCCCAAGGTGGCACAGGCTATGCCAAGGCTGCAGGAAACTATGGAGGTCAGTTCTACCCCACACAATTAGCAAAAAGCGAAGGCTACCAACAAATTATTTGGACTGATGCTGGCACACACGAATATATTGAAGAAGCTGGTACCATGAATCTGTTCTTTCGTATTGGTAATACACTAATTACGGCACCAACAAGTGACAGCATCTTAGATGGCATCACAAGAAAGAGCATATTGGATTTAGCAGCCCATTTGGGGCTTAAAACTGAAGTGCGTATGATTCGTGTTTCTGAGCTTATTGAAGCTTCAAAATCTGGTGTGTTACTTGAAATTTTTGGTAGTGGCACCGCTGTTGTAGTCCAACCCATTAAAGGCTTTGGTTACAAAGGTGAAAAGTTTGAAACTCCACTTCCAGAAAACAGCTACGCCCTTATGCTAAAAGAAAAATTGATGGACATACAGTACAACAAAACTGAAGATCCTTTTGATTGGCGCTATAAAGTTTGTGATTAGTCTAAAAACTGCTTTAAATCTGGACGCCTGTAATCAGGTCCCTTCATCACCTTTCCATCATCTCTGTATATAGGTTTTCCGTCCAAGCCAAGTTTACTCATATTACTATCCTGAATTTCGGAGAATACATCTTCAATAATATGTTGCATGCCGTGTGTGAGTATTGTTCCGCACAATATATAAAGCATATCGCCAAGTGCATCTGCCACTTCTACTAGATCATTGTTATTTGCTGCTTCAAGATATTCTTCGTTTTCCTCGGCCATTAATCTATGACGTAAGCTCAAGATGTTCTTATCTGTTGTTGCTGTTGGTGTTTGAGCGATTCCCACGCCAAAGGCTTTGTGAAATGCCGCTACTGCATCAAGTTGGTCTTGCATTTTTTTATAGTTTCGCTAAAAATAACATTATGTTCAGCACCGGTCAATTGATTTTTGCTCTTTTTTTTATAATAAGCTTCACTTTTGTCATTATATACAGTTATAAGAAAGACAAACAAAAAAGCAAGCAGTATTTCAAAGGTAGTTTTTGGGTGCTCATTGGCTTTTTAATCTTTGTCGGCTTATTAGTAGGACTTAAAAGCTTAGTGTAACATGAACATTAATTCTTTTTTACTCGTTTTCATTGGAGGTGGACTTGGAAGCCTTTTTCGCTATAGCATTGGACTCATTGTCAAGCCTGTAACTACACAATTTCCATTTGCTACGCTAATTGCAAACGCTGCAGGCTGTTTGTTACTAGGATTAATATTGGGGTTCATAAGCACAAAGTCATCAGTTTCAAATACGCAACATATGTTGTTGGCAGTTGGATTTTGTGGTGGGCTTACAACTTTTTCCACTTTTACTTTAGAAAATATGCGCTTTATTGAGCAAGGACAGTTATTCAATTTCTTTATTTACAGTATTGGCAGTTTTATTATAGGAATTGTTTGCATTTATGCAGGAATGCTATTGCATAAGCAGTTTTAACACCACCATTCACAAAATAAGTGCTTAAATTTTATTATACCCCCAAAAAATGAGGGTGTATATTTTATTTTATATAAATTTTAATGATTAACCCCCATTTATTAATGTGTTTAATTTTTAATTAACATAGTTTTGAAGCATTAATTCAAAATAATAATTAATTAAACATTACATTATGAAAAATAATTTATCATCTTTTATAAGCCTTTCAGCACTTGTTGCTTTCCTAGTATTTGGAGGATTGACCAGTGCCCAAGCACAAGAAGAACCAACATTCAGTGTTTCTGGTACGGTTGACACATATTTCAGAAGCAGCGAGTATGCTCCTGGTACCTCTTTTGCTAACTTAAACGGCTTTTCGCTAGGTATGGCGAACATTGTTCTTTCTTACGAAGGAGAAAAATCTGGTTTTGTTGCTGACTTGGTATATGGACCAAGAGGTGCAGATGCTGTATTTAACTCTACAGGATCATCAAACATTGTAAACCAATTATATGTTTACTACAATGTAAGTGATAGCTTTACG
>Ga0066825_10000565_pt1 | contig 11799 bp, 10 predicted proteins | sample ETNtaG_6_FD_65608 | JGI IMG/M metagenome (GOLD analysis project Ga0066825, IMG submission 65608) | Marine microbial and viral communities from oxygen minimum zone, Eastern Pacific Ocean - ETNP201306SV45 | ecosystem: Environmental > Aquatic > Marine > Oceanic | place: Pacific Ocean: Eastern...
CTACCTGATCGTATAGGGTATATGAGCTGATAGCACTGATGCCGACATTTACTACTTCTACCTGCTTATCGGGCATGCGATCTTGCAATATATCTTTGACCACCCTAGAATAGGTACCATTAAACCCGTACGGATAACCTGCTGCAGATGAACCACCCATGGCAAACACACGGTAGGTATCCGGGGTTTTTTGCTGCTTGAAAACGTCTATTGAAGGATTTGGGACGGTATTGGTATAGAAGAAATAACGGGCGGCAAAATTTGGGTTCGGTAAATAGTATTCATTATTCCCAATTCCGGGATCGGAAAACAAGGCTAAGTCCCCCATGTAATTACCCCATCGGAGTCCGGTTTCGAGTAGCAGAAAGAAAACGAGGGGAATAGCTGCCGTAATTCCATAAAAAAGAGCCGTACGCTCCTTAGAACGGGTAGCTTTCCTTTCTGCAGCCTCAGATTTTTCACCTTTGGGTGAGGAAGTTAGCTTTTTCTTTTTACCTATTTTTGTGGAATCCAAGGATTTTCTAGACATCCGCTTTCATGGTTCTCATAGCGCGCCAATACAAACAAAAAGTCGCTTAGACGATTCAAGTATTGAAGTACCATGGCGTTAATTTTTTCTTGATTGCTGCATACAACGGCTAATCGTTCGGCTCGACGACAAACCGTTCGGGCATGATGTAGGGTTGCACCAGCCATACTTCCAGACGGTAAAATAAAATTCTTTAGGGGTGGAAGGCTTTCCTCCATGAAATCAATTTTTTGTTCCAGATACTGCACTTCTTGGTCTGAGATACGATCGATACGAGCGTCTGAATGAAAAGGGGTAGCAAGGTCAGCTCCTAAAATGAACAGTTGATGTTGTACATCGTTGATGACCTCTCCAGTGAATGCTTGATGTTCGTTTGCAATAGCAACTCCTAATATGGAATTAAGTTCGTCAACGGTGCCGTAGGTTTCGATACGGATGCTATGTTTAGATACGCGATCTCCACCAAAGAGTGCGGTTTGGCCTTTATCGCCTTGTTTGGTATAAATTTTCATAAAAAAGTCTTGATTGAATAAGTTCTATAGTACTAAAAAATTATCGGTGTTAACAATCTTGAATATATAGTATGTTTGGAACAAATAGCCTACAACTCTCAATCATAAGATCCTCTTCTAATTATGTCTTTTTTTTTACTTGTTTTGTTCTTTGTTTCATCATCGTTCATGTCAACAATGGTTGAACCGGAAACCCCTAAGACACGTTCCTCTGAAGAACCAGATACGCCAGTAGAACTTATTGCGCAGATGCTCGTACGGTATGAGCAAAAATGGTACACCCATTTAACCTTTGATCAAAAGACTACTTTTTATACAGCTGATGGTCAAGTAGAAAGAGTACAGTGGTGGTATGAAGCGTTGCAAGCTCCTGGGGCACTTGCCATTCATTTTGATAAAAAAAATTCTGGAAATGGCATATTATTTAAAGACGGGGTGCAATATGGTTATGCTAATGGTCAGACCATTCAAGAAATGCCCAGAGTACATGATTTATTGGTGTTGGGCTTTGATATATACAAACAAGCAGCTGCTAAAAGTGTGGAACAACTCAGTTCCGTTGGCTATGACATGACCAAAATATATGCCGACGAGTGGCAAGGTAAAGCGGTTTGGGTAGTTGGAGCAGATGCCCCCTCGGATAGTTTGGCTCAATTTTGGATTGAGCAAGAACGGCTTTTATTTGTTCGCAGTTTAAAACCAGGCAGGGCTGGAACCATGCAGGAGGTGCAATTTAATAAGTATGAGCCTATTAAAGGCGGGTGGGTAGCTCCTGAGGTTGTGTTTAATATGAATGGACAGCGCATGCTCTATGAGGAATATTTCAACATTCAAGTGCCAGCAAGGCTGGATTCGGCTATTTTTAACCCGGCTACATTTTTAGAGGCCAGCTGGTAAGGTGTTTATGCAAACTAATTGGTAGGGTAGTTGAACGATTGCTAGGTTCTTAAACACCGTTAGATGGCCGGACGTACGGCCAGATCACTCCAATGCCACCGAACCGAGCGATGTTCCCAGCTTTTAAGCTCTGCTTCGACATCCTTGAATTCTTCCCGACTAACCTGAAAGGTGCGGCGCACCTGCATCCCGTATTCTGAGGATTCCAAAGGTAATGGCCTTTGATGCATCCATTGTTTAAGTAGATTTTCCTGATCGTATGAATTTTCTATGTGCAATAAATAGCAGGCCTGTTGAGGAATAAGCTCAGCATGACTAATAGCAAGGTCTGTGGCATCTGCATAGGCTGAAATAAGACCTGATTTCCCTAATTTTGTACCCCCATACTTGCGAATAACAACGGCCAAGCTATTCACGATTTCATGATGTTGAAGTCGATGGAGTATTGCAAATCCAGCGGTTCCCTTTGGCTCCCCATCGTCACTTTGATGTTCCTGCCAGTAATAGCCAGCTTCGAAGGGTTGCAGTAGCCTCCACGCCCAAAAGTGATGAGCTGCTGTATAATAGGTCTTGCGTAACTGGTTTATGTGATTGGGGACTTCTTGTGGACTTGAAATAGGGATCAAGTGACAGTTGAAGACTGAAGATTTTATTTTTAGCGAGGGATATGTGCATTGCTGAGGCAAGAACATAAAAAAAGCCTTTTTTACATGAAATTATGGATGAAATCTAAAGAACTTTAGCCATACAATTTATTATATTCATAGTAACCAAAGTGAAAGTACTTAGCCTGAGTCTAAGTATCTATAGGAAGTACAAACTACAGTATAAAATCTATCATCATGCCAACGATTATAAAGGCGTTACAATCGCAGGTAGGCAGAAAACTAATGACGGGCATAACCGGAATAGCCTTAATGCTTTTTTTGGTTGTTCATTTAGCAGGTAATTATGCTATTTTTGCTTCTGCTGAAGCGTTTAACATTTATACCAAGAAATTAGAAAGTTTAGGAGTTCTGCTATACATAGCCGAGGCAGGTCTATTATTTTTTGTATTGTATCACTCTTATCTTGGCATCTCAATATGGTTAGGAAAGCGTAAAGCTAGAGTAGCTGGTTACGAAGTGTACAAGTCCAGAGGTGGAGCAAGTCGCCAAAATCTGGCATCGAGAAGTATGATATTATCCGGGTTAACCATATTACTCTTTCTTGTGGTGCATATATGGTCATTTAAATTTGGGGAAACTGAGATGATTATGTCTGCCGATGGGGAACCAATGAGGGATCTTCGGCAATTGGTGATTGACTCATTTACAACCTGGTACATTGCCTTAGGTTATATTGTGGTGTTGAGTCTCATTACGCTGCATTTATTCCATGGTGCTTGGAGTGCCTTCACCTCTTTGGGAGTAACTAATAAGAATAATACTCAAGCGTTTAAGTTGGGAGCCTACATCTTTACTATTGTTCTTATGTTAGGTTTCATTTTCATCCCTGTCTACATCTTTGCCACAGGTGGAACGGGCTCATTAATTGCCTATTAAGTAAGGAGCGTTTATTATGATTTCATTAGATGCAAAAATACCAGATGGACCGTTAGAACAGAAGTGGAGTCGCCACAAAAAAGAAATGAAACTAGTGGCGCCAAACAATCGTCGCAAGTATGAGGTCATCATTGTAGGGACTGGATTGGCGGGCGGTGCTGCTGCGGCAAGCATGGCAGAAATGGGCTACAAAGTGAAGAGTTTCTGTATACAGGATTCGGCACGTCGTGCTCATTCTATTGCTGCTCAAGGTGGAATTAATGCTGCCAAGAATTATCCCAATGATGGTGATAGTGTTTGGAGACTGTTCTATGATACCATCAAAGGGGGCGATTATCGCTCACGTGAGGCCAATGTTTATCGTTTGGCGGAAGTATCGAATAATATTATTGATCAGGCGGTGGCACAGGGCGTTCCTTTTGCCCGAGAGTATTCCGGCTTGTTAGCCAACCGTTCTTTCGGTGGCGCACAAGTGAGTAGAACATTTTATGCACGGGGTCAAACGGGACAGCAATTGCTCTTAGGTGCCTATCAGGCAATGATGCGTCAGGTAGAGTTAGGCGGTATAGAGTACTATACCCGACATGAAATGCTTGAGGTGGTAATTATTGAGGGTAAAGCACGAGGTATTATAACCCGAGATTTAGTCACCGGCGAAATTTGCCGGCACGAAGCCGATGCGGTAATTCTTGCCACAGGTGGATATGGTAATGTATTTTATTTGTCTACCAATGCTAAAAATTCTAACGTAACCGCAGCTTGGAGAGCACACAAAAAGGGGGCGATGTTTGCTAACCCTAGTTTTGTACAAGTGCACCCAACTTGTATTCCTGTGTCTGGAGACTATCAATCCAAGCTAACTCTTATGAGCGAAAGTCTGCGAAATGACGGACGCGTTTGGGTCCCTCGTAAAAAGGGAGATGATCGTCATCCAAATGATATACCTGAGGATGAACGCTTCTATTACCTTGAGGAAAAGTATCCAAGTTTTGGGAACTTGGTTCCACGTGATGTGGCCTCTCGAAACGCCAAGATTGTCTGCGATCAGGGTTTAGGAGTGGGAGAAACGGGTTTAGCTGTTTACTTAGATTTCCGAGATGCTATTGCCCGCGATGGTAAGGATGTGATTTCGGCGAAGTATGGAAACCTATTCGATATGTATGCCAACATTGCTGGCGAGGATCCTTACTCTAGACCGATGCGTATTTTTCCAGCTGTACATTATACGATGGGTGGCCTTTGGGTAGATTACAACTTAATGACCAATATACCAGGTCTTTTTGCTGCTGGCGAAGCAAATTTCTCGGATCATGGCGCTAATCGCCTTGGCGCCTCGGCGCTTATGCAAGGGCTATCCGACGGGTATTTTGTGCTCCCAAGCACCATAGGTAATTACCTTGCCGATGTAAAATCAGGTACACGTTATGGCACCGATCACGAAGCTTTTGACACAGCCGCTAAGCAAGCACAAGAAACCATAGACAAACTCCTTAACATAAATGGTAAACGAACTATAATCGATTTCCATCGAACACTAGGACGTATTGTATGGGACAAGATTGGTATTTCTAGAACCAAGGAAGGCTTGGAAGAAGCCATTGCTGATATTCGTAGTTTACGAGAAGAGTTTTGGACCAATGTATATGTTCCAGGGGAGAAAGCTAACTACAATAAATACTTAGAATTTGCTGGCAGAGTGGCAGACTTCTTCGAATTAGCCGAGCTAATGGCCATGGATGCCTTAGATCGAGACGAATCTTGCGGATGTCACCTTCGTGAGGAATACCAAACCGAAGAAGGGGAAGCTATACGTAATGATAAGGACTTTAGCTATGTATCTGCATGGGAGTTTAAAGATCGCAATGGAGTTCTTGAAGAAGCTCTCCACAAAGAAGAGTTAAATTTTGAATTTGTTGAACTAAAGCAACGTAGTTACAAATAAGAGGATATTTTTATGAGTACTAATATGACCATTCATCTACGATACTGGAGACAGAGCGGCCCTACGGCGAAGGGATATTTTGAAGATAGAACGCTTTCGACCGTAAACGAACATATGTCCTTCTTAGAAATGTTGGATGTGCTCAATGAAGAGTTGCAATTGGAAGGCAAAGTTCCTGTAGAGTTTGATTACGATTGTCGAGAGGGTATTTGTGGTTCATGTAATTTGGTGATAAACGGGCAAGCGCATGGACCAAAAAAAGGAACAGCATGCTGTCAGCTACACATGAGAAACTACTCCGATGGAGATCATATAACTATTGAACCCCCTCGAGCATCCGCATTTCCGGTGATCAAAGATTTAGTGGTTGATCGCTCTGCTTTTGACCGAATTATCGAAGCTGGTGGCTATGTGTCCGTTAAAACGGGTTCTGCCCAAGAAGCTAATGCGATACCCATTCAAAAAACCGATGCCGATACCGCTTTCGATTATGCCGCGTGTATTGGTTGCGGGGCTTGTGTAGCAGCTTGTCCTAACGCCTCAGCATCGCTGTTTACCAGCGCTAAAATTTCTCATTTGTCACATCTTCCACAAGGCGATGTAGAACGCAGCAATCGTGTGGTAGCCATGGTGGAGCAGATGGAAGAAGAGGGCTTCGGTGATTGTTCAAATTTTGGTGAGTGCGAAGCAGTTTGTCCTAAAGAAATTTCTATCGCTGCTATTGCTGATATGCGTCGTGATTATACTCGAGCAGTCATCCGAGGCTAGATACAAGTAAACTTTTCGATAATATGGGCAAAACGCTAGATATAAAACTACCTTAACCTAAGCCTTGCAATGGTTTAGGCTATGAAACGAAATAACTTTGGATGATCATTCACGTATTCGAAGCTTAGTTGTTTCTCTTTCATACGATCTAGGAGTGGCTGAATATCCTCTTTATTTTTAAGCTCTAAGCCAATAAGTGCAGGTCCTAAATCTTTGTTCGTTTTTTTCGAATACTCAAAGTAGGTGATATCATCATCTGGACCAAGTACATCTCCCAAGAATTCACGAAGGGCGCCGGCTCTCTGGGGGAAATCAACAATAAAATAATGCTTTAGCCCTTCGTACATAAGCGAACGTTCTTTGATTTCAGCCGTCCGCATAATGTCATTGTTACTACCACTTAGCACACAAACGACATTTTTTCCTTTAATCTGTTCTCTACAGTCGTCCAGAGCAGTAATTGATAATGCGCCAGCCGGTTCAACTACGATGGCCTGTTCATTGTACATATTAAGAATGGTACCGCACACCTTACCCTCTGGTACGGTAATAACGGCATCTAGAACATTAGAGCATATTTCAAAGGTGAACTTCCCAACTTTTTTAATCGCAGCCCCATCTACAAATTTGTCAATCTCATCTAAGCTCACAACCTTACCCGCTTCCATGGATTTTAGCATGGCAGGTGCACCTTCCGGTTCTACTCCAATAAGTTGGGTTTGTGGGGAATATGCTTTTATATAACTCCCAATTCCAGCCGAAAGCCCACCACCACCAACAGGAGCTAAGATGTAATCGATGGGAAAATCGGCATCTTCCCAAAGTTCTTTCCCTACCGTACCTTGACCCGCAATGATTTTAGGATGATCGAAGGGCGGAATAAAGGCTGCATTAGTCTGTTGACAAAATTCTTTGGCACGGGCAAATGCATCGTCAAATGTATCACCATCTAAGACTACCTCTACAAACTCTCGGCCAAACATATTTACCTGTTTTACCTTTTGCTCTGGCGTGGTAACGGGCATAAATATGGTTCCTTTGATGCCCTTCTTACGACAGGCAAAGGCAACCCCTTGTGCATGATTCCCAGCACTCGCACAAACCACTCCATGTTGGGTTTCAGTCTCTGGCAGAGATTGGATCATGTTGTATGCCCCTCGAATTTTATAGGAGCGTACAACTTGAAGATCCTCTCTTTTTAGCCATATGTCGGCTTCATACTGCTCTGATAATAATTCGTTATAAATCAAAGGAGTCCGATGAGCGATGCCTTCTAGTTTACGAGCTGCATCCTCAATATCCTGTATTGTCACACTCGCAGAGGGTGTCTCGGGATGAAGTAAATCGATGTCGGATCGGTGTTGTGAACTCAATGATTGGAACTAATTAATTATTCTCTGGTCGCAAAGTACGAACTGTTTTACCCGCTTGCCACATTTCGGAATTACGAAGCTCGGCTAACTCGATTTCTAATTTTTCTCTGTAGTCCTCTTTACTGTTGGAATCGATGGACTTTTGAGCTTCATTACCCGCAGCAACTTCCTTATAAAGGTCTTCGAAAACAGGCTTTGTAGCATCTTTGAATTTTTTCCACCAATCTAAGGCCCCACGCTGGGCGGTAGTTGAACAATTGGCATACATCCAATCCATGCCATTTTCAGCGACCAATGGCATGAGGGACTGGGTGAGTTCCTCTACTGTTTCATTAAATGCTTCGGATGGACTGTGACCATTAGCACGAAGCACCTCATACTGAGCTGCGAAAATACCTTGTATGGCACCCATGAGTGTTCCTCTTTCCCCCGTTAAATCAGAATAGACTTCTTTTTTAAACGTGGTTGGGAATAAATATCCTGAACCCACGCCTATGCCTAATGCCACAACGCGTTCTTTTGCGCGGCCAGTACTGTCTTGGAAGATGGCAAAGCTAGAATTTAAACCGCGCCCCTCTAGAAACATACGGCGTAGAGAGGTCCCAGAACCTTTAGGTGCAACCAGTATGACATCCACATTATCCGGAGGCACGATACCGGTTCGTTCATTGAAGGTTACTCCAAATCCATGTGAAAAGTAAAGAGCTTTTCCAGGGCTTAGATGTTCTTTAACGGTAGGCCATACTGAAATTTGGCCGGCATCGGAGAGTAAATACTGTAGAATGGTTCCCCGTTGGCATGCTTCTTCTATTTCAAAGAGTGTTTCCCCCGGAACCCATCCATCAGCTACGGCCTTATCCCAAGTTTTTGATCCCTTTCGCTGACCAACGATTACATTAAATCCGTTGTCTTTTAAATTAAGTGCCTGTCCTGGACCTTGGACTCCATAACCAAGAATAGCTATGGTTTCATCTTTAAGGGTTTCAATTGCTTTGGCGAGTGGGAACTCTTCTCGTGTAACCACTTCTTCTTCTACTCCGCCGAAATTTAATAATGCCATGATTGTTTAGTAATTTAGTTAGTGAGCGATTGTGTTAATATACTGTTTTATTATTAGCTGTACATCCTTTGTCTTAAAGGCTAGTGCTATTCGTGAATAGTAAGGCTTCTATATCCTTCCCAGGACCGAACTGTTGGCGTGCAACAGCAATTCTCCCGGAACGAACAAATTCTTTGATGCCGTAAGGCTCGAGTTCATCGAATAAGGCTTTAGTTTCTCGTTTATATCCTGCTTTTTCGATAACGACAAATTCACGCTCAATGGTAAGAAATCGGGCGTTATGTTCTCGTACAATACGCTCTATCTCAATTCCATTGGTTAGGGTTTCGGTCGCAATTTTATATAAAGCTAACTCCTGTTGAACCACTTCTTTTTTCTTGTAGTAATCGGCCTTTAGTACTTCGACTTGCTTCTCAATTTGCTTGACAACCTTAATGACCTGTTCCTCGGTCTCTGTAACAGCGATAGTAAACCGATGAATACCTTCCATTTCACTCTCAGAGGTAGTAAGGCTCTCAAGGTTAATTTTTCTTTTGGTAAAAATGGTGGTTATCCGATGAAGTAAGCCAACCTGATTTTCGGTGTAAACGGTAATGGTGAATTCTTGTTTTTCCACTTTCATGATCTCCTTATTATTAATCCAATCTTATTTCTGCCACACCGCTTCCCGATGGAACCATGGGGAAGACATTGTTTTCTTTGCCTACCATAACCTCCAAGAAATAAGCACCGTCGGTTTCGATGAACTCAGTCAAGGCTTGGTCTAGTTCATCGCGATGGGTCACTTGGTTGGTGGGCATCCGAAAACCTTTGGCTAAAAGTTGAAAGTCAGGGTTAATCATTTCGGTCGAAGAATAGCGTTTGTCAAAGAAGAGCTGTTGCCATTGTCGCACCATACCTAAAAATTCGTTATTGAGTAAGAGCACTTTGACCTTGGCTTGTGTTTGATATACCGTAGCAAGTTCTTGGATGGTCATTTGTAATCCGCCATCGCCTACTACGCAAACCACCGTGCGCTCAGGCGCGCCCAGAGCAGCTCCCAGTGCTGCGGGAAGACCAAATCCCATGGTGCCAAGCCCACCTGAGGTAATGTTGCTTTTGGATTGCTTAAACTTAGCATAGCGGCATGCCACCATCTGATGCTGCCCCACATCGGTAACAATGATCGCATCTCCTCCTGTTTTTTCGTTTAATATCCGAATGACCTCGCCCATGGTGAGAATTTCATTAGTAGGATTTAGCTCTTCTTGAATGACTTTTTCATGCTCGAGCAGGTCGCATTCAGCAAATCGTGCTAACCATTGCTTTCGGTCTTTTTTCTGTAGTCTTTGGGTGAGAAGTGGAAGAGTTTTTTTTGCGTTGCCTAGTACGGGGATATGGGCATGCACATTTTTGTCGATCTCTGCAGGGTCAATTTCAAGGTGTATGACCTTGGCTTGCTTGGCATATTTATCCAGATTACCGGTTACTCGATCATCAAATCGCATCCCTATCGCAATGAGTACGTCACATTCATTGGTCAGTAAATTTGGCCCATAATTACCGTGCATTCCAAGCATACCAACGTTAAGAGGATGACTGGTATCCATAGCCGATAAGCCAAGAATGGTCCATGCAGCTGGTAAGTTACCCTGTTCAACAAAGGCTTTGAACTCCTGTTCGGCCTCAGCTAATATAATTCCTTGTCCAAACAACACATAGGGTCGTTTTGCTTCGTTAATCGCTTTGGCAGCAGCTTCTATTTGGTCCATTTCAATGGCAGGCTCTTCGCGGTAGCTTCGAATGCAAGTACATCGCTTGTACTCAAAGTCGAATTGTTGGAATTGAGCATCTTTGGTGATGTCGATTAGTACGGGCCCAGGACGTCCAGAGCGGGCAATATAAAAGGCCTTGGCGATGGCCATGGGTATCTCTTCGGCTTTGGTAACTTGGTAATTCCATTTAGTAACTGGCATAGAAATACCAATTACGTCGGTTTCTTGGAATGCGTCGCTACCAAGAAGATGAGACGGAACTTGTCCGGTGATGCAAACCAATGGGGTGGAATCGATCTGTGCATCGGCGATTCCAGTAATTAAGTTGGTGGCTCCTGGACCTGAGGTAGCTAGACACACACCAACCTTCCCACTCGCTCGGGCGTAGCCTTGGGCGGCGTGTATGGACCCTTGTTCGTGGCGTGCTAGGACATGATGTAGGCGATCCTGATAATCATAGAGTGCGTCGTATACCGGCATTATTGCTCCACCGGGATAACCAAATGCGATGTCAACTCCCTCTTGGATAAGGGCTTGAACGATCGCTTCTGCGCCTGTGATGGTAGTTTGGTGTGAGGCAGATTTGTTTTCTGTGGGTTGGAGGTCTATGCTTGCCATAATGTATAAGTATTCAATTAAAATTCGTCGGTGGTGCAACCTTTGGAGGCGGTAGAAACGGTGCGGGCATATTTATAGAGTGTGCCCGTGTGCGCTTTGAGCGGGGGAGCTTGCCATCTACTTTTCCTTTGTTCTAATTCGGCGTTGGATACGTGAACTTGTAGGGTGTTTGCTTCGGCGTCAATTTGGATAAGATCTCCATCTTGTACCAATCCAATGATACCCCCCACTTGCGCCTCCGGGGTAATATGTCCTACTACGAAGCCATGAGAGCCTCCAGAAAATCGGCCATCGGTAATTAGGGCAACCTCTTTCCCTAAACCTGCTCCCATGATAGCAGAGGTAGGTTTAAGCATTTCAGGCATACCAGGTCCGCCTTTGGGTCCAACATATCTAATTACGATGACATCGCCCTTTTGAACCGTTTTGGATTTAATTCCCTCATTGGCCTCTTCTTCAGAATTGAAAACGCGAGCGGGACCAGCAAAACGAAGGCCTTCTTTTCCAGTTATTTTTGCTACTGCGCCCTCTGAAGCAAGATTTCCATAGAGTATTTGAATATGACCGGTTGATTTAATGGGCTTATCTATCGGGAATACAACTTTTTGAGTTTCAAAGTTTAAGGGTTCAACATCGGCTAAGTTTTCCGCAAGACTGGCACCGGTTATGGTCATTTGATCCCCATGCAGGATTCCATCAACCAGCATGGTTTTCAATACGGCGGGGATTCCACCGGCTTTGTGTAAGTCCTCCATCACATAGCTTCCACTTGGTTTCAGGTCTGCAATAAATGGTGTAGTGT
>Ga0066825_10000566_pt1 | contig 11773 bp, 6 predicted proteins | sample ETNtaG_6_FD_65608 | JGI IMG/M metagenome (GOLD analysis project Ga0066825, IMG submission 65608) | Marine microbial and viral communities from oxygen minimum zone, Eastern Pacific Ocean - ETNP201306SV45 | ecosystem: Environmental > Aquatic > Marine > Oceanic | place: Pacific Ocean: Eastern...
CCCAATTATAATAAGAACTTCAAGAGATAAAATACCCCAACTTGGTTGAAGCACTAAATCAAATACGAAATATCCAACTAAGTAGCTAACCCCAAGTGATAGTCCTACACCAAGTAGGGAAGACAGGCCACCGACTGCAAAAAACTCAATAAATAAAATACGTTTAATAATTTGTTTTTGAGCACCCAGTACCCGCAAGAGTTGTGCCTCTTTTAGTCTCTGATATCGTGAGCTTGCGGCGGCCCCAGCTAAAACAATAAGTCCAGTTAGAATGCTAAAAAGACCAATAAACTGTATAACAAAGGTGATTTGATTCAGGAAATCTCTGAAGGATTCAATGAGCAAACCAATATCTAAGGCAGAAATATTTGGGTAACGATTAACAATTTGTTGCTGTAATACTAGCGCTTCTGCTCGTGTAGATGTGCGCACTGTTGTGGCAAAAAATTGAGGGGCATAATTAAGCACTCCATCAGGGAACACCACAAAAAAGTTGGGTTGAGGTTCCTCCCAGTTGACTTTCCGAATACCCACAATTGTGCTTGAAAGAGTAATTCCTTGAACGTTCCAACGAAGAGTATCACCTATAGTTGCAGCCAAATCATCCATCAAGTCTGAACTGACTGTTATTGGGACGTAGTCATTGGCGAGATTATCCATGTCCAGCTCATATTGGCCTATAAACTCACCTTCACTAAGTATTTCGGTGTCAATGAGTGAATCTCTATAGGTTGAACGATATTCTCTTTGAAGGGCCCAGCGGCGTGCGCTAAGTGAAGTATCAGCTAAAATCTGTGTTACGGTATTATTTCCAATTGCTTCTAAACGCATAGTTACAATTGGAACATTTTGTAAGCTTTCATGCCCTAGTTCGTTGATTACCTGATTCACTCCATTGTTTTGGTCGGCTTGTATATCGTAGAACGCAACGTTAGGGATATCTTCAGAGGTAGAAAAATTAAGTGCACTTAGTAATAAGTCTTGAGTTAAGTAGAGTGAACTAATCAGGGTGATACCCAATCCAAAACTTAGCAGCAATGTGGTGGTTTGGTTCTGGGGTCTATACAAATTAGATAGACCTTGCCGGATTGCGTAAGGCCAAAGTGGACGAATAAGTATTCGGGTCAACTTCATTAAACCCAGAGAAATGAGTACTAACACACCTGAGAGAACTACTACACCCAAGCTAAACCATGATGCAGCCTCAACACTATCCAGCATCCAGAAGCCATATCCCCAAATACCTATTAATATTAACCCCATTATTGCGTATCGCCTTCGGCTGAGAATATTTGAGGTGGTTATACTACTTCGACGGAGGGTCTGAAGTGGGGATATTTGTGTTAAGTCTACAAGTGGTAATCCTGCAAATAAAAGTGTGACTAGTACCCCTACAGCCATACCCACTAAGATGGATGGCCAGGACAGGAATAATTGTAATTCAACGGGTAAAAAATCAGTAATTAGGAAGGGTAATATTTGTTGAATTACTACCCCTAAAGCAGTCCCGAGTACAGCCCCGAGTACCCCCATAACAAGGGATTGGAATAAGAAAATTAGTATAGCATCCCTTCCTTTAACGCCAACACATTTAAGAATGGCAATTTGAGGTATTTTTTCTCGAATGTAAACAAACATAGAACTTCCTATGCCAAGTCCACCTAGTAATAATGCTATGAACCCTATCATATTTAAGAAGTCGCTCAGCTGCTCGATGGCCGAGCTTACTTCCGAACGACGCTCTTCAACGTCATCGAAGCCAAAGGAACTCAAATTCCGTAGCGAATCCAAGGCTGCCCGAATCTGTTCTGGTTCTTGATTGTCTCGGTAGGTAAAGTAGCGAAGATACTCAACCCTAGAGCCTCGTTGTAACAGTCCGGTTTCTTCTAAGCCCTCGATGGGAATAAATATTCTAGGTCCAAAAAAAGATCCTGCTTGTGCTTGCCCGGGTATTGATAGCATACCCCCCAATATGGGATACGAGCTTAAGCCAATGGTTAAAGTGTCACCTATACTCAAATTGAATTGATCCAATACACTTTGATCAATCAACGCTCCCTCTCCGTCCTGGAACTCCTCAAATGCGTTCAATGGTTGTGTTTTTATACTTCCATAAAATGGATAAGTAGATGAAGAAGCGAATATTTGTGAGAGCCGAGTAAATCCAGAATCATCAGATACCATTGAGGCGAAACGAACCATATCGGCACTTTCATCGAATCGGCTGTCTAAAAAACTGTTTAAAACCGAATCAAAAGGAGCTGTATGCCGTACTTCCAAATCAGCACCTAATAACTCTTTAGATTGACTATCAATGCTCTGAGTTAGATTATCTCTCAAGGAACTAATGGAAACTTGAGCAGCGACTCCAATAATAATTGCAGAAAGGAACAAAGCTAGTTTAACGCGGTGAGTTCGTGACTCGCGCCAGGCCATTTTGACCAACCACCGGATGTTTGATGATCCTTTATTCATGACGGCTGCACTATTGCTTGCTTGCTATCGACTTGCGTGAGGGTACCCCCAATGCGCTGTTCGGCTATTTGGCCTCGACTCAGGCGAATTTCTTGTTCGCATTTTTTTGCAAGTAAAAGGTCATGAGTCACTATTACTAAGGTGGTCTGTTTCTCTTTATTCAGGTTAAAAAGTAATTCCTCGATCTGATCGCCAGTGTCAGCATCTAAATTGCCAGTGGGTTCATCAGCAAAGAGTACACTAGGCTCATTGATGAAAGCCCTAGCAATAGCAACTCGTTGCTGCTCACCACCAGAGAGTTGAGTGGGGTAGTGAGTCAAGCGATCTTTTAGGCCAACACTGCTTAACAGTTCAATAGCTCTATATTCAATTTCATCGCTGCTTCCACCACGTAATTCTAAGGGAACCATTACATTTTCAAGGGCGGTGAGGGTGGGTAGGAGTTGAAAATTTTGAAAAATAAAGCCTACCTTTTTATTCCGTATATCTGCTCGTTGGTCTTCATTCATACCGCTCAGTATACTTCCATCCAGTAATACCTTGCCTGAATCAGGAGTATCTAAACCTGCACATAATCCCAGTAATGTAGTTTTTCCACTTCCGGAAGGTCCAACAATAGCGCAGGTAGTTCCTTTAGAAATACTAAAATCAATATCTTTTAAAACGTGCAGACGAGAATTACCGCTATTGAAGCTTCGATTTATATGCTCTAACTGTAATATGGGTAAGGGGGTAGATTCTTTTGGTCCTGCTGATCTAATCATTTGTAATGTAAAGGTTAGCGAAAAAATTTAGTTATTATCAACGCTGGAATGTTGCGTGTTGATGGAGCACGTATTGATAGATAAAACCATGGATAGTTTATATATTTAACGCCGTTCAAATGTGCTTTTAAAGTAACATTTTATGTACATTCGACAGGCTCTCAACACAATATGGTTGTATGAGTATAACCACAAAATGTTAATCACAGTTCTCATGTTTTTCATCTATCTCCGTACCGTTAAAAAAGGCTTTATCGCAACAATCGGACTGCTAATCGTGCTGCTCAATTATAGAGCTGTTCCAGCCCAGCAAAGCCCTCAAAAAATCTTATTCTTTGGAGATAGTATAACGGCCGGATACGGACTTAACCCAGATCAAGCTTTTCCTGCGTTAATCCAGCAGAAAATCGATTCATTGGAATTAAATTATACGGTAGTGAATGCAGGGCTTAGCGGTGAAACTTCGGCCGGTGGACTTCGCAGAGTTGACTGGGTTCTACAGCAAGGTGTAGACATTTTTGTGCTAGAATTAGGGGGGAATGATGGCCTAAGAGGTTTGAATCTGGAACAAACCAAGGCCAATCTGCAAGGAATTATAGATAAGGTAGAAGCTAAATTTCCACAAGCACTAATTGTTTTGGCAGGTATGGAGGTACCCCCAAATTTAGGGGCCGATTATACGCTTGAGTTTCGACAAATGTATGTGGAATTGGCTCAACAGAACGATGTGCTATTCATTCCATTTGTATTGGAGGGCGTAGCAGGGGTGCCTAAGCTCAACTTAGACGATCAAATTCACCCGAACCAAAAAGGACATAAAAAAGTAGCCGAACATGTTTGGGGGTATCTGGTTGATGCACTCACTAGCAATAAAACCATCAAATAAGTAGTGACTGTAGCCAGTTTAGAAGTGCTCTTACGATTGGGATCTAATTAATTACTTTTTCCAGGCCAATTCGATATCAACTTAGCTACTTGACTAGCAAAAGAGCGAACCCATTTGGTGTATTGAAGACCACTTGGATGCAACTGATCCTCGGCAATGAGCTCGGAATTATTTTTTGCCTCTTCCGATATGGGGGTTATATCAAAAAAAGGTATGCCATAACGCGTGCAAATTTCTTTGGCCTTTGCGTCATAGGCTAACAATTCGGCCCTAATAGTATCCTCTCCACGAGTTTGCCCAAAAGGAGTGACCCCATAATTTGGAATAGATACGGCAAAAATTCCGGATTCGCCATGAACGGAATGTTTAATTGCCCATTTAATTAGCGCTTCATATTCCTCTTCGAATTGTTCAAAATTATACCCTCGATATTGATTATTAACTCCAATTAAAAGAGATATAAGCTCATATTTTTCTACTAGATCGCCTTCTTTTATTCCCTTTTGTAGCTCATCAGTGGTCCACCCCGTTCTTGCTACAATGGTAGGACTGTTAATCTGAAAATGGTAGGCTTTTCGAAGGGTGTCGGCTAGTTGCATGGGCCAACGTAGCGTAGAATCTACTGCTTCACCAATGGTGTAGGAGTCACCTAGGGCTATGTAAGAAATCCCTGGTAATGAGTTTCCGTCATCTACCATGCTATTTGTCTTTGAAGATTTAGATTGATTACAAGCGTTGATGGACATTAAAAGAATGAAACCGAGAAAAAAGGTAATACGCATGGTACAATAGGCAATTGAGAGCTATGCAAGCACATATAGCTGTAGTTTTAGGCCAGTAAAATGTGCAGACTAATAAGTATGAACGATTATAGGAAAACTCATTGGAATGATTCGAAAGATTAATATCGTTAAAAAAAGAGTGTATTTGTAAACTATTTGTTATTATTAGCAAGATATGATGCTTGCTTGGAAGCGCTTGCATTTATGTGTAAATTAATACAAATAGTACATCTACAGACTGCTTTCTTAACTTATACAAGCACATGTTTAAGTGGATATAACTACCAATCATAATTAATTAGGAATCATTATGAGTAAAATGCTTCGGCAGATGCTGCTGCTAACGCTTGTCTTTTTGGCATACAGTACGGCAACTCTTCACGCCAATACTTTACATCTCGAAATGAATACCACCGTATCAGGGCAGGTATTAGATGTAGACGGTGACCCATTGCCAGGGGTTAACGTAGTCGTAAAAGGAACCGTTGTAGGGACCCCAACAAATGCGAATGGGGAATTTAGTTTAACTGTTCAAATCGATCCTCCAATCACCTTGCAGTTTTCTATTGTGGGTTTCCAAATGCAAGAGTTACTAGTAGAAGATAATGACGTTAGTAACATTCAAGTTGTGCTAGAAGAGCAAACAATATTTGGTATGGATGTAGTTGTATCTGCATCTAGAGTAGAGGAATCGATCTTGAAATCACCAGTATCTATTGAGAAGCTCGATATTCTAGATATAAAAAATACTGCTGCAACTTCCTTTTATGATGCCATTCGTAATGTCAACGGTGTTGATTTTAGTACACAAAGTATCACTTTCAATTCTGTAAATGCCAGAGGATTTGGTTCAAATGGTAATACTAGATTTGTGCAGTTACTTGACGGCGTTGACGGGCAAGCACCAGGTTTAAATTTCCCAATAGGAAATATATTAGGCGCTTCAGAATTAGATGTTGAGAGTGTTGAACTTATTCCAGGTGCAGCATCAGCACTATATGGCCCTAATGCAATGAATGGAATTTTGTTACTTAATTCTAAAAGCCCTTTTGATTATCAAGGATTAGATATTCGTACCAAAGTTGGAACAACTCATCAGGATGGTATAGACCATGAAGCCTCTTTGTATCAAGATACTGGTTTTAGGTATGCTCAAGCTATCAATAACAAATTTGCATTTAAAGTAAGTGCATCATGGCTTAATGCACAAGATTTTGTCGGGGTTGATTATAGAGATCAAAGTGGTGCTACCGTAGAGGGTATACCGAATAATTCTGAAAGAATGCGCGACCTAAATAGAGTTTATGACGGGATTAACACCTATGGTGACTTTGCTATAGATATTGGAACTATTGCTGACATTACAATAAATAGTCCAACTTCAGATCCTGCTTTAGTCGGTTCTCTGATGGCTATTAGAAGTTTACTGCCAAATGGTGCAAATGGTGCCTTTACACCTACTGGTTATAGAGAGAGTGATTTTGTTGATAATACAGCTGAAAACATCAAGATAGGTACAGCTCTTCATTATAGACTAAACGATAAAATTGAGGCGATTGCTCAGTTCAATGCTGGTTTAGGAAATACAGTATATACCGCTAACGACCGATTTATTTTAGATGACCTGAGCATATGGACTGGTAAATTAGAATTGCGTGGTTCAAATTTTTCATTGCGTGCGTATACAACGCAAGAAAATTCAGGAAATTCATATGCTGCTAATACGGTAGCTTCACTTATCAATCAACGACACTACTTACCGGCTTATTTTGGAGCATATGTGGATTATCTGACAGGTGGTAATACTACGGGCGCCAACCCTACAGGAATTACGTTTAATGCTACAGACTACAATGCACTTCATAATGCTGCGAGAGCAGTTGCTAACGCGGCACAACCTTCTGCTGACAGTGACGTATTTAAAGCCAGTATGAATGAATTTAGAAATAAAGCTATTTCTGAAGGAGGAGCAAAATTTTTAGATAAATCAGCATTATACCATTATGAAGGCAGTTACAATTTTGGTGAGAGCATTAAGTTTGCAAACATCTTGGTTGGTGCTAACTTTAGAACGTTTGCCTTAAATTCCGAAGGAACCCTTTTTGCACTAGATGATAATGGGGATGAGGTTTCCTTCAATGAGTATGGTGGTTACATACAACTTTCTAGAGATCTTATGGAGAGTCTAAAAATTCAGACTTCCATGAGATATGATAAAAATGAAAACTTTGAGGGTCAGATATCACCAAGAGCATCTGCTGTTTGGGAGTTTGCCAATAATCAAAATCTTCGAGCATCTTATCAGAAAGGGTTTAGAATGCCAACTACTCAGGATCAATATATTGATTTAGATGTTGTTACCCGACGACTTCTTGGGCGAAATGAATTAATTGCTGACAGATATAACCTAGATAAAAATACAGTGTATACCACTGAAAGCGTGCAGGCTGCGCAAGCTAGTGGTAATGTGAGTGATTTAGTGGTCGCTACTGACGCTTATAAAGAGTACAAGACTGAGAAAGTTACTACTTTTGAAGTCGGGTATAAAAGCGTCTTATTCGATGGTAAATTATTTTTAGATCTATATTATTACAATAGTACTTACCAGGATTTTGGCGCTGAAATTGATGTAACACAAGCATATTCAATTGCTGGTGGCTTAACTGGAGCCGGTGCCATTCCTGCTGGCTACACTACCTCAGAAGGTGTAGCTCACAGCTCTGACCTGCAACAAGTCTTTGTTACGGGTGGTGGCCAAGGTATTGGTTTGCAGAGATATGGTTATGATACCAATATGGATGAAGATGTGAATACCTACGGATTTGGTTTGAGTGCCGACCTTATGCTATTTGGTAATTTTAAAGTGTCAGGTAATGCTACTTATAATAAAATCGAGGATTTAGATGACTTAACTCAACGTACGTATAATGTAGCCTTCAATACGCCCGAGTGGAGATATAACTTCTCTTTAAGTAACAGAAAATTGACCGATAAAATAGGGTTTAATATGACATATAGATGGCAGGATGCATACTTATGGCAGTCATCTATAGGTTCTGGTATAATTCCAGATTTTCAAACTCTTGATGCCCAAGTTTCTTACGCACTACCCGCACTTAATGCTAGCGTAAAAGTGGGAGGTTCTAACATCTTGAACGAGCGGTACACAACTTCATTTGCAAATCCAAATGTTGGAGCCATTTACTACATACAGCTAAATTTTGAAAACCTTTTAAACAGATAGTTACATCATGAATAGTATCAAGACATTAAAACACATCGCGACACTAGCGTTAGCTATTATTGTTTTAGCTAATTGTAGCTCAGAAGATACACTTACTAGTGATTGGATAGAGTCAAATACGACGGAATCTAACCTAACCTTAGGAACGCTAGATGCTTCAAACTTTATTTGGCTTGGAGCCTCTATATCCGCAGGATATCAAGATGGTGGCTTTTTTAAGTTAGGGCAAGATAACTCATATGGTAGTATTGTAGCTAAACAGTTACAACAAGTTGATCCCACTGTGCCATACAATTATCCAAATATTGTATCAGATAAAGGTACAGGTAGAACAGCCATTGATTTAACCGCCGCATTAGTATACCTAACAACAGGTCAAGGTTCTTTAGGTGACGCGCTAGTACCAGAGGTCGGGGATGGTGTTACACTAAATACAAACTCACCAATACATAATTTCTCAGTGCCTGGTATTAGAACAATTGATATGGGTGTAGCTGGCTATGGACAATTGAATGGTTTATTTGGGGCTTTTATGAGTAGTCCAACTGCATCAGTTATAGGCGATGCAGTAGCAAGTAATCCAAGTTTTTTCTCATTGTGGCCTGGAGGTAATGATCTTTTAGGATATGCATTAGGTGGGGGCTCAGTTGATGGATATGATCCTACCAATACTGGTGCATTGACTGATCCCGCAACCTTTTCCGCTGCGCTCAATGGAGCATTAACTGCTCTGACAGCCAATGGTGCTCATGGGATAGTTTTAAATGTAGCACCATGGACCATAATACCATATTTTCAAGCTGCAACTCAATTGAGTGGAGGTGTAAACCTACTTCCAGCAGGCTCTATTGATGCTCCTACAGCCGCTTTTTTAAATAGCGTGGCGGCATATGGTGCATATAATGCTGCATTAGAACAAGTAGTTTTAGCTGGTGCGATTACTGCTGAAGAAGCTGCGATGAGAAAAATTACATTCACAGCTGATGTGGCAAATCCACCGGTTATTACAGATGAATCATTAACCGATTTATCAGCTATGGGAATATCCAGTTGGCGTCAAGCTTCTCCTGGTATTGCTTCACTAGGCATACCTGCAGATGTGTTCCCATTAACTGCAATCTTTGCAATTGGTGTACCACAAGAAGATGGTAGTATCCCTGGCGTGTCAGTTCCACTACCGGATCAATACACTTTAACGGCGGCAGAACAGGGAAATATTTTAACACATGCTGCCCAATATAACGCTGCAATAACAGCCGCAGTTAATAGTAATGACAATCTGCACTTAATGGATATACAACCTATGATGGCTGATTTGTTTGGGTTATCACCCCAAATTGCTGCTGCTATTGGTATGGGGAATGCAGGTGTACAAGGAGCAGATGGAGTTCTTGGTTTTATGTCGGGTGGAATTAGTCTTGTACCACTCTCATTAACACAAGCAGAATTATACAATAGTGTTTTCTCAACTGATTTTGTTCATCCAAATCCCAGAGGTCAAGCATTGATAGCTAACGAAATAATCAAAGTTTTAAATGCAAAATATGGGGCAACCATACCTACAGTTGATCCGCTAGCATTTGAGCCAATTTATGCTCCCTTTTAAGTTCGTGCTAAGACGCTAAAGCAAATCAATCTATTTTAAGCCCCTTTTTATTTGAAGGGGCTTTTTTTATGCCAAATTTGTCAGAACATAGATCAAGAAAGGGGTAACTTTGTCATTTTTTATAATTTGAAACGGCTTGGCATACTAATTGTGATTTCAGAATAAAATAAATTGAAACGTATAGATTCATTCAGGCATGAAAAATCCACTAGTAGTCCTTGGATGAATATCCATACAGAGGAGAAAACAATCCAAATACAATGCAAGACAGTACACTAGAATACAGTAAGCAAAACGTGAAAGAGACCACTCAAAAGGAAATGAACCAGAAAAAAGAAGAGACTAGCAACGAAGTAAACCAAAAGAATCTAGACGAACAAGCCAATGATGGCGGGGAACAAACTACTGCACCGAATGTGGCAGAAAATGAACCTAATGAGGCTTTAGAGGAAGAAGCGGCGGAAGAAGAACTCGATTTAGTTACCCAGTTACAGCAAGATCTTGCCAACACGAAAGATGCCTTGCTCCGCAAAGCAGCCGAGTTAGAGAATGTAAGAAAGCGAGTTCAAAAAGAGCGTATTGCTTTATTTGAGGATGCTCGTATTCAAGCTTTACAAGATATCATTCCCATTGCTGAAGACATGAACCGAACCCTAGAGGCTTCTGCAAGCACAGAAATTGATGAAAATTTTCTCCAAGGGGTACAAATGGTCGCCTCTAAATTTAAACAGTTGTTTGAGCGTTACGGCGTTGAACCTATCAACCAGGCTCACGTACCCTTCGATGTAGATATTCATGATGCCATGTTACGACAGCCTACTGACGACCCAAAAATTGCTAGTAACACCGTGTTACAAGTGCTCGAATCTGGTTATAAATTAGGTAATCGTGTCATTAAGCATGCTAAAGTCATTGTTAGCGAATAAAAGCCAGCCCAAATTATAAATAAAGAATTCATGTCAAAACGCGATTATTACGAAGTATTGGGAGTTTCTAAAGGGATTAGTGAAGCCGAGCTAAAAAAAGCCTACCGCAAGCTTGCTATGAAGTATCATCCCGACAGAAATAAAGGGGATGCGGATGCAGAAAAGAAGTTTAAGGAAGCTGCAGAGGCCTATGAAATTCTGCGTGATCCCCAAAAGAGAGCTCAATATGATCAGTTTGGCCATGCCGGTATGGGAGGGCAAGGTGGTTTTGGTGGTGGTAATATGGACTTCGATGTGGAAGATATCTTCAGCCGGTTTGGGGATATTTTTGGAGGTGGTTTTTTTGGTGAAGATGTCTTTGGAGGTGGGGGAAGAAGTCGTTCTCGTGGACGTAGAAAAGAGCCCGGAACCCCTGGATCAGATCTGAAAATTCGTATTCCACTTAGTTTAGAAGAAATAGCTTTTGGTGCGGAAAAAAAGCTCAAAGTAAAAAAACAATTAGTTTGTGACACATGTACGGGCACAGGTGCAGCTAGTAACTCAGACTTTGAAACCTGTAGCACTTGTAATGGCTTGGGCGAAGTTCGGCAAGTAACCCGTACTATGCTCGGGCAAATGGTGAATGTTCAGGCTTGTCCTACCTGTCAAGGAGAGGGGCGTATCATACGCAACAAATGCACGTCATGTTCAGGTGAAGGTCGTGTAAATGGGGAAGAAACGATTAAAGTTAACATCCCCTCGGGCGTCTCCGATGGTAATTACTTGACTCTTAGAGGCCAAGGGAATGCAGGTCGACGTGGTGGCTCAGCGGGTGATTTAATTGTGCTTATACAGGAAAAGCCTCACGATCATTTCAAACGGGATGGAAATAATATTTATTATAACCTCACCTTAACCATTCCTCAAGCAATTTTAGGGTCAGAAGTAGAAGTACCCACCCTAAAAGGTAAAGCCAAATTACGCATTGAGGAAGGCACACAACCTGGTAAGCTATTACGTATGCGTGGCAAAGGCATTATTGGATTAAACGGTTCGGGTGAGGGAGATCAGTATGTTAGGTTAAATGTATATATTCCGAAGAAACTCACCG
>Ga0066825_10000569_pt1 | contig 11760 bp, 13 predicted proteins | sample ETNtaG_6_FD_65608 | JGI IMG/M metagenome (GOLD analysis project Ga0066825, IMG submission 65608) | Marine microbial and viral communities from oxygen minimum zone, Eastern Pacific Ocean - ETNP201306SV45 | ecosystem: Environmental > Aquatic > Marine > Oceanic | place: Pacific Ocean: Eastern...
AACCGCCAATTTTTCACGTAAATTAAACGAATCGAACCCTTCCGGGAGCTCATTCCGATGCTCTTCGGAGACTGGATACACCTGCAACATATATGGAGAGGGGTGTGTTACACCAAAATATGCTTGCGCATCTTCCCAAAGAACGGAAGGTGCAAATGGACGAAAGGATTCCCGATATTTTATCTTTAGATTTAATTTTTTTTGCATGTCTGTGCGCCTTGGATCTGCAATAATACTTCTAGCACCTAGGGCTCGAGGCCCAAACTCCATGCGGCCCTGAAACCAACCAACTACTGCGCCTTCATTTATATGTCCAGCAACTACTTCATAAAGGGCAGGACGAGCGTATTCAGTATAAACCCCAGCATACGGCTTTAAAGCTTTTCTAATGGATTCCTTACTGTAGGACGGGCCAAGGTAGCCCCCCTGCATTTCATCTAGAACTAAACTTGGGAAAGTCGCTGTCTTTGTGTCTGTTTTGCTTCCTGAAACGTGTGGCTTGACCGAGTCTTTCTTTGGTCGACGCTTACCCTCGAAACTCAGATAATACGCAGCTAATGCGGCTCCCAAAGCCCCTCCAGCGTCACCGGCAGCAGGTTGAATATACATATCGCTAAAAATACCTTCGCGTTGGAGCTGACCATTGGCCACACAATTAAGGGCAACCCCACCCGCCAAGCAGACAAAGTCAGACCCGGTGACTTCTTGGGCATGCCGGGCCATTTTTATCACCACTTCTTGGGTAACTTCTTGAATGGCGAGTGCCAAATCAGCTTGCTCAGGACGTAAATCACGTTCATCGTCACGCCGAGGGAATCCAAATAAAGTTTCCCATTTTTTATCTGGAACCATTCTGAGACCGGTAGTATAACTAAAATATGATTCATTCAGCCATATTGAGCCATCCTCATACACCTTAATCAACTGTGTATTAATGATTTCTTTGAACTTCTTCACGCGAGCGCTTCCAGTAACTCCATACGGGGCCAAACCCATTAACTTATACTCACCTGAATTAACTTTAAACCCTAAAAAATAGGTGAAGGCAGAATATAATAAGCCCAGTGAATGGGGAAAATTCAGTTCTTTAATGAGCGTAATTTGAGTCCCAGATCCTTTACTAATCGATGCCGTAGCCCACTCTCCCACTCCATCAATGGTTACTATGGCAGCCTCTTCGAAGGGCGATGGATAAAACGCACTCGCGGCATGCGAAAGATGATGCTCGGGAAAAAGTAAGGGTATTTTTTTAACTCCTTCAAAGCCCATTTCTGTCAATGACTGCCGAATCATTCGCTTCAGGAACATCTTTTCCTTTAACCATACTGGCATTGCTGCAATAAAGGAGCGAATACCACGAGGAGCGTAAGAGAGATAACTTTCTAAAAGCCGTTCTAGTTTTAGAAAGGGTTTATCGTAAAAGACAATAGCATCAACCTGTTGCAAAGAGTACCCAGATTCAGCAAGCACATATTGTATGGCATTGGTAGGAAAACCAGCGTCTTGTTTCTTTCGGGTGAAACGCTCTTCTTGGGCGGCGGCTATAATATCCCCGTCTTCCAAAAATGCGGCAGCTGAGTCGTGATAAAAGGCAGATATACCTAAAATATTCATACATCTAAGATAGGATTTCAGCCCCAATAAAACATAGTATACGATTGTGTTTTTAATGTACAGCGTTTTTAATCGACATAGGCATTTTGTACTTTTAAATAACTTTTTATTCCATAGACTATGATTATTTCGATGACCGGGTTCGGGCGCGGAGAAGCCAGCGCAAATGGGGTGACTGCCATGGTAGAGCTAAAGACCTTAAATTCTCGCTACCTTGATATAAGTGTGAGATTACCGCAGCACTTTCAAGACAAGGAATTGCAATTCAAAGAAATGTTAACTCAGCAAATCTCACGCGGAAAACTGAACGTCAGTATTCACTTGGACGACACGGAGTCTCAGCGCAAAGTACCTGTAGTAGATACCCAAAAACTGGCTAACTACATGCAAATTCTGCAGGAAATCCAAACAAGCATTGGAACTGATGCAAAAATTGAATTAAATCAATTACTACAATTCAATGATTTAATTACCCAACCCGAACCGGTACAGGATCCCGAGCATGACAAACTTTGTTGGTCGTTAATCCAGCAAGCTAATGCGATAGCTATAGAAAAATTAATGGAAATGAAGCGTCAAGAAGGAGCCCAATTAAAGGACGACATTAATAGTCGAATATCGGGTATCCGAGAGGCTCTCCATCAGATTCAACAGACAACTGATGGCCGTGGTGAAGACCTAAAAAAGAAATTGCAAGAGCGTATCTCCTCCCTTCTGGATGATGAAAAAATCGACCCCGACAGGCTAGAAATGGAGGTAGCCTTAATGGCAGACAAAATGGATATCACCGAAGAAACGGTCCGTTTAGAGGCGCATTTGAAGTTTTTCACCGAAGCCATTCAGTCTAATGAACATGCCGGTCGTCGATTAAATTTTTTGACCCAAGAGATTAATCGAGAACTCAACACCATTGGATCTAAGGCCAATGATTCCAGTATTGCCCATGAAGTCGTCAAATCCAAGGAAATGCTTGAACAGATTAGAGAACAAGTTCAAAATATCGAGTAATGCAGCCTCTTATCATCTTGCTCGCAGCGCCTAGTGGTACAGGTAAGTCCACAATGGCTAAACGTTTATTTGAAGACTTTCCAAATCTAATATTTAGCATCTCTGCAACGACCCGGCCACCCCGAGAAGATGAGTCGCATGGGGTTGATTATTATTTTTTGAATATGGACGAATTCCAGCAAAAAATAGATGATAAGGATTTTTTAGAATGGGAAGAATTTTATGGTGGTACTCGTTACGGAACATTGCGTTCAGAACTTGTAAAAAATACAGAAAAAGGATATTTTACCTTGCTCGATGTGGATGTAAAAGGTGCTGTAAGAATAAAGTCTTTGTTCAATGAACGGTGTTTGGCTTTGTACTTACGACCTCCATCACTCGAGATTTTGGAAGAGCGTCTCAGAAATCGCAATACCGAAAGTGAATCTTCACTAAAACTCCGAATAGATAGAGCAGAAGAAGAACTTAGGTATGCAAGCCACTTCGACAACATTATCACCAATGATGATTTAGAAAAGGCCTACAGCGAACTAAAAGATGTTGTTCAAACCTTCATGAATTCATATTAAATCTATGCCGATTAAAACACTCGATATCGAACACCTAAAGGAAGTAACCGGAAACAAGTACGAACTTATGGTTATTTTGGGTAAGCGAGCCCGTCAAATCGCAGCTCAAGAAAAACTCGAATTAGACGAAAAGCTACAATACTTCGAAGGCTTCGAGGATGACGACGAGTTTTCTTTTAATGAGGAACAAGAGCAAATCTCTAAGGCATTCGAAAAATTACCTCACGCCACTCGTCGTGCGATCAGTGAGATGGAAGACGACGCGATTTATTACCGCAGACCAGAAGTTGACTAATTTATGCTCTCCGGGAGACACATCCTTCTCGGGGTCACCGGAGGTATAGCGGCGTATAAAGCGGCTTATTTAGTACGTGCATTCCAAAAAAAAGAAGCTCTTGTTCGGGTAATAATGACTCCTGCCGCAACCAGGTTCATAGGCGAAGAAACTTTTTCAGCATTGACCGGCCATGAAGTAGGCGTACACACCTTTTTACAGGACGATAGCCTACAATACTCATCCACAGACATAGCGTCGGATAAATCTATTGCCTATGAACAAGTACATAATCCTTGGACGCGCCATATTCAGTGGGGCGAATGGGCCGATTTATTTGTGATTGCTCCGTGCACAGCCAATACCATCGCCAAAATTACTCACGGCAATTCCGATAACCTTCTCACTGCCGCTGTTTTAGCATCCAGAGCCCCTATTCTACTCTGTCCTACTATGGATGGAGAAATGATGAATGCACCCGCTACTACTCATAATATAGAGCTACTAAAAAGTCGTGGTTTCCATCTACTAGATCCCGAAGAAGGTTATCTAGCCAGTGGGCTCACAGGTAAAGGGCGATTACCCGAGCCCGATGATATTGTGGCTCATGTTGAGTCATTATTAGCCACCGAAAAAGGTCCACTCTATGGAAAAAAAGTGGTTGTTACCGCAGGGCCTACTCGTGAACATATTGATCCAGTCCGTTTCATCTCCAACCCAAGTTCGGGTAAGATGGGTGTGGCTATGGCCAAAGCAGCACAACGCTTAGGAGCACAAGTTCACTTGGTACATGGGCCCATTTCACTGCCCATACCAGAGGGTATCCAAGCGTATGCTGTGCTGTCTGCCCAGGATATGTTTGACCGAGTAAAAGCTCTTTATCCCGCTGATGTTTTTATAAAGGCAGCTGCGGTTTCCGATTTCAGTCCCACCACCACGCACAATCATAAGGTCAAAAAAAATCAAGGAGAATCCCACATTTCCTTAGCTCCAACCCCTGATATACTCAAATGGATTGGTGATCATAAAGACTCAGACACCATAAGTATTGGTTTTGCTATGGAAACAACGGATTTAGTTGAACAGGCCAAAAGCAAAAGAATAAAGAAAAATGCTGACTGGATTATTGCTAATTACATCGGATTAGAACAACAGGGATTTGCAGATCAACAGAACTTTGCAAATGAACAAGGATTTGCAAGCGACTACAACAAAGTAACCCTAATTGGTGATGGTGTAGAAGAATTTTTTGAAGGACCTAAAAACGACTTGGCCATGAGTGTACTGCGCAGTATATTTTTTAGTTAATTCACTTTTATGAATAAAAAAATAATACTCGTTGTTCTGCTGATTTTTGCTTGTGTTAGTAGTGCTTATTTACTCCTGTCCATACCTACTACCACACCGATGCGTATTTCCTCACAAGAGCACTTGGATGAAATAATTCAACAAGGGCTACGAGAGCAGGGTATTGCCAATGAGCATTACCGGGTCTATACAGCGGTTCAGGATTCTTTTTTCACTCGTAAAGTATATCAAATTGACACCCCTCCTGGCTTTTCAAAGACTTCGCTGCACTATGAGCTGCATAAGTTATTATATGAATATGGTGTTCAACTACCCGGAAAAGTACAATTCCCAGAACAAGACCTACATCTTTATGTAAGGGTAAATGGCACTATTTTTCGCACCATTCGAGTTCGAACAAACCCAGAATTGTTATCAACTCCAGACTCTACCCAGAACCATCTGCCAAATTCATCAGCGTTATGAAAGATAGAAGTGGGCTACTGAAACGACTAGAACTAAAAGAACATCCACAACCAGATGTTTGGTCCCTGCGCCATCCCGTGCTTCTATGCCACGGCTTTGGGGCTATAGGCTCATTGATTAAACCCTCGCCACTACATGACCCTTGTATGTGGATGCGAGAACATGGATTGTTAGCCTTTGCCCCCAACATCGTTCCCTATGCTCCTATTGAAGTTCGGGCACGGAGTTGGACACGGATCATCAATGAGCTAAGCCAACAGCATTCCATACCAAAGTTCAATGTGATTGCCCATAGTATGGGCGGATTAGATATGAGATATGCCCTGGCACATTTAGGCATAGAAGAAAAAGTTGCTTCATTAACTACCATTGCCACCCCGCATAAGGGTACTTATTTGGCGGATTTTGTTCGCAGCACTCCAGAAGTGTTGTCCGAGCGCATAGGCGACATCGTGGACTGGTTTGCTGATAATGTATACGTGAAAGAACGTAACGATGCGTTTGGATCAGTTGAACAATTAACGCGCAAATATGTGCAGGAACACTTTAACCCGAGCACTCCTGAACCGGTGGGTATTCCTATTTATTCCTATTCCGCAGCGGTGGGAAAAGGAACCCAAGAAACCTTGAATCCCGTCTTCCTCTTCCAAAATAATCTAATCCATGAAAAAGAAGGGCCTAATGATTCTTTTGTCTCGGTTGAAAGTGCGCAATGGGGAGAACATTTAGGTACTATTCGCCTGTCGCACTTAAACCAAATTAATGTGCAAGTGGGAACCCGAGAAGCAAAAAAACGATATATGGAGTTTTGGATCGGGCTAATAGAACACCTCAGAAGCCGGGAGCTTTAGGGCGATTCTTTGGAGTAGTGCATGTCCTTTTAACTTTTCTAAGCCGATAAGGGGAGGCCCATCGCCTAATAAATGGGCCAATGCAACGTAAATGCTCAGGACTCTAGGCTCTGTTTCATTTTGTTAAGCAGGTCATAATCCGTTAAATCGTACTGAATAGGCGTAACAGCAGCATAACCTTGATTTAGCAACTGTATATCCGCATCGGGTGAGGTGTCCAATAACTCAAATTTTCCAGTCAACCAGTAATATGGCCGCTTCAGCGGATCCTTACGCCCCTCATATTCCTCAACATAACGAGAATCGGCCATTTTCGACCACTTAAGTCCTTTAAAAGGCCCAGAAGGCGCATTTATATTGAGTGTCACTCCTTTTGGTAGACCTTTTTTAAGCACTTGATTAATCATTAAGCGCGCTGCTGCCATACAACCACTCAAGTCTGCGTCGCTATCATAATCAGTGCACGAAACAGCAATAGAAGGATAGCCTAAGACAGTGCCCTCCGTGGCAGCGCTCACCGTACCAGAATACAACAAATTTATACCCGCATTGCTGCCGTGATTAATTCCACTCAATACCAAATCCGGCTTTTCTTCTAAGAGTTGATCGTGTGCCAATTTCACACAATCCGCAGGTGTACCTGTCACCGAGAAACCGCCAATATCATCCACCACATTTATGTGATTGGCTCGCAACGGATCATGAATGGTAACCGCATGCCCAACTGCGCTTTGCTCTCTATCCGGGGCAACAACAACGACCCGGCCAAACTCCGAAGCTACTCGAGCGAGGGCTTGAATCCCTTTTGAAAAGAATCCATCGTCATTAGAAACTAATATATAAGGTATATCTTTAGGCATATTGCTCATTTTCATTAGGAAAATCTTTGGTTTTCACATCTTCAACATATTGTTGAACAGCCTGGGTCATCAGCGATTCTACATCGGCATAACGGCGCAAAAAGCGAGGAGAAAAATTCTTATTCATCCCCAACATATCATGCACAACCAGTACCTGACCGTCACACTCTTGCCCAGCTCCAATTCCAATAGTAGGTATGTGTAATTGTTTGGTCACCTGAGCCGCAAGCTTTGATGGTATTTTTTCTAATACCAGTGCAAAAACACCGGCTTCCTGTAGCTTTAATGCATCTTCCATTAACTGGTCTGCCTCGGCCTGCTCTTTGGCGCGGACTTTATAGGTACCAAACTGATAAATTGATTGAGGCGTCAAACCTAGGTGTCCCATCACTGGAATGCCGGCATCCACAATTTTTTTTACGGTATCGATTATGGTACTGCCCCCTTCCAGTTTCACTGCATGCGCCCCAGCTTCCTTCATTAAGCGACCCGCATTGGTAAGAGCCTCTTTCGGGGTAACCTGGTAACTCATAAATGGCATATCGGCAATGACCAATGCCCTGTCCACACCTCGTACCACACATTGTGTATGATATATCATATGCTCTAAGGTTATTGGGACCGTGGTTTCATTTCCAGCCATTACATTCGATGCAGAATCACCAACAAGTAGCACATCAATTCCAGCGGCATCCACTATTCTAGCCATCGTAAAATCGTATGCGGTGAGCATTGAAATTTTTTCTCCCTTCTGTTTCATTTCAACCACGGTTTGAGTAGTTATTTTAACCGGGTTTGGCATGGAATGCCCAGGTGTGGATTCACTGTTTTTGCTTGTTTCGGTACTCATATCGATTTGGTTGCGTTACTCACCTGTTTTCTCGACCAAAGCAGCTGATGCCTCTAATTCACAACAAATTTGCCCATCTACCGTGGCCTTACCTTTCATGGTGACAAAATTCCTTCTCATACTACCCAATTCTACCTCCAGCATCAACTGATCTCCAGGAACTACTTGACGTCGAAACTTGCAATTATTAATTCCAGTAAACACCATTAAACTCTTGGAAGGGTCCTCTACTTTTTCGGTCATCAATAAAATAGCTCCCGCCTGTGCTAGTGCTTCAACTTGCAGCACTCCAGGCATTATGGGTTGCCCTGGAAAATGACCGTTAAAAAATTCTTCATTCACCGTTACGTTTTTGTACGCTTTTATGGAATCTTCTGTTTTTTCAACCACTCGATCCACTAATAAGAAAGGATAGCGATGAGGGATAATTTTTTTTATGTCTTCGATAGTCATAATGCTCCTGAATTTTGATAAAAGTTATTAGGCAACAATACCAACATAAATGTATGATATTCCGCCAGTCAGTGAAATAGCTTTATGCGAGCTAAACATTTCAGACTCTTCCATTAGCTTTAAAAATTTATCTCCTGCAGGAAAGGCCGCACTTGTTTTCGGTAAATAGGTATAAGCATCTCTATTTCCACTTAGCCATCCACCTACCGTAGGCATAATATGCTGGGAATATAGTTCGTATGGAAATTTCATGAGTCCCTTTGGTTGCCCAAACTCTAAGACCACTACCTTTCCACCTGGCTTAACTACTCGCCCCATTTCTCGAAGAGCCTTTACAGGATCATCTACGTTTCGTATCCCGAAAGAAATACTTGCTAGATCGAATCGATTATCCTCATAGGGTAAATCCATGGCATCGGCCACTTCAAAATCAATCTCAAGACCTTCCTTTTTTGCTTTAGCAGGGGCTGGCTCAATCATTGGAGCACAAAAATCGGTTCCCAATACATATCCGTCAGGTCCTACTGCTTTTTTGAAAGCAATGGCTAAATCACCGGTTCCTGTGGCACAATCCAACACACTCTCACCTTTGGAAACTCCGGATTCAGCAATGGTTCGGTCCCTCCACACATGGTGAATACCAAATGAAAGTACCGTATTCACTCGATCATAATCGGAAGCAATATCGGCAAACATGGAACGTACTTTTTCACTCATAAGCTTTTTGCTGGTGCCCTTTTTAGGCAGATTTGTTGATGAATAGACACACAATATACATAAAAACTCAGCATCAAGCCCGAAAAGTGCATTACGATAAATGCTCGGTTATATGCAGTTGCAGGGGAATAAATTCTTGACCATTCCACCCTATTTCATAAATAGCTCCATTACTATGTTCGATAACATCCATTTTACTGAGTCCATAGCCCAACCAAACCGATAGTAAAATTCGAATTAGTCGACCATGTACAACCAGCACAATTCTCTCAAGTTTACTTCCCTGGGGTTCACCTAATCCCAAAATTATTTTTTTCACAAATCCATTGGCTCTCGAATAAACCTGTTCAGGGTGCTCCCCATCACGAACTGGAATACTGGTTTGTCCGGATTTCCATAAATCCTGTAATTCGCGCAGATAAGGCAGATGATCTGCAACATAATCACCCTCTAATGCTCCAAAGTCCATTTCATCTAGATGCTTACTTGACATGATGGGAAGCTCATTTGCCTGAGCCAGAGGTGCAGCCGTCTCTGAAGTGCGCTTCAAACTACTGCAATACAATCGGTTAACTTTTAACTTATACTTCTGAAAATACTGGGCAACCCCCTCTGCCTGCCTGCTTCCTAGTTCATTGAGGCCAGCATCAATTCCCCTACCTTGAAATCGTTGGCTCGCATTATAGTCGGTTTGGCCATGTCGAACTAAATATAGAATAGTTTTAAATGATTCTGACTGCATAGGTAGTGCGAATGACTAGCTTTTGTTCTTTTTTCGGGTTTTATGATAGTTAACTACGCGAATAAACTCGTCTTGCATTGCTTTTAGATTACCCGTCAACAGTCCCTCTTTGTACCCGTAGCGAATCAACACCATATTAAATACACGATCGGTCATCGCAGTCGTATTCTCGTTGCGGAAACGGCCATAAAGAGCCTGAATAGCCATAGAAACCAAACCTGTTTTTATACATAAAAAACTGATAATTAATGCGGTGATTTCTAAGGTAGATAACGCCAACTCAAGCCAAGTTTCCGGTGCAATTGAGTCATAAACTAAGCCACCGATAAATGCCAAATACAACAAGGCATCTTCGCATACCCAGCGAATTGCTGGGTGGCCCCAAGGGTAAATAAATGCGGATAGCTGAGATCTCCAAAACACATAAAAAAAAACGCCCAATACCAAACTTAAAGATTCTGTTAATGGGCTATACACCAGTATCATAAAGAATAAAACGGGGAATTGTTCCCTGCTTCGAAGCCAGTCATCAGCAACTCTAGCCAAATGTTCTAACGAATATTTCTTTAATAAGCCTGGAACATAGCTTTCTATACCCTCTCTGGTTATGGTATACCAGTGTCCAAAACTAGTTCGAAAACCACCTGGTAGTTCCACCAATTCCCATTTAGTCTTCCTCTTTTGATTTGTCATGATTTAAAAATAGCCATTATCTGACTTCGTTGTTAAGACTTTAGTAAAAATTCTAAGTGAGGAAACTATGACTGTGCTAAGGTTATAACATAGGCGTTATTAAAACCAACAGACTTTAGAAAATGCCAAAAAGCAAAACACGTAGAGCCAGTGGTGTATACATCATCCAGGATGAGAACAGGTCTGTCTGTCCAATCATAAATAGTTGGGCAGACTACTTTATACATCTTTTCCCTATTCATTCTTCGTTCCAATTTACTCTTACCCACCTGATGTACTCTAGATGGCTTCCGTTCTAGTACCCCCTCACCTAGTACAGGAAAAGGCATCAATGCGGTCCAACCCTCAGCTATACTATAACTTTGGTTAAACCCTCTCAAATTCCTTCTTTGACGGGAAAGAGGAATTGGTATCACAATGGGCCTTTCTGTCATAAGCTGCTGGTATTTGTCGGGATGAATTTGTTGAAACAAATCGGCTGCTGCTCTACCTAGGTCTAATCCAATACCATAGGCCCTCTTATATTTAAATTGAACTATTATGCGCTGAATTAAATGGTCTTCTTCGTATTTCCAAGAAGCCACTTGCCATTGTATTCCCTCAGGATACATTCCTTTTTTGGGTTCTGGATAAATCCGAGGTAACTCACTTAGAATACAATATCTACATATTTGTTTGGCAGAACCCAATAGCCGAATCCCACAGCATTGGCAATAATCAGGGAAAACCCAGAAATTTTTTCTTTCAACGGTATTATTTGACCATTTTCTAGCACTGAACATAGCTATGTATAAAGGGTATAAAAATAGACTCGTAGATTATTTTTTGGCCGCTAATTCTACTAAATTACCAGCGTTGCTTATTATGGTAAACGAGATTTACTCCTAAAAAGAGCACACAGACAAAAAATCATTACATGCTATATTATGGCTCTAGGAAAAGACTTAGCCGAAATTAGAGAGGAACTAGGTGTTGATACTGATGAGATTCAGGGTCTAACCAAATTATCCTATGAAATTATCTCTGAAATTGAATCTGACGCGATATTTAATTCGGAAACCTACAACCAGGCGTATATTAGAAATTTTGTGCGAAGCTACGCCCGAGGATTAAAAATAAAAGAGGCTGTCATTTTACGAGCCTTGGATGCCATGGAGGAAGGCACTTATGATCATGGGATTTTTAAAGAGGCAGGGGCTCCCAATCCTTCAGACCCATTTGGGAAAGAAGAAAGAAAACGCAGTTTAGAAGCAGACTCAGCCCCAAAAAAAGCCCCCATTAGAACCGAACTTAATTATGACGCTAAGACGAAGGTTGAAGCCATTAATAAAGTCTCTAGCGATTTCGATTTGGGTG
>Ga0066825_10000571_pt1 | contig 11738 bp, 10 predicted proteins | sample ETNtaG_6_FD_65608 | JGI IMG/M metagenome (GOLD analysis project Ga0066825, IMG submission 65608) | Marine microbial and viral communities from oxygen minimum zone, Eastern Pacific Ocean - ETNP201306SV45 | ecosystem: Environmental > Aquatic > Marine > Oceanic | place: Pacific Ocean: Eastern...
GGCTAAAAATGTAATTTTTGAATATATTGAAGTGTTTTATAACAAAATTAGAATACACTCTGCTAATGATTATTTAGCACCAGCGGAATTTGAACTAAAACACAACTTTGCTTGAAAAAAAATGTACGTTAAAACATTGACACATCACATCTTGAACTTTCTTCTGAAGATTAAATAATCTTGAGCGTGCATTATTAAGAACTGTTTGATACAACATAGGAATAATGGTAATTCTTCCATCCTGATGTGTTGTTTTTCCCCCTACATATTGATCCAAAGTTTTGCTCAACACATAGCACGTAATTTTTGTTTTAGCATCAAGATAGCCTTTTTGATCTAGTTCTTTTACATATTTTAATGGTTGATCCTTTTCTTTCTGAGAAACTGGAACAGATGGTTTTTTTAATTCAACTATTACCAATCTATCAACACCAGTCTCTACTCCACCAGCATCTAAATCATATTTAGGCAATGACATTAAACTACATGATCCATCTGGCAGTATAGCAAAATCAGGTCTTTGCCTGCTGCCAGTTTCATCTACTTTCATCAATTTTTTGATAACGGTAGTCATGCCTTGATTTGATGTGTATTCTATTGTTTCAAATTCTGGGCCAAAGATCCAAAGTGAATTATTAAATAGGGGTTGTAGTTCCTGCACCTCATCAGTCTTATCATCATTTACTTTTAGATCCAATTCATGCACTAAAGCAATTCTTTGTTGTATTTCATCTAATACCGCTTTTGCTGCTCTAACAGTCCAATTGCCTAATATTAAATCAAGATTATCAAACTCATCTGGTCTTAATGTGCTCATTTTTTCTAAAAGAGCATATTTAGATTTTGATGCTTCAAGCCCAGCTAAAATTTTTGCAATATTCTCTAATTCACTATCTCCAATTGATGGACAATCTTCTTGAACTTTTTGTACAAACTCTTCCCATATTTCCAATTCTTCTAAGCTCAGTTTTCGTAAAGAAGGCTTTGCTGCTTCATATATTTTATCTCTAGTTATTTTTCTTTCATTTTCAGACAAAGAAAGGACAAAGCTTTTAATTTCTTGATGTACAGCATCAAAAACTTTTTTAATTTCAGGATTTTGATTTTTATTAAATCCACTCCAATCTGGCTTAATATAGCCTTCTTGATCTAAGCAATCGGCAATAACAATGAATGTAAAACGTTTTGCTGCTACTGTTCTTCCATCAAGATTGTATGGAGCATTATCACCCTTCCATGAGCACTCTCCTACTAAACGTCCATTTACATGCCATGCAACACCATGATGATAAGTAGTTCTATCGGAAGAATGTATATCAATAGCAATAATTTCTATTTTTTTTCCTTCTAATTCAACGGATAATATTTGCTTGTTTACATCAGGTATATCAAAAAATGAGACTTTTTCTCCATTAACAAAAACTGAAAAAAGCGGATCTACAAGAAATCTCATACCTATTTCGGTTTTTACATCTTCTACACTCAAAGATATAGGGTTTATTTCTCTAGCATATACTATAGTGCCATGTTCCTCTATTGTTTTTTCATTGTCTATAATGTCAAAATTAAGAAACTTCGTCCTAGATTTGCTAATACTGTAAGAGTTAGTTTCTCCATCTTTTGCAGTACAAACATAGTAATATGGGGTTGAAAATTTGAAGGCTGAAAATCTTCCTAAGCCATTTCTTCCATAAGGTTTTCTCTTGCTAGTTATTTTGCTATTTTTAGGAAAATCTACCAATATTCCTTGCTCTTCTTGCCTGTTGTATCCAACTTGCATCCATCTTTTAGCAAATTCTTCTTTCGTAAGGCCACACCCATTATCTTTGATACTAAATGGTTCTCCTGTTTTGTTTTCTGGCCATGTTATATCTACCCGATTTGCACCAGCATCCCACGCATTAGCCACCAGTTCTATTATGGCAGTTTTTGCATTATGGATCATATTATGACCAGTAAGCTGTTCTAAAGCCCTATCATTGAATAATGTCTGCTGCTTACTCATTACCGAAATAACGATATATTAATATTAAGTATTCTGGCTAATTTTAGTAGGTTTATTTTTAGCAGAAAAATTATAAAAAACCACAAATTTTGTTGAGCGGGTTGATGGACTTTTCAAATAGAAAAATTACCCTCCACCCAGGGGGTGGGATAGGTGAAATTGACTGAAATTTAATCTACAAAGTATACCCAAGGTATACCCGAAGATTTTTTGAGGAATTTATGAAATGGCTTGAAGCCAGTAAATGAAATGGTGGGCGATAGATGATTCGAACATCCGACCTCTACGATGTCAACGTAGCGCTCTAACCAGCTGAGCTAACCGCCCTTAGCGTATTAAAAATTCTAGATAGTTACCTATATCCATAGTGATAATGTATGTATCTTCTGGATATTCTTCTATTCTGTTGGCAATCTTACCTTTTTCATCTGGTGATAGAAGTTTTATAGGCAAATCATGGGTAATGGATTGCAACACTTCGCCTGCTTCGTTTTTGAATTGTAGCCTAATATCTGGTATTAGCAAAGTTTTATTGGATTTATTGATAATATATCCTGAAATGATTAAAGGTTTTCCTTCTTTAAAGGAGCTTTTTATTATTCTTACTTTTTCAAATTCTAGACCTTTAGTATCATGAAGTCCTATTACTGCCATTATTGGCTTAATGGGCTTTAAATAGGTGGTAAAGAAATCTTTATGTATAATTAAAAGAGCTAAAATTAAGAAGAATACAGAGCTATAAAATGCTATTTTTACTACTACCGGAATATGAGCAATTCTGAAATAATCCCTAACTGGATCATCGGGGATGGTATTCATTAAAGTTAGCGTCGCATCATGGTCTTTTTTTAATTGTTCTATTAATGGCTGATCTGTTGGAGTATGAGAATCAAAATGTAATGCAAAAGGATTAACTGATTTGGATGCGAGCCACATATGGTGACAATTACCACATTTTAACACCCTGCCTGAATCTTTTATTTTAGAGGATTCATCATGAGATATCCTAAATTTTGTATGGCACTTTTCACAAGTAACAATCACTTTGCTTTCTGTATAATTATAGTTTTAATAATAACCTATGTAATAAACTTGAAATAGTAAATTACTTACCTTATGTTGTGTAAAAAATTAATTATACTTAACACCTATTAAAAAAGCAACGAAACATGACTAATATAGAAAGCACTATCAATAATTACTGGGAGAATATAACTAATGTTAACTTTCTTGATTCTGAAGTAAAAACTAATATCAATAAAGCTTTATCACTAGTAGATAAAGGAGATCTTAGAGTTGCAGAAAAAACTATCGATGGATGGCAAGTTAATGAATGGGTAAAAAAAGCTATTCTTTTATCTTTTAAATCCAATGATATGCTTCTAATGAATGGAGGGCCTTCAAAAAATGGTGGACATACTACATGGTATGATAAAGTTCCATCCAAATTTTCTGGTTGGACAGAAAATGAATATAAGGATGCTAATTTTAGATCTGTACCCGGATGTTTTGTCAGATATGGTTCATATGTTGCTCCAAATGTTGTGTTAATGCCTTCATTTGTTAATCTTGGTGCTTACATCGATTCTGGTACGATGATTGATACCTGGGCGACAGTTGGATCATGTGCACAAATTGGAAAAAATTGTCATATTTCTGGTGGTGTTGGTATTGGCGGAGTTTTAGAGCCATTACAAGCAAACCCTGTAATTATTGAAGATAATTGTTTTATTGGTGCAAGAAGTGAAATTGCTGAAGGTGTAATAATTGGTGAAGGATCTGTAATTTCTATGGGAGTTTACCTTGGTCAATCAACCAAAATATACAATAGAGAAACTAAAGAAATTACATATGGAAAAGTTCCCCCTTATTCAGTTGTGGTTAGTGGTAGCTTGCCTAATGAAGACCCGACTAAGCCTAGCTTATATTGCGCAGTAATAGTAAAACAAGTTGATAGTAAAACTAGATCTAAAACCTCAATTAATGATCTATTAAGAGATTAGATTTAACCATAAATCCCTTTCAGATATTATAAGAATGGATAATGATGTAATTTTATTAGCAAAAGAATTAATCAAAAAGAAATCTGTAACTCCTGATGATGATGGAGCTATTGAATTACTATCTGATTACCTTAAACAATTAGGATTTACCTGCAATATACTAGATTTTAAACAATCTGGATATCCTGATACTAGAAATCTATATGCTTGTTATGGTGATTCAGGAATGAATCTAGCTTTTGCTGGCCATACAGATGTTGTACCAGCAGGAGATGGCTGGCAATATGGACCATTTGATGCTGTAATTCACAATGATACTTTATATGGTAGAGGTGCCGTTGATATGAAAGGAGCTATTGCCTCTTTTATAATTGCGGTAAAAGAGTTTTTAGAATCAAATCCCAAATTTAATAATAAAATTAGCTTTATTATTACCGGGGATGAAGAAGATGTGGCTATAAACGGAACCATCAAAATTCTTGAATGGTTAAAACAAAGGCACGAGAAAATTGATCACTGCCTAGTTGGTGAACCAACAAACCCCAACTCTGTTGGAGAAATGATTAAAATCGGGCGTAGAGGAAGTATTAATTTTACTATTACCTCCATTGGAAAACAAGGTCATGTCGCCTATCCGGAAAATGCTATCAACCCTGTTTCTCGTTTAACGAAATTACTTGATTTTCTATCTAATCATACATTTGATAAAGGAAATAAGTTTTTTGATCCAACAAATCTTGAAATAACTACTATAGATGTAGGAAATAAGACAACTAATGTAATTCCTTACCAAGCAACAGCACAATTAAATATTAGATTTAATAACGAACATGATAGTAAGGCACTGATTAAATTCATTAAAGAGGCATGCTCTGAGTATCTATATAAATATAGTTTAGAACATAGAGTTAGTGGCGAAGCTTTTTTTAACAGAGATACTTATTTTACTGATCTAGTTAGCACTTCTATTGAAAATATAATAAAGAAAGCCCCTATTCAAAGCACATCAGGTGGAACTTCAGATGCTAGATTTATCAAAGATATATGCCCCGTAGTGGAATTCGGCCTAGTTAACAAAACAGCTCACCGAGTTGATGAGAACATTGATGTAGATGAATTAATACAGCTAAAAAATATATATAAAGAAATAATCTCTAATTATTTTAAGAGTTAGCCTTCTAACTAATTAACTTTCAGATTTTGCTTCTTGCTTTTCTTCAGTATCAGCATTAGTTTCGTTTTTATATACTAAATTACTAAATTCTCCGCTCTTTAAGCGAAAAATATAATTATCTGTATCTTCTTTTATATTTCCGCTCATTACATATAACCCTATTAGATTTGGTATCGCCATAGATAGGAATAATATATCCGCAAAATCGATAACTATACCTAGATGCATCATCCCTCCTACAAAAATAAAGAATACAAACAAAAGATGACATAAATATACTTTCTTACCATGAGTTAAATATAACCATGCTTGTTGGCCGTAATAGCTATATGTAAGCATGGTAGAAAAAGCAAATAAAAATACCGCTAATGATAAGATATATGGAAACCATGATGACACGGTAGCAAAAGCAGCTTTTGTAATTAACACCCCACCTTCATCTACGTTAGCATTTTCATAACTTCCTGTTACCACTATTACTATTCCCGTCATAAAACAGATAGTTATAGTATCTATAAATGGCTCTAATAATGCTACACTTCCTTCTCTAATGGGCTCCTTAGTCTTTGCAGCAGCGTGAGCAATGGGCGCACTACCTATTCCAGCTTCATTAGAAAATGCCGCTCTTTTAAACCCCTGAACTATAGCTCCTATTATTCCTCCATATAATGCATTTTCGCTAAATGCTGAGTGAAACATTAGCCTTACAGCATCTACTACATTAGAATAATTAGCTAATAAAATAATGATACATGATATGATGTAAATACATGCCATCAATGGTACAACCTTCTCTGCTAAACTAGCAATTCTTGTAATACCTCCTAATAATATTGCTCCTATTACTCCTGATAGTAACAATATAAAAATAAATTTAGACATACTACCTAAATTGAAACTATCCGCAATTATTGCAGCACTTTGATTTGCTTGAAACATTAGTCCTCCCCCGATTGCACCACCTATACATAATATAGCTGAAAACTTTCCAAAAAACTGTCCTGTTTTTACGTAACCTTTCTCCTTAAAACCATCTTCTAAATAATAAAACGAACCTGCATATAAATGCCCTTTTTCAAATCTTCTATATTTTTGCCCCAACGTCACTTCTGCAAATTTGGTAGACATCCCAAAGAAGGCAGCAATCATCATCCATATCACAGCCCCTGGCCCGCCCAAGGATACGGCTATAGCAACACCTGCAATATTACCAAGCCCTACAGTTGCTGCAACAGCAGTAAATAACGCCTGCAAATGCGTAACTTTTCCTGGTGCATCAGGATCTCTATATTTTCCTCTAACTACATCTATAGCATGCTTAAATAAGCGCAAATTAACAAAGCGTAATTTAAAAGTAAAAAATACAGCTCCAACTAGCAGCCAAGCAACTAATAAAGGAATTCCGAGTATAGTAATTTGTTTTACTTCTCCAAATATTTCGTACTCTCCTCCTAAAAATACAAATGCTAAAAATGATACAATTGGTGTCAAAATAAATTCAAAAAAGTCTGTGATCACTACAGAAATCGGTACAGAGACCTCTTCTACATTCGCATATGCTGAAGAACAAAAAGGACTCAGTAATAAAATATATAATTTAGTTTTCATAAATATACTCGTTTTAGATGTAAGGATCTAGTATTTTGCATAAAAACACCCAACTTACAAGAATAATCTGCGATATTTCAATAATATAGAATTATATTACTGCTGAATATTGATTACTAATTTTTAATTAGAGAAGTTTTACTTAAATTCATAAAACTCCACTCTATCTCCACTATATAATAACTTTTCTTTTGTTAAATTGATGCTTTGATCATAATTAATAGAGCCAAGAGATAGATCACCAATCATTGATTTTGAATCATTTCCCATTATTTTTTGGGCTCTAAATATTATTAGTTCGTTAATTAATTTTTCTTTATATAATTTCGTAACAAATGATCCAGCCTCACAAAATATTGACGTAATTCCTTGGCTAGCAATAAATTCTAGAATTTGAGAAAAATTTACCGAAAATGTTTTCAATGGAAATACATCAACCCTAACTCCTAATGATTTGAGTTTTTTTATTTTATCTAAAGAAGCAATCTCAGAAGTAATAATCCATAATGGAGACTTATTCTGCCTTGTTATTAATTTTGCATTTTCAGGAATTTCTAAATTTTTATCTAATATTATAACTATGCGCTCCTTTTGGTATCCCTTTATGCGACAATTTAACTCTGGGTCATCTGCTTTAACTGTACCTATTGATGTCATAACTGCGTCATGCCAAGATCTCATCAAATGTACTAGGTTGCGCGAATCTCTATTAGTAATCCATTTACTATCACCGTTTTTTAATGCAATCTTACCATCTATAGAAACTGCAAGTTTGGCAGTAATGTAAGGTTTATTAGTTGCAATATAATAATTAAAATAGCGATGCAAATGAAGCGCATCATGGTCATTTAATACCTCCACTTCAATATTATTTTGCCTTAGTGCATCTATTCCTTTACCTGAAACTATCTTGTTCGGATCTACACATCCTATTACTACTTTTTTTATTTTATGCTCAATAATAATATCGGTACATGGCAAATTTTTTCCGTGGTGGTTACATGGCTCCAATGTTACATATAAAGTTGCAGATTCTGTTTGATCTATAGTTAAAAAGTTAAACAGTCTTCTTTCTGCATGAGGGGATCCTGAAATTCCAGTGACTGATTTATTGATTATCTTATTATTTTTTACTAAAACACATCCAACAGAGGGATTAGGAAAAGTATTTCCTAAATTCTTGTACGCTTCATTTATCGCTATTTGTATATATTTCTTATTATCCTTCATTTGTTTATAAATGAATTTAAGATGACTCTTATAAGTAGAGAAACCTTATAGAGCTTTTATAAATTTTTTAAAATCTTCCGCTGAATTAAAATTCTTATATACAGATGCAAAACGTACAAACGCTACATGATCAAGATCTTCTAATAAATCCATCACCATTTCACCTATTTTTTGTGAAGAAATTTCTGATTCATTCATAACAGATAATTCGTGATAGATATCTCCTACTAATTTATCTATTATTTCCGGTTCAACATTACGCTTTCTTAGCGCCATAATTAAAGAACTCTTTAATTTATTATTATCAAAGAACTCTTTTTCTCCTGATTTTTTTACGACAAAAATTTCTTTATGTTGTACTCTTTCATAAGTGGTAAAACGAGAATCACATTTAGTACAATTTCGTCTCCTACGTATGACAGACCCATCTTCAGAAATTCTAGAATCTTTGACAACTGTTTCTGGAAATTTACAAAATGGACACAACATTTTAAGTACCTGTTCTAATATTGCATAAACTAATTAAGCAAAATCAACTCATAGGAAACTTATCACATAAAGACACTACTTCTGCTTTAACATTTTCAATGATAGTAGTTAAGTTGTCTCTATTATTTGACAAGGCATCTATTATATCTCCAATTAGATTTCCAACTTTTGCAAACTCTTGTTCTCCAAAACCTCTAGTTGTTGCTGCTGGAGTTCCAAGTCTAATACCCGAAGTAACAAATGGTTTTTCTGGGTCAAATGGAATGGCATTTTTATTACAAGTTAAATGCGCTTGCTCTAAATATTCTTCAACTTCTTTACCTGTAAGTTTTTTTGGTGTTAAATCAACCAATACTATATGGGTATCAGTACCACCTGATACTATATTTACCCCCCTATTTTTTAATGTAGTTGCTAAAATTCTAGCATTCTTTACTACATTTTCTCCATATTCTTTAAATTTAGAGTCCAAAGCTTCTCCTAAACTTACTGCCTTTGCAGCAATTACATGCATTAAAGGACCTCCCTGAATACCTGGGAATATAGCAGAATTAAACTTTTTTCCTAACTCTAAATTATTAGATAATATCATACCACCTCTTGGCCCCCTTAATGTTTTATGAGTAGTGGTTGTAACTACATCTGCATACGGGATTGGTGAAGGATATACTCCTGCGGCTACTAAACCTGCAACATGCGCCATATCAACCATGAAATACGCTCCTACATTTTTTGCGATTGTTTGAAACCTTTTCCAATCGATGATTCTAGGATATGCAGAAGTTCCAGCGATAATCAACTTTGGTTTATGTTTATTTGCTAACTCTTCAACTTCATCATAATCAATTAGATGAGTGTCTTTTGTAACACCATATTGCACTGCATTAAACCACTTTCCTGATAGGTTAGGAGCCGCACCATGCGTTAAATGCCCTCCTGCTGCTAATGATTGCCCTAAAATTACATCACCTGGTTTTATTAGTGCAGCGAATACTCCCTGATTTGCTTGAGATCCAGAATTTGGTTGAACATTTACATATTCACAACCATATAACTCTTTTGCTCTAGCAACTGCTAGACTTTCAACAACATCAGCAAATTCACAACCTCCATAATATCTTTTACCCGGATAACCTTCTGCATATTTATTGGTAAGAATACTACCTTGCGCTTCTTTCACTGCTTGGCTAGCAATATTTTCAGATGCAATTAATTCAATCTGATATTGCTGCCTATTTTCTTCTCCAGAAATAGCCTTAAATACTTCGTTATCTTTAGTTTGTAATGATGATGTAAAAAATTCTCTCATAGTAAAATGTCCTTAAAATAAATTACAGTTATACTATGTTCTTTATACTATTTGTAAAGCAAAATTCTTATTTGGATTTATACGATTAATATAACCATTCCTTTGTTTTTAAATGTTGCTTTACGAACTCTTCAAAAAGTGAATAATGGGAATTTACTCAGTAAATTTTTATAAAGTTAGAGAGAGAGATAAATCATGCTAAAAATTTGACTGTACCAGTAGATTTATACAGCAGCATGACAGCATTGTTGTATAGATGAAGCCATGCTAAGATGTAAGAAATTGATTTTTCCTTTAGATTGCCTGGCAGAATACTTTTACTCGCAGTGACAAACAATGAATTATCAATTACTGACTTATGAAAACTATATTCATTCAGTTCTTTATATTTTAGGTATTACTCTTCTAAAATATTTTAGTGATGCTTGTTTTATTCCATTTACCAGTTGTGTTACTGAAACGACATAGTTTTCAGTACTAGTATGTAGTTTTTTAACTATTGAACTTAGTTCGGAATTATCTACATCCTCTTTTTTGATAGTAGATAGCAAGCTCTCTAATTCTGTATGATGATTATTGTTAATATGTTTTATAGATGAAATTAACTCATCTATTTCAGAAATGCGTTTATTGTTATTCATATCTAATCTCCTAATTAATTCGATTAAAGTTAATAATTCCTCCCTTGAAAAACACCCCTCTTTCAAACAAATTTGATTCCATTTAAAAGAAGTAATAGCTTTTTACTTCAATAAAATTAATAGTCAACGACAAAATGAATAATTTTATTACTTTAATTATATGTCATTAAGATTTATGTAAATAAATATTTTATAGAGTTTTTTCAACCTATTGATTTTTCATTATAGAATTTTAGAAAAAATACAATTTATTAATGAATTTTGAAGTTATATCAAGACTCACCTTTAAAACAAAATTTTCTATGCAGTTTTTCGGCATAGATTTATTAAGCCTCCTGTTAAAGATCAATCTTGATATTAGAATAGTTAAATTGATAATTTATCTATTCTTGCTTGATGTCGGCCTTTTTCATAACCAGTTGATAAAAACACTTTTATGAGGTCTAGAGCGTCTTCTTGGCTAACTATTCTAGCACCCAATACTACTACATTTGCATCATTATGAATTCTAGATAGTTTGGCAGTTTGGTTATTATGACATAATGCAGCTCTGATATGGTTGTAACGGTTAGCCGCTATAGAGATACCTATTCCAGAACCACAAATTAATATACCCCTATAATCCTTATGTTCTGATATAAAATTGGCAAGCTTTATTGCATAATCAGGATAATCGACAGATTTGGTATTATTAGTTCCTAAATCCTCAATATTATATGAATCTGATAATTTTTTTTTAATAAATTCTTTTAATGAATACCCTGCATGGTCTGATGCAATGACTATGTTATTTACCATTTAATTTCCGGCTAATGTTTTTAATTCTAAAAAATTTGAGTATCTTAATATATCATCAAAATCTTTTTGCCAACCTTTAGCTGGAATCCCCTCATAAAGATCGGTATAAAATATATTATCTCTATTATATGAATATAGATTTTTTTTATCTAAACCTCTTGATATTTCCTTATCTTGCTGAATTCCAAAAAAATTAAAACTGCCGCTTCCACTTGATCCATGACTTATTATTGCAAATGTGGCATCTGACTGTTTTTTACCATTAGAATTTAATATCAACAAAGGATTAGTTGCCGGATAATGATCATCCCATTTTTTTGCTAAATACCGCTTAATTTCTAGGATCCTGTCTTTTGGTAATATGGTATTAAAAAATAAAAACTCACGAATTGTAATTTTTCTTGAGCTTTCATCTTCAATCTCAGTTAGTGGTTTTTCTGTAAGGTTTCCTATAGATATTAAGTCAATATTATAAGAAGGA
>Ga0066825_10000573_pt1 | contig 11727 bp, 8 predicted proteins | sample ETNtaG_6_FD_65608 | JGI IMG/M metagenome (GOLD analysis project Ga0066825, IMG submission 65608) | Marine microbial and viral communities from oxygen minimum zone, Eastern Pacific Ocean - ETNP201306SV45 | ecosystem: Environmental > Aquatic > Marine > Oceanic | place: Pacific Ocean: Eastern...
TGCTCATGGGAATGTTCGTGCGAGTGACTGTTTTCGTGCGAATGATCATGAGAATGACTGTGGCTGTGATCGCCTTCGCCACCGTCCGCCAAATGCACATCAAACTTCACTCCATCAATGGCGCATTTTTGCCGGCGATTGGCACTGAGTGTGTAGCCCTCCAGTTTTAGCTTCTTAAGCTCTGTATCCAGCGCTTCGAAATCCACGCCTAGATCGATCATTGCACCCAAAAACATATCACCACTAATGCCACTAAAAATATCGAGGTAAAGGGTCTTCACGGGGTTTAGAATAGCCATATCTTACCCTTTCTTGACGAGCCTGAATATTTTCCGTACTGAAAGCACCCAATGGCCCGACTATTTTTCATCCTGATTGTATTTCCGGTGGCGACTTTTGTCTCAAAAGCCGCCCGGGCCCCCATGATGACCGTGCCGGCACTGGGTAAATCGTCAGCCAATATTGAAGCAGTGTATATGCTCAATGGTGATGTCATCACCGGTAAATTTGTCAAATTCGATCCCAAACTTGGCCTCGTATGGGAAGCGGCCAATATCAAACCGGCATTGCAGATTAACCCAGAAGCAATTGACCGTGTCACCTTCTCTGGAGTTCCCACGACTCAGTCCACTCAAAGCCAGGTTTTGATGACTAATGGAAACTCCATTTCAGGTCAGCTGGATCTGGCCGATGCTGAGCGGGTGGTTATTAGTCATACCGCGGCCGGCCAAATAGAATTCATGCGGAGCCAGCTCAAGGCGATCATTCCGGCGACAGCAGGAATAGGCAAGGTCGTCTACAATGGCCCCTCCTCAGAAAAGGATTGGGTCTTTGGTTCTTCCAAAAATATTATAGGAGGTGACGGCTTTGCCTTGCCTATCCCAGCTCAAAAAAATGGCTCTGGTAAATTCGAATTCAAGGCAGGTGCCATCACTAGCACTGGCGCTGGCGCAACGGCCGGGCGCAAAGTGGAGTTCCCCGATAAGGCCCTGATTGAATTTGACGTGGACTGGTCCACTCCGGGGCGCAACTCCGGTTACTTTTCCCTGAATGTAAATTTGTTCACCGACAACCTGAAATCCCCATCCAACGGCAGCTCATACGCCCTGAAGCTGAGCCAAGCCGGTGCCAACCTTCACCGGCAAAGTGAACGGAATGGTGATTTCATATCCGATCGGTTGGGGTCCAACACTCGGGTAAACCTGACGGGGATTGGGTCGCGTGTACGCTACTCACTACGCACCAATAAAAAATCACGATCATTTATCCTGTCAATCAATGGAATCCAAATAGCCAATTGGAAAGATAAGGAAGCCTTTGCAGGCAAGGGAGATGGATTGCTCTTTACCTCACGCTCCCCTTATCCCTTGAAGGTTAGTAATATCCGAATCAGCCAATGGGATGGAAGCGAGCCAATTGCCGCAACCGATACAACCATTAGCCCCAAGCAGGATACCATCCGCCTGATCAACGAAGATACAGTTACTGGGACCATCACCCGCATTAGTGATGGAAAAGTTAAAATCAAGAGCAGCTTCGGCGAGGTAGATATTCCCTGGGCTCATTCACGCCTGATTCAGTTTTCCAAATCAACCGTTAGCAAGGAGGTCAAGGCCAACAATGGACTGGTTAAGGCAACGTTTAAAGGGGCTGACGTACTGGATTTCAAACTCATTAGCTGGACGGAAGACAAACTTGAGGTGGAGAGCCCCATTTTTGGTAAAGCCACCTTGAATGGTGCGATGATTGATTCACTTACCTTCAATACAGACCAAAAACGCGACACGAGCGACAAAACGCTCAACAAAAAAGAATTAAAGAAACTTCAGCGCGAGAATCCAGCCTTTCTCCTGCCGGGATTTCAAAATCTGAAAAATTGAACTAGAGGGGGCTGTTCAGTTGATCGGAACCAACTTGATAGTGAGATCGCGTGAATTATTCCCTTCCCGGTCTGTGGCCTTCAAACGAACTGTTTGACCGGGCTCCCGGCTGCGAATCATACGCATCAAGTCATCAGTGCGATTCACCGACCGACCATCAATGGCCACAATAATATCCCACTCTTTCAGGCCAGCCTTGGCGGCAACTCCATCTTTGCGGAGTTGACGGACCACCAGCCCCCGAAAATCCTCGTGTAGTTTACTGATAAAGCTCGGTTCCTGACCCCACAATTCTTCCACACCTGTTTGCATGGTGGCACTTTGGACTGTTTTCTTTTTTTCCAGCAGTCCCTTAAGAGATGCCAAGGGGCTTGCATAAGCAATCCCCTGATGTGCTCCCTTGATGGTCATTGCCGCACTTTGTACTCCGATCAATTCCCCGCGCGCGTTAACCCACGGACCGCCCGAAGTGCCAATGGGTGAAATACCGGAGATATGGAGAACCTCCCGAAACGCACCATCGTAAAATTCATAGGTCGGCTGGGCACGCGCGATCTTACCGGAGATCATAACATCATGTCGAAACACCGGAGCGCCATACAGATAAACTGGCTCACCGGGACGTGGGGAGTGTTGGGCTGTGATTAGGTGCGGGTACGCCTCAGCTTGCAAGGGCAACTGTAGCAAGGCGATGTCATGCGCAAGATCAAGGGCAATCAAGCGAATCGGTTGCCGACCGAGTGTTGACGAGTGCGCCTCCAAATGCGCTTCATTACCTGCCGGTAACATGTGCGCAGCAATCAGCACGCTGCCGCCGGCGTCCACGATACTGCCCGAACCGGCCATTCGACCATTCACCAAGATCTCCACTGCTGCCGGCTGGACGCGTTCATAAACCGCCGCGGTGGACGGAATAGGTGTCACACAACCGGCCCCGCCCATGACAAGGGCGGCGAGAAGGGCGGCGAACATTAACCGAGGAGAATTCATGAATTTGTGAGCGCATTGATCTGGCTGGCGGCGTAGGCGGCGCCGAAGCCGTTATCGATATTGACGACGGTGACGCCGCTGCCGCAGCTATTGAGCATGCCAAGCAACGCGGCCACACCCTCGAAGCTGGCGCCGTAACCGATACTGGTGGGCACAGCGATGACGGGTTTGTCGACGAGGCCAGCCACCACGCTAGGCAAGGCGCCTTCCATGCCGGCCACGACGATGATGACGTTGGCTTCCCGAAAATCTTCCACGCGCACCAGCAACCGGTGCAGGCCTGCGACACCGACATCGAACAGGCGCCGGACAGGGTTCCCCATCGTGTCGGCAGTGACCGCGGCTTCCTCAGCCACAGGCAGATCGCTAGTGCCGGCGGAGAGGATGGCGATAGTGCCGGTGCGTTGGGGTTTGGATTTTTTCTTTTCGATCACCACGCAGCGCGCGGTTTCGTGGTGAACAGCTTTCTTGAATTTTTTCGACAACGCCTTGGCGTGCGCCGGCGTGGTGCGGGTGATGAGCACGCGATCGCTTTGCTTAAGAATTTCACCGGCAATCTTAACGACCTGCACGGGCGTTTTTCCGGCACCGAAGATGACCTCAGGGAAACCCTGCCGTAGGGCGCGGTGTTGATCCACCTGCGCGAAGCCGAGGTCGGTGACGGGCTCTTTGCCGAGGGCAGCAAGAGCCTGCGCCTGGCTGATTTTGCCGGCGCGGAACTCTTCAAGCAGCTGGGCAGCTTCGGTGGGGGTCACGCGGGCAAGTATGCGGGGCTACCGAATTTTCTCCAGCAGAAACGGCAGTAGCTCGCTGATGGGCATACGCGTTTGCTCCATGGTATCGCGATCGCGCAGGGTAATGGTGTCCTTGGACTCATCGCCGTTTTCGCCGAGCGTATCGAAATCAATGGTCACACCGTAGGGCGTGCCGGCCTCGTCTTGGCGGCGATAGCGGCGGCCAATTGCGCCGCCTTCATCATAAAATACCGCCATGTGCGGGCGCAGCAGGTTGCACACCTCGCGTGCTTTAGCGACCAGCTCGGGCTTGTTCTTGAGTAGCGGGAAGACGCCCACCTTGTACGGCGCAATGCGCGGGTGAAACTTCATTACCACGCGCGTCTCTTCCTTGCCCTTTTCGTTGGTGATGGTCTCCTCATGGTAGGCGTTGCAAATAAACGCCAGCACCGTGCGATCCGCCCCGGCGGCCGGCTCGATAACGTGTGGCACAAAGCGGTCCTTCGTTTCGTCATCGAAGAAGGTAAGATCCTTGCCACTGCCGGGATATTTTGGGTTCCCCTCGGCATCCTTTTCTACCACCAGCTCCTCGCCTTCGCGCACGAGCTTGCCTTCCATATGCGAGCGCAGATCAAAATCGCCGCGGTGCGCGATGCCTTCCAGCTCGCCGAATTCGCCTTCCTCGCAGAACGGAAACGCGTACTCCACATCAGCCGTGCCCACCGAGTAATGCGAGAGCTCGTCCTGCTCGTGATCACGCAGAATCAGCTTGGAGGCATCGATCCCTAAATCCGTGTACCACTTGAACCGGCGATCGCGCCAGTAGGTGTACCACTTGAAGGATTCTTCCGGGTGACAGAAAAACTCCATCTCCATCTGCTCAAATTCGCGGCTGCGAAAGGTGAAGTTGCGGGGCGTAATCTCGTTGCGGAAACTCTTGCCCTGTTGCGCGATACCGAAGGGCACCTTCACGCGGTTGCTATCTACCACGTTCTTAAAATTCACAAACATCCCCTGTGCCGTTTCCGGCCGCAGAAACGCCTTGTTGTCGTCATTGCGCATCGCGCCCACGTGCGTTTCAAACATCAGGTTAAACTCCCGTGGTTCGGTGAGCGAGCCGAGTTCCTTGGCGTCCGGGCCCAAAACCTCGGTGTGATCCTTCACCGTCGGCAGATCGACAATCTCACCGTCCCATTCCAGCTTGTCGGCATACTTGTTTTTCAGGCCAAAAAAACGTAACGCGCGTTCCTGCAGAGCCGCCTGCAAATCATCGGCCCCCACGGTGGTCACAAAAAGCCGGCGACCCTCATGCGTCACCCAGCGGCCTTTCACATGATCGTGCCGATAACGCTTATTGGTCTCCCGGCAATCCACCATCTCATCATGAAACAAATCGTAATGGCCAGAAGTCTTCCACACGCGCGGGTGCATGATGACACTCGACTCGATGCCCACCATTTGGAACCGGCGCGGTGCCCCCTCGGGCTGATCCAGCTCATCGTGTGTGGTGATCATATCGCGCCACCACGTCTCCTTGATGTTACGCTTCAATTCCACCCCCAGCGGGCCGTAATCCCACAAACCACTGAAGCCCCCGTAAATTTCGGAGGATTGAAACACAAACCCGCGGCGTTTACACAACGCCACAATCGCATCCATCAAGGAATTATCCCGTGCCATGAGGCGGCGAGTGTATCGGGAAAACCGCCAAAAAAGTCAACAAAACACAAAAAAAGCCGCCCTTGGATTGAACCGAAGCTCAACCGCCGGGCGGCTACCAATCCTTTTCGCATCCGCTCCCGAAAGAGCTTTTGCTCGAAGGTCAATGCCCTTGGTAGGGCACTTGCCTTCCGACCGCCCAGTAGCAGTCTCCCCGAAAGGAGCCTGCCGTGGACTTGGTTCTGCCTCTCGTACCGAAACCCCCGCCCGAAGGCGTGAACCTCGTGGACTCCTTCCGAAGAAGTTGTCCGTGGCGATGTTCCCGAGAGAACATCGCCGGAGAGAATCAGCTCTCCCGAAAGAGGGCTGGGTGACATTTCCTTTGGCATCCGAAGATTCCTCTGGAGGTGTCGCATCCCCGTGGTCAGTTGGCTGACCGAGCGATTCCGAAGATCCGCTCAACGCATTGAAACTACCACAAAAATGTCGCGCGCAAAGTTGCAGTTATTATTTCGTATACACGGGCAATTCACGGGTTATCCTCATGCCCAAAATATTCGTTCTCTGAGATACAGAAGCACGTAAAACCACCAACCTTGGCAAAGATACTGTTATTGCAGACTATAATATATTGATGTCTTTATAATAGACGAACCGAAGGCGTGCCGATAGGATAGAGTGAATGCGCATGTTGTATCTCCTAACCGCTCTCGTTGCTGCCGGTTGTGGAGAAAAAAATAAACCTGAACCTCTGGGCAAAAACACATCTCCGCTTTCGGAGAAGGTCCAGCAAGCCAATCAGGACCCCAAAGCTCCCGTAAAGTCAAAATAGCCACAAGGCATCAACCGAGCCCCCAACACACCGGCCGCGCGCCCGCTACCCAGTGATTAAGCCTCTTCCAGTTCTTCTTTGCCTACTATTAAAAACGACGGCCTTCGGTGCCGATCCGGCCATTACCCATGCGGTCGAGCGTTCAATATTGTTAATGGAAAAAAGTATCGCATCCTATGTAGAAGCGCGCGATTGCTTTACCTGCCATCATCAGTCCCTTCCCATCATGACCCTTAGCCAGGCCCGACGATCCGGATTTTCTGTCGCGCAAAAAACATTTACTACCCAAACCCGTTTTACTCTGGAGTACTTTTCCGATCGCCAGGATCGTCTGCCCAAAGGGGAAGGCGTGCCCGGTGGGCCCTACACTGCCGGCTACGCCCTCGCCCAACTCCAGGCGACACAGGAACCCGCCAACCCCACCTCGAAAGCCCTAATCAGTTACCTGCTCAAAACCCAGGAACCGGATGGCAGTTGGCGCATCCGCACCCACCGCCCACCACTGGAAGATAGCCACTTCACCGCTACGGCTTTAGGCATCAAAGCAATGATCAACTCTGAGCCGGCAAAAAAAGCTGCTCAATGGATCGCCCAAGCCCAGCCAAAAACCACCGAGGACCACGTCTTTAAAGTGCTCGGCCTACACTGGGCAGAGCGACAAAAGGAATCGCAAGCTGCCGCCAAGATCTTACTCAAACTACAAGACGAAGAAGGCGGCTGGGCCCAATTGACCACGATGAAAAGTGATGCCTACGCCACTGGTCAGGCCCTGACAGCCCTGAAAAAATGCGGCCTCTTAAAAAGCGACTCGCCCCAATTTAAAATGGGTATCCAATGGTTGCTCAAAAACCAGAAGCCTGACGGCTCGTGGCACGTAAAGACCCGCAGCCGGCCTATCCAAAAATATTTCGAAAGTGGCTTTCCGCACGGTCAAGACCAGTTCATCTCCATCAGTGCCACCTGCTGGGCGGTATTGGCCCTAACCGGAAACTGAAAGCCCTAAAACGGGCTAGGAATCAAAAAGGCGTGTTGCTCCAAAAGGCTTAGTGTTCCGTTCCAGGATATGAACTGGGAGAAAAAGAGAATCAACACGTAGGCAAAGATAAACGGAACCGCCAATCCAAAGGCAACCAACCGACTCAACCATCGAGCCCAGCCTGATTTCAGCGGCTCGTGTGATATGGCTCTGCCCATTGCCCAGCCGGCAATCAGGCGAGCAGGTAAACCAAACACCACAAAAAACAAGGCCGGCAGCCAGGTGATCTCGGCCGGGGTGAGTTCCACTTTTAAAAGGAACAACGGCAAAGATGAGGTGAGGGTTAAGGCCAGAGCGATCCAACATCGAAATGGTGAACGACCCATCAGCTTAAGTACCGGCCATACCTCCACGAAAGCACGTATACGTCTTTCCTTAGCAAACCATACCTGCAGGAACGGAAGAAGCAAAACGACAAACATCATCAATAACCCTCCAAGCAGAGAAACTAAGATCCCTGCATTATGTGGAATCAGGGAGGCAAGAACCATCAAGCCCACCGGTAAAATTAACCAGAGTACGGTTCCTGCAAAACCACGCGCGCCAAGCCAGAACAACCGCGGCAACTGCAAGCCGGCAACGGTTTTCCATAGCGCATCACGAGCTGTGGCATATTTATTGGACTCACCCAGCCAAAAAAATAACCTTATGGGTGCCGGCCAAACGAAATGGCGCAACTTTCCTCCACGTATCAATGCCCAAGCTATATGCAGTATGGTAATGCCCGTAACTACCCAGAGTGCAACAATCCAAAACCCGGCCTTCTCAGGCGACACGACCATCGCTGAATCACGTAGGGACGCCAACATACGCGCTGGCCAAAGTACCAGCCACACGCCCAGAATCGCGCCGCCCAGCCGGCCGGCCCGCCGCACACCCACAAAGCCATCCCGAAATCTGCCAGTACTGGCAATATGCCCGCAGGCAAACAGCAAATAGCCCAAGCCCACAATGTTTACCAACGGAATGGCCGCCACCACTGCCAGCCCCGCGATCAGGCACACCAAGCCAAAGCACCAGCCGATTGCGGCGTAAAAGCCAGTCCAAGCCCGAACGAAAATGGATGGCTGAACGGACGCAGTCACCGGTTCAGCCACCGGCGTTTCCGGTTCGGACGCATCAGGAGCCTGAGACGCAACGGATTCCGAAGACGGCTTGGAGGCTTGTCCTTTCAGGATCGGCGGCAATTCAGAAGCATCGTCTTCATTCAGCAAGGGCGGGACTTCAGGGTTTTCCCCTGCCTCATTTAGACCCTCCTCTTGCGATTGCTTATCCACTGGTGGTATAGTCCTGAAGCAATGACCGGCGCCAAGGTACCCCCGCCCGTATGGCAACGCAACCTGCTCTTCGCCGTGATTTGCTTAGCAGGCGCGGGCGCGGTGGTCAGCGACCTCTTGCAGTCCGATACCATGAACTCGCCGCGCGATCATGAACCGCGCAAATTTCAAAACGCCAGCTTTGAGGCAACGGTTCAAGTGGTGGATAACCAGTTCGAAGCGAACTGGGCCCGGACCGGGCTGGAGCCAATGCAGCCGGCCGACGAACTCACGCTGGTCCGCCGCCTATCCCTCGGCCTCACCGGCACCATTCCTTCACTGGAGGAAATCCGCGAACTGGAAAAACAGCCTGAAGGCACGCGGGTTCAATGGTGGCTTAGCCATCTGTTTGAGGACCGCCGTACCAGTGATCATTTGGCCGAGCGCTTCGCGCGCGCCACGGTGGGCGTGGAGAACGGCCCGTTTCTCATCTACCGGCGGCGGCGGTTTGTTAGCTGGTTGTCAGACGAGATTCATGTGAACCGGCCTTACGACCGCATTGTGCGCTCACTCATCACCGCTAAAGGATTGTGGACGAACAATCCCGAGGTGAACTTCGTGACGGTCACCATCGATCAAAACGAAAACAAGGGCCCCGACGAAGCCAAGCTGGCCGCCCGCGTCACCCGCGCCTTTCTCGGTGTACGCATAGACTGCGTGCAATGTCATGACGATTATCTTGGCGACGATTGGTTGCAGAGGGATTTCCATCAGCTCGCCTCGTTTTTTGGCAAAGCCGACATGACCGCCTCGGGCATTCATGAGACCGACAAACCGTACGTATTCAAGTATCGCGGAGCGGGCGAAACCAACGCCGTGCCGCCGCAGGTGCCTTTTAGCGCGGAGTTATTACCCGAGGAAGGACACCCGCGCCGGCGTCTGGCCGATTGGGTGACACATAAGGAAAATCGCGCCTTTGCCCGCGCCACCGTGAACCGCGTCTGGGCACTCATGTTCGGGCGACCGCTGGTGACGCCGGTGGATCAAATCCCTCTCCAAGCCACCACGGATAAACCGTTCCCACCCGGGCTGGAAGCGTTGGCCGACGATTTCATCACTAACAACTACGATCTACGCCGACTCATTCGCGTGATCGCCGCCACGCGTGTGTTTCAGTTGGACAGCGAGGGCGCCGAACCGCCCACCGACCAACATGACGCCCACTGGGCCGCCTTTGGTCTCACGCGCCTGCGGCCCGAGCAGGTGGCCGGCAGCATCTTGCAAGCCGCGTCGCTCAAGCCCATTGATGCCAATGCCCACATCATCTGGCAGCTTAGTCGGTCCGCCCAACGGAGTGATTTCATCAAACTCTATGGCGATGTCGGGGAGGATGAATTTTCCGCCACCGGCGGCACCATCCCGCAGCGGTTACTGTTGATGAACAGCAATATGGTGCACGAACGCATCAAGGACAACATCGTGGCCAATGCCGCCACCCGCATTCTTGCCACGGCGCGCGATAACCCATCCGCCGTGGAGGCGGCCTATCTGGCTGTGCTTAGCCGCCGGCCCAGCCCAAAGGAATCCGCCCATTTTGTGGCCGCACTGGACGAAGGCGGCCGCTTTGCCCGCCGCAACCGCATGGCCGATCTGTATTGGGCCCTGCTCAATTCCACCGAGTTTTCCTGGAACCACTGACATGAACCCCGCCTGCAATAGTTCCACGCACATTTCCCGCCGCACCCTCCTTCGCACCGCCGGCCTCAGCGGTCTGGCGTGGCTCACGCCGGTGGCCCATTGGCTCGGTCGCGCGCAGGCGCAGGCGCCCAAGGGCGGCTCAGCCAAATCCATCATCATGCTTTGGATGGGCGGCGGCCCGAGCCAGCTGGAAACCTTTGACCCTCATCCCGGTAAAAAAATTGCCGGCGGCACAAAGGCCATCGGTACGGCGGCCAAGGGCATCCAAATTGCTGCCGGCCTGCCACAGACTGCCGAGGTGATGGATGAGATGACGCTGGTGCGATCGGTGGTTAGCCGCGAAGGCGATCACGAACGCGGCACCTACCATGTGAAGACGGGGCATCGGCCCGATCCCACGCTGTTGCATCCGGCCATTGGCGCGGTGGTGTGTCATCAGTTGAACGGGCCGGAAGATCTGCAGGTGGATATTCCCCGACACATTTCCATTCTACCCAACCAATGGCCCGCCCGTGGCGGTTATCTCGGTGCGCAATGGGATGCCTTCAAGGTCTACAACACCGAAGGTCGCGCCGGCAATCTCACCGCACGCGTAAAACCCGAGCGGCTGGATCGGCGCCTCGATGATCTGCAGGTCGTGGAGCAAAACTTCGCCCGCCGGCGCCAGCCGCAGTTGGATGAGAAAACCACACTGCACAATCACACCATCGACAAAGCTCTACGCATGATGCGTTCAGACCAAATCAACGCATTCGATGTCACACAGGCACCGGCCGCCAATCGCGATGGTTTCGGTAAAACTCCTTTTGGCAACGCCTGCCTAGCCGCCGTGCAGCTAATCGAGACCGGTGTTCGTTGTGTGGAGGTTACCCTCAATGGCTGGGATACCCACGCCAATAACCACGCCTTTGTGGCCGAGCAAAACGCCATTTTGGACCCCGCTCTCGCCGGTCTAATCCGCGAATTGCGCGCGCGCGATCGCCTGAAAGATACCCTCGTGGTATGCGCCGGCGAATTCGGGCGCACGCCCAAGATCAACGCCGCCGATGGTCGGGATCATTGGCCCACCGGCTTTTCGATCGCCCTCGCCGGCGGCGGAATCCGGCGCGGTTATGTGCATGGCGAAACTGATCCGGAAGGCGTCAGCAAGGAACCCGGCAAGGCCGTCGGCGTTGCAGACGTGCACGCCACGCTCCTGCATGCTCTGGGCATTGATACTTTCAAGGAACTGATGACCCCCGTCGGCCGCCCCATGGGCCTGACCGACGGCATCCTGGTCCAGGAACTGATGACCCCGGCCTAAGCAGGGGGAGGAGGTGCTCCCCTCTCACTCCGCAGTTGTCACCCCTCCCTACCCGCCGTAGCATCGCGGCATGCAATGGACTGTTCGTTTTCTACTCGTATTTGGAATGATACTCGGCTCGCTGGTTTCAGCCAAAGGTCCCGAGGTTCAAAAACCCAATGTGGTGTTCATCCTGACGGACGATCAGGCACCCTGGGCGCTCGGCCTTTCTGGGCATCCACACGCCGACACACCCCATCTCGACAAGCTATTCAAGCAGGGCATGTGGCTCAAGAAATCGTACGTCGTCACCCCCGTTTGTAGCCCATCTCGCACCAGCCTGATGACCAGCCGTTACGG
>Ga0066825_10000577_pt1 | contig 11714 bp, 11 predicted proteins | sample ETNtaG_6_FD_65608 | JGI IMG/M metagenome (GOLD analysis project Ga0066825, IMG submission 65608) | Marine microbial and viral communities from oxygen minimum zone, Eastern Pacific Ocean - ETNP201306SV45 | ecosystem: Environmental > Aquatic > Marine > Oceanic | place: Pacific Ocean: Eastern...
CCACAAACCGTCAGTTGTCTTCCAATTTTGAAGGTCTTTGGCGTTCGTATTTTGCGACCAACAACGCCCAAAACCAATCATTGCGATCAGCAGATGATGTCTTGCATCAGTTAAAGTTTAAAGGAGGTAGCTCTAAAGCACAATTTGATATCTCCTTATCGCGTCACCAAATCGAAGGAATGTCAGCAGTCATCGGAGATGAAGAGGATCCCGTTAGAAGACTTCAATTCAATGGTCGTTTTTCTTCCCAACTGACAAACAATATTCAGATAAGCGCAATAGCCCAACGATCCTATTTTGAAACAGGATATGACGACACCTTCCCAGCCCTTGCAGATGCTGACAACCATTTTCTTAGTCGGTTTCGCACCTTAGGAGTGCGTCCTAAGTGGGATTTCGGTTCAGGATCCCTTTCTGCTTCTGCTTCTTGGACAAAGTCTGAACGAGAGTTTGATTCAAGTTTTCCCTCCGAAAGAGAAGCAAAGAGCCGAACGCTCGAAATGGTGTTTACAACCGAATTTTCTAAAGACTTTAAAGCTCTGGTAGGTCTTCATCACCAGCGTCAGAAATCAAAAGATCTCTCTCGTATTGATTTGTTTGACCCATTTTTCAATTTGCTTTACGAGGGCGACGGTGTGTTTCAAGCCCAGTTTGGCGCTCGTTGGAATGACCACAGCCTTTATGGTAGCCAATGGACCTACCACATCAATCCTTCCTTATTATTTGGTTTCAACAACTTTGATTTGCAGCTTTTTGCTGGAGGCAGCACTGCTTTTATTGCCCCTTCCTTGTTTAAATTATTTGATGTGTCTTCTGGTAACGAGGAATTATTACCCGAAACCAATACCACTTTGGAGATTGGTACCGATCTTTTATTTAATAACAATACTCAAATAGGATTGGTCTACTTTAACAGGTACGAGGAAAACTTTGTTGAATATGATGATACGGTATATAGATATCGTAATGCCCTTGAAGATTTTCGTGTTCATGGGGTAGAGTTATTACTAAAGACCCCTGTAGTTGCTAATTTAGAAATCAATGCAAACTATACATTTACAGAACTCAGGGATAAAGTAGCTGTACGTATTCCTAAACACAAAGCCAATATGACGGTTGTTTATAAAGTTTTGAATGGTTTGCAATTGTCAACAAGTTATCAGTACACAGGAGCTCGAACTGATTTAGTGTCAGGAAACAAAGTAGTTTCACTAAATCCATACCGTCTTTGGGATTTTACATCACGTTATTCAATTCCCAACAGTTCCATTTTACTACACATGTCGATCCATAACATTCTTGACGAGCAATACGAAGAAATTAAAGGTTTTACAACTCTGGGTCGAAACCTTCGAGTAGGTGTGGAAATTCCTTTTTAATGAGTTCTTTTGAAAGAGATTTGTAGAGCAGCGTATTCTCTGTGTTTATCAGGCTTCCATTAGAACTGTTTTGAGCCTTGTGAGCTTGTAATATGGGTGGTCTCTCAGGAAGTAGCCCAATCTGCTGAAGTGTGCGTTTAAGTAAGGGTTCGTTAATGTCCCCTAAAACACCCAAATTGCCAACATTTTCGGTTTGACTTACATCAGGAGTCAAACCGTTGGCAAAGTCGGCATTGCCATTTTTGTCAGTGGTCCTAAAGGCGATTGGCTGCATTGCCCATGTATGATTGGGGTTCACGTTTCCATCATTGTCTATCCAGTCCTTTATCGTATAGGATCCTACATTTTTTCCGACAGATGTTTCGCCAATGGTCACCACCTCTATATGAGCTTTCAGGCTATTGATCAAAAGTTCACTTGCCGATGCGGTCTGCCCACTAGTGATGGCATAAATTTTATCCATCCTAAGTTTTATGGGGTTACTTTCAGGATGTGATTTAAAGCTTACAGAATCGTTCCAATGAGTTAATTTTTCATTATGAAAAGTTCTTGCAAATATTTCAGTTGTGTCAAACTGACCAGTAACCATAGATGCAAGGTTGATAGCGGTATCTACAGATCCACCAGGATTGTAACGAAAATCCATAACCAAATGATCAATATTTTCGGTTTGAAAAGATCGAAGTGCATTTTCTAACTCGGTTTCTCGAGACGCTAAAAAAGCGTTGTACATCAGGTAACCTACTTTTTGCCCTTGCAATTGAATCACTCGCTCTTTATGAACTGGATTCTCCTGTACGGTGGCTTTTAGCAATGTCACTTCATTTCCACTTGGAGTTCCAACAACATCATTAGCAAAGTTTACGGTGAATTGGTTTTTATTTAACAAGTCTCTGTAATTCGATTTTGTTAGCGCAGTGCCGTCTATCCCCCAAAACAAATCCCCTCTTTTAATTCCTTTGATGTCTGCATCTGTGTTGGGCAGTACATATCGAACATAGAAGATAATTTCCTCAGATCCCGGAGAAATTTCTGAAATCCCCACTTTTATTCCAGAAGTCTTTCCAACTCTGTTTAGTTGGTTTTCTAAATCTACATAATCATCAACGACCCAGCTAAATCGATCTTTAGAAGACATCAGATGATCAAATAACGCATCGGGTTTTCCAGCAAATTCACTCAAAAAATTCGCATAGCCCTTGTTGGTGGTAAATCGATTATCAGCTAAGTCTTGCACCTCACTTTGCCAATAATAAAAGGTATTAAGCCCTTTCCAAACAAAATCTTCCACTTCTAGATTATAGTCTACAGCAAGAATATTGTCATCATCATCTTTACATGAAAGTAATAGAACAGATGTCAAAAAGATAAATAGTATTTTTTTCATATTTCCAAGTAGCGAGTTTAAATGTAGTAAGTTTGTTTTAAAATGTAACAAAAACGTTAGTTTTTCGTTAGTTTGTTGTTATTCAAAGTCATGAAAAAAGTAATATGACAGATGCAGTTTTTTTATCTTTAATACAACCGATTGAAGATAAGCTTTTTCGGTTATCTCGTCGTTATTTGATTTCGAATGAAGAAGCACAGGATGCTGTACAAGAAGTTGTATTAAAAATGTATGTCCATACTCAAAAAGTGAAGTTTTTTCAAAATTTTGAAGGTTATGCAATGCGAATGGCCCGAAATTACTGTTTAGACCGCTTAAAATCCAAACAAGCCGCCACCTTGCGATTGGTTCATAGAGCAGAGACGATTGATCGAAACAACCTTGACAGGAAACTTAACGATAATGACAGCTTAGAATGGGTGGATAAACTCTCTCAAAATCTACCACAGCAACAGAAAATGATTCTTCAACTTAGAGATATTGAAGCCTATGATTTTGATGAAATTGCCAAAATAATGGAGATGAATCCTGGCGCAGTTCGTGTCGCTCTATCAAGAGCACGAAAAACAATCAGAAAAAAATTGATAGAAATACATAATTATGGAATCCAAACAGGTTAAAATCCTCTTAGATAAGTTTTTTGAAGGGAATACAACCCTTGAAGAAGAACACCTACTCGAAATCTATTTTCAACAAGATGAGATTGCAGAGTCTTTTTTGCCCTTTCAGTCATATTTTATACATACACGTTCTCTCCAATCAGTCACTATCAACAAAAAGTTGTCTTTACCAAAAAATACTTTTTTCTCTGCGAAGAAACAACGCATTGCCTCAATTGCAGCTGTTGGTTTGACCGTTTTTTGGTTTACTGTTTCAAACTTTACTCAACCTGCGATAGAGGAATTGGCTTTTTCGACCTTTAAAGAAAATATGTTTCTCATGTCAAATCAACTCAATCGTGCAGAGCAAGACATTACTTATGTTAATTATATTTACAGTACATCCGATCAACTCAAAAAATAATGAAGATGAAGAATATAGTCGCCATGCTTATACTTTTGATAAGCCCCGTACTTGTAGCTCAATCTGTATTCGAAAAATTTGAAAACCATGAATCGGTCTCTTATATGTCGATCAGCCCTCGTCTTTTTCAAATGATGGCTAATATGAACATTGATGACAAGGATCCAGAAGCACAAGAGTTTTTCGAATTGGCTAACAGTATCAATTCTTTCAAGCTTTTGCGAACCGATGATCAACAGATTTCAAATGAATTCGTCGTTTGGGTCGATCAACAAGCTTCCTCAAAAAAACTCGAGCAACTCATGCATGTCAGAGACGGTGACAGCAAAGTCAATTTTTACATTAAATCAGCTAAAGACTCCGAACGGATTGAAGAATTATTGATGTTGGTCTCAGATACTGAAATACCTAATGTAAATATTGAGATCAAACCACAAACTATTTTAATGGTTATTAAGGGAGATATTGATTTGGAACGTATTTCGTCTTTGACAAAAAAAATGGATCTACCAGGTTCAGATGACTTGAAAAATCTAAATAACAATAAAAAAAATGAATAGAATCTCTCAATTCTTTTTGGTGCTGCTATTTCTAGGTTGTTCCTCAGAAATAAGCCTACAGGAATATTTTGTTTCTAAATCAGAAGATGGTAGATTTTTACTTGTTAACATCCCTACTTCTGCTCTTGGGATTGCTCAACAAAGCTTGTCACAATCAGATCAAGAGGTTTTGTCGAGCTTTCATAAGCTCAACATATTGGCATACAAAGTAGACCCCGAAAATCCTGAATTCATGGATAATGAGCTCACGACCATTCGCTCGATCATCGATGCAGGTCCATTTGAAGAATTAATGACAATAAACGACAGTCGATTTTCTGGAAAAGTCATTGTTGTTGGAGAAGATATCCATCTAGAGGAAGTTGTTTTTTTTGGACAATCTCCCAAAGCTGGGTTTGTGTTGGTGCGCGTATTGGGTAATCAGATGACTTCCGAAAAAGTAGCCAAGATGACAAAGCTTATCCAGAAAGAAAACATAGATGCTGAGGCGTTTGCAGGCTTGCGGTCTTTTTTCTAAATACCAGTGTAGTTTTGCGGGCTAATAACGTACAGCTCCTCTTTAACTGAATCACTTACATCTAATTGATCAATAAACAACTTGATGGCTTTTGCATCGATCACACCATGGGTACGTGTAAGTGCCTTTAATGCCTCGTAGGGGTTTTTGTATCCCTCTCGCCTTAAAACGGTTTGAATGGCTTCCGCAACCACCGCCCAATTTTGATCTAAATCCTCTTTAATAGCCCTGTTGTTTACCTCTAGTTTTCCGATACCTTTAAGGATAGACTCCAGTCCTATGAGTGTGTGTCCCATAGGCACTCCAATATTTCTTAATACCGTACTGTCTGTAAGGTCTCGTTGCAGTCTCGAAACAGGAAGCTTGCTAGCTAAAAACTCAAAAATCGCGTTGGCCATCCCTAAATTTCCTTCTGCGTTCTCAAAGTCAATGGGATTAACTTTGTGTGGCATAGCAGAAGATCCCACTTCATTTTCTTTTATTTTTTGCTTGAAATACTCCATTGAAATGTAGGTCCATACATCTCTGCTAAAGTCCACTAAAATGGTATTGATACGTTTGAGTGCATCGCAAAGAGCTGCTAAGTGGTCATAGTGCTCTATTTGTGTAGTAGGGAAGGAGTGCTTCAAGCCGAGGTTCCCCTCAACAAACTTTTGCCCGAATGCCTTCCAGTCAATGTCAGGATAGGCTATTTTGTGGGCATTAAAGTTTCCAGTAGCACCCCCGAATTTAGCCGCCATAGGTATCTGTTCTAACAATCTAAGCTGCTCATCTAATCTTACCACAAAAACTTCAATTTCTTTTCCCAATCGAGTTGGGGAGGCTGGCTGGCCATGAGTTCTAGCAAGCATGGAAACCTGTTGGTTTTGTTCAGCTAAATTACTTAACGTGGTTTTTACTTCTTTAATCTTAGGGATAAGAACTGTGTCAAGCGCTTCTTTGATTGACAACGGAATGGCAGTGTTGTTGATGTCTTGAGAGGTCAGACCAAAATGGATAAACTCCTTGTACGATCCCAAATCAAGCCGATCAAATTCATTTTTTATAAAATATTCGACTGCTTTAACATCGTGATTGGTGGTTTTTTCAATGTCTTTGATGGCTTTTGCGTCCTCAGCAGAAAAATGAATGTAAATAGCTCTTAAGTCATCATATAAACTTTTCTTAAAAGTATTCAGTTGGGGTAATGGACGCTCACAAAGAGAAATAAAATATTCTATTTCAACTTGAACCCTGTATTTAATAAGTCCTTGCTCTGAAAAATATGGGTGTAGGGATTTGGTTTTTTTGCGGTATCTGCCGTCAATAGGGGATATGGCGTTGAGGGTGTTGAGAAGCATATAAATATTATCAGCGACAAAGGTAATATTTTACACTGTATTATCTTCTGCTTAAAACTTTGTATTCTTCATAACAACCACTAATTGCTTCTAGTATTTGAAGATCGTTTGCAGATTTAATAAAACCTTCAGAAAAATTACAATTACGCAATATTTCTTCAAGGTCAACTTGATCTAATTGTAACACTTCCTCCAAGGTTTCTCGATCGTATTTAACAGCTAGTAAATCTCGAAGCTCATTATTCTCTTGCATCATTTTTAATTTCCGCAACTGCTTAGGTTTTTTCCCAAACAGATTGTGTAAAAAATCAAATGGGTTAAATATGGAACCGACAACTCTTGAAAAAGCAGAAGAACCTCGAGTTCCTGCTTCATATCCACTAGAGGGTAATCCAGGGATGCTATAGCGCGGATTTCTGTTGATAGGTACATTTTTAGCATCAATATCCAAAAAACCTGTAAGTTGGTAAGGTCGTAGGATAACCTCCTCCAGAGCAAGTGCAAGTTGAGTAAGCTTAAAAATGGTTTTGGGATATTTGATTAAGTCGTTGGTTACTTTGACTTTTAGGCTTTTGAAACCAAGATAGCTCAACAAAAGTGTGTCGTTCACACTTGCTGGGATTATAAATACACCTTCACTGTCAGTAATACTCATTTTTACTTTGTTAAGGTTGAGCACGTGGACAGTAGACATAGGTTGTTCATTTTCTTCGTTATGTACCACACCGATCAACTCTTGAGCTGTCACGGGTGATAGCGTCAAGAACAAACCTATCATTAAATATTTTGAAATGCGAATCATCTAATGCCCATCAAAAATACAAACTAAACCCATTCTTTTTCATCACCAAACCATTTTGCGAAATTTTAACAATTTCATGAACCAACTTGAAGATATTGCACAAGTTTTTGAACGGCGATCCCTCTATGACTAATCCGATTTTTGACTTCTGGAGATAGTTCTGCAAATGATTTGCTATACCCGTCTGGAATAAAAACAGGGTCATAGCCGAAACCGCCAGTTCCTGCAGGTTTTTCGGAGATGGTGCCTTTTACAACCCCTTCAAAATAAAGCATCTTTTCTTTGTTTAATAGACAGATTACTGTTCTGAATTGAGCTTTTCTATTTTCCTCTCCCTTGAGTGCTTCAAGTAGTTTTTCAAGATTTTTTATGTCATTTTTGGGCTCACCCGCATAGCGTGCCGATCGAACACCTGGCGCCCCGTTAAGAGCATTTACTTCGAGGCCAGTATCGTCTGCAATCACCGCTTCTCCGAACAAATCATGTATTTTCTGGGCTTTGATTAATGCATTACCTTTTAAGTCAGAGGCAGTTTCTGCGATCTCGTCCTGATGATTTAGATCTATCAACGTTTTAATTTGAAGCTGAGGCAACATAGCCTTCAATTCCTGAGCTTTGTGAGAATTATGTGTGGCAAAAATAAAATCGCTCATGAGTTGTGATAGGGTTCGTTTTTGATGATGGTCATCGCTCGATAGATTTGTTCAATGGCAAAAATACGAATCATCTGATGTGAAAATGTCATAGCCGATAACGAAATTAAACCGTTGGCACGTTGACGAACTTTATCGGAGAATCCATAAGCACCTCCAACACAAAAAACCAAACCCCTTGTGGATTGTAGTGCTTTTTGCTCAATGAATTTTGAAAAAGCAACAGAAGTATAATTTTTTCCACGCTCGTCAAATAAAATCAGTATGTCTTCTGGAGTCAGGGAGTTCAGAATGTGAATTCCTTCTTGGTTTTTGATAAATTCTGGATTGTTCTTATTGGTTTTTTTAGCATCTCTTACAACAACCCATTCAAAAGGCATATACCGTTTGATCCTTTTGGCGTAATTCTCTATCCAATCTGCCAAATCTGGTCGGTTTGTCTTTCCAACGACCATTAATTTAATTTTCATAGACACAAAGATAACTTCTAATAGACGTTCCACGGGTCATATTTATTAAATTAGCCCTCATGGATGACCACAACAACTCTCAATTACGACAAATTCCATTATTGGGTCGTATGGTCTCCTTTTTAAAATCGATTCATCTCCATAAGAATCAACATTTTTCTTTCTATGACCTTATAGAAATGTATATCACTGGTATTTTTAAAGGCGCCTTGACCACAAGGGCTAGCAGTATTGCATTTAGTTTTTTTATGGCGTTTTTCCCTTTTTTGGTTTTCGTACTAAATCTAATTCCTTTGATGCCAATCTCTGGTTTTGAAGAAACTTTTAAACTTTTTTTAGAATCATTACTTCCTGTTGATTCTCATCCCATTTTCGAGTCTATTTACGATGGTATATACTATAAGCGAAGGGGTGGCTTGTTGTCATCGGCGTTCTTATTATCCATTTTATTTATGGGTAACGGGATCTATGCCATTTTTGGAGGTTTTGAAGAATCATACCATGTTCAGATAACACGTCATTTTTTCAAACAATATCTTTATGCCTTAGGGGTGAGCTTATTATTGTCATTTATTTTGTTGCTTGCTGTTGCGGGTTTTATTTTCTTTGAAGTATACGTTGTAAATCCAACCACAGGAGGTGGGTTTGATCAAACTTTATTGAGTCTTCCTGCGCTCCAGTATGTTTTTTTTATTATCATTTCATATGTGAGTAGTGCTTGCTTATACTACTTTGGCACTGCTGAGGTCAATACTTTACGTTTTTTCTCACCTGGAGCTTTTATGAGTTGCGTGCTGATTGTATTGACGACTTTTCTTTTTGGTCTTTATATTGAACATTTTTCGACCTACAACAAACTTTATGGTTCCATTGGAGCTTTATTGATTTTGATGCTTTACATTTGGCTGAACGCGATCATTTTATTGTTGGGTTTTGAGCTTAATGCAGTCCTTAATAAATTCAATAAAAAACAATGATGACCTATTTTGTAGATGTCATATTACCCTTACCGTTGCCTAGGCCATTCACTTATCAAATTACAGAGGCAGAACATTCATTTATCTCTCCTGGTGTCCGTCTGGTGGTTCCTTTTGGGAACAAAAAAAAATATGCGGCACTTGCCCTAAAGACCCATAATCAGGTTCCAGTCTATCAATCAAAATCTATTGAATATATCATAGATGAGAGCCCTTTGATAACCTCTTCTCAACTCAAACTTTGGCAATGGATTTCTGAATATTATATGTGTCCAATGGGATTGGTGATGCGTGCTGCCATCCCAAGTATGTTGTTGTTGGAAAGCGAAACCGAGTTGATACATTTACAAGCTCCCGTTTCAAGTTTGCAAATTAGCCACCAAGCCCGCTTATTATGGGAGAAATTAGCTGGTGTTGAAAAGATTCCTTTATCTCAAATTTCTGAGTATGTTAATGCAGACAATCCTTTAAAACTCGTTCAAGAGCTGCTTCGGAATAAATTGATATCCACCCGAGAAGAAGTCTATGGGCGTTATGCTCCCAAAGAGGAGGTGCGAATAGCTCTATCACAAGAATTTTCTAGAGAAGATCGTCTTATAGACTTATTAGCCTCTCTTCAAAAACATGAAGCACAGCGGCAAACCCTCTTGCAAATGATCCAGCAGAAACAACCCATTGCACGAACTCTTTTTTACAAGTTGAAGGGGGTTTCTAAATCTTCCGTACAAACCTTGTTAAAAAAAGAGGTGTTTGTTACGAGTGTCCATCGGGTAAATCGTTTGCCCATTAAAACAGTTCCTGAATCTCCTTTATCTTCTCTCACACAACACCAAAGACGAGTGAGGGATCAAATACAAAACACCAACAGTCCCACCACTCATCTCTTGCATGGGATTACTGCCTCAGGGAAAACAGAGGTTTACATGCATCTCATAAATGAAGTCATTCAAGAGGGCAAACAAGTGCTGTTTTTAGTTCCTGAAATCGCATTGACAGCCCAGCTGATACAGCGGTTACACTTGCATTTTGGAAAAAAGATGTCGGTTTACCATTCTCGTTATTCACAAAGTGAACGGGTAGAGGTATGGAACGCCCTGCTAGAGAAAAAATCCTCTGCCCAGCTTATTGTGGGTGCTCGGTCTGCAGTTCTTCTACCATTCTCTAACCTAGGCTTGATCGTTGTTGATGAATCACACGAATATGCCTACAAACAATTTGAAGCTGCTCCTCGTTATCATGCTAGAGATGCGGCGGTTGTATTGGGTCGTTTGCATAAAGCGCCTGTGGTTCTGGGTTCAGCCACTCCTTCCATTGAGTCTTACCATAACGCCACAAATGGTAAATATCAGTTGAGTTCTCTTTATGAACGTTTTCAAGGCTTTCAACTACCTACTATAGAACTAATAGATCTAAAAACAGCTCAAAAAAAGCGAAAAATGCAGGGTGTTTTCTCTGTCGATATGATCGAGGCTATTACCCAAACCCTTGAAAAGGGGGATCAGATCATATTGTTTCAAAACCGAAGAGGCTATGCCTCATTTATTAGCTGTATGGCCTGTGGTCATGTACCTCAGTGTACTAACTGCGATGTCAGCCTGACTTACCACAGTCATAGCCAACAACTCAAGTGTCATTACTGTGATTATACTACACCCGTGCACAGTCATTGTACGGCCTGCGGTACACCCCATCCCCGTACCATAGGTTTGGGAACTCAACAAGTAGAGGAGGAAGTGGTTAAGCTATTCCCTCAAGCTCGAGTAGCACGAATGGATACTGATACTACCCGTGGCAAAAACAGCCACCAGCAGCTGATCGACCACTTTCAAAACCGAGAGTTAGACATTCTAGTCGGAACTCAAATGCTTACCAAAGGTTTGGATTTTGGTGGCGTTTCACTTGTAGGTGTGATTCAAGCAGACAGTTTGCTCAATTTTCCTAATTTTAGAGCCCATGAACGCGCTTTTCAGATGTTGTTGCAAGTTGCTGGTCGCGCAGGCCGTTCGGGACAGCAAGGAAGAGTTTTGGTGCAGACCTATGACGTGAATCATCCGGTTTTAAAACAATTATTAAATGCGGATTACAATGCCATGATCACCACTCAATTGAATCAACGTAGTCAGTTTAAATACCCTCCTTTTCAGCGTTTGATACGCTTTGAGTTCAAGCATAAGAGTTTTGCTGTGCTTCAAGAAGCTGCCAATTGGTTTGCCAAGGCACTCAAAAGCAACTTTCCTGATGTTTTGGGTCCTCAATCCCCTCCAGTAGGTCGCATTCGCAATCAGTATGTATTGCATATTTTGCTCAAAATCCCTGCTGATAAATCTACCACAGCGCCCAAAACACAAATAAAACGTATATCAAATCGCATGGAGCAAATTGCTGCTTTTCGTTCCGTTCGCCTGAACATTGACGTAGATCCGATTTAATTAATCATGATTAACTTTTAAAGATGTTGGTTAGAGGTTTGTTTAATACAAACAAAAATGATAATTTCGCTGCCCAATTAATAATTATGAATCATTACGAAACTGTTTTCATTTTAAATCCCGTTTTATCTGACGATCAGGTAAAGGAAGCAGTTCAGAAGTATGCTGATTTCATCA
>Ga0066825_10000578_pt1 | contig 11710 bp, 4 predicted proteins | sample ETNtaG_6_FD_65608 | JGI IMG/M metagenome (GOLD analysis project Ga0066825, IMG submission 65608) | Marine microbial and viral communities from oxygen minimum zone, Eastern Pacific Ocean - ETNP201306SV45 | ecosystem: Environmental > Aquatic > Marine > Oceanic | place: Pacific Ocean: Eastern...
TCTCTTTGGCTAGAGTTTCTAGAATAACTTCGAATAGAAGCCATGGCGCGAAGCTCAAGACCATCTGTAATAAAATCTAGATTCTGCCTTAATTGAGCTTGTGACAGTATGGTACTGGTAAAATAATCTCTATACCCTTTGACCATATCGGCATAAGGATTTGGGAAACCTCCCAAACCTTTGTTTCCAAAAAGAGTATGTTTATAGAGATATTGATCATCTAAGTTATTAAAATAGGCAGGGAAGTTAACGGGGCTGGCCTGCATAACGCTTCTAAAAACATCTGCTCCAGATCCTATGGGGCCATTATAACGCTCAAACTGAGATGAAAATTTCACAGCAAGTTCTGTGGTGCTGGTCAAATCAATATTGATGTTGGCCCGCAGATTGTTTCGCTTAATGTTAATGTTGTTGTTAAAGTTGTTGAGAGGATCGACTTTTAAAAGTCCATTTTCATTGTTATGAGAAACGGATATATAATATTGAACTACTTCTCCACCACCATTGACATTTAGGTTAATTTTTCGATTTGCAGCAAAGTCTTTGAATAAATCGTTTTGCCAATCTACATTTGGGAACAAGTTGGGATCCAGCCCATTTCGGGTGCCTTCAATTTTGTATCTACTAAATGTTGGAAGTGCGGTGTAGTCACGCATTCTTTGTGCACTGTTGTACAACTCCATATAAGAAACGCCATCTAAAAACTCATTGGTCTGTGTGGGGGCCGAAAAAGTATTTTCGACTCTAACAGAAACCTTGGCTTTTCCTTTGACACCTTCTTTGGTAGTAATAAGAATGACTCCGTTGGCACCACGAGATCCGTAGAGAGCTGTGGCGGTTGCGTCTTTCATAATAGAGAAACTTGCGATATTGTCAGTTTCTACTCGAGCCAAATCATCTGTGCCTACCTCTAATCCATCGATCAGAATCAGGGGGTTGTTTTTGTAACCAAAAGTGGTCACACCACGAATAAAAAATTCGGCATTGTCTTGTCCAGGCTCACCAGAACGTTGATAAGAAATGATTCCAGCCATACGACCTGCCAAAGAAGCCGTCAGGTTGGTATTGGGTTGTTTGAGTTCAGCAACATTAATGGTATTTATGGAACCAATAACACTGTTTTTTTTCTGTTTTTGGAACGCTACAACCTGAACTTCTTCAAGGTCTTCTACATTCTCTTGAAGCATAACATCGATTACAGAGAGGTTATTGATAGGGACATTTTTGGTCTCAAAACCTAAATACGAGAACACCAATTCAGCGCCTGGTTGAGCAGCGATGATAGAGTATTTCCCGTCAATATTAGAAACAACTCCGTTGGTTGAAGCTTTTTCAATGACCGTAACACCTGGCAAGGGATTGCCAGAAGCGTCAACAATCGTACCTCTGACTAAATGACCTTGTGCGAAAACTCCATAGGAAATCAACACCAGCAGAAAAGTCAAAAAAAACTTAGTTTGTATGTTTTTCATAAGTATAATAAAAAAATGCAAGGAGGGAAAATTGTCCCTCCTTGCATGATAACATTGAATTACTCAATTATAAGCTTGGTAACAGCCTTGTCAACCTTCACAAGGTACATACCTTTTTGTAAATTTTTGATGTCTAAAGCTGAATTTTCAAGTTTAGCAGTCTTCACCACACGACCTGTAAAGTCATAAATAGACACTTCGTTTCCTACCATTTCCACAGGGAAATAAAGGGTTTCAGAAGCAGGGTTTGGATAGACTTTTAGCATCTGCTGTGCATAATCTACAGAAGCTGTTGCTTGTAATTCTGGTCCTTTTAGATCATCGATGTAGTAAGTTCTTGCGGTGGCATCGCCTCCGGCAATAAACACAAACAAATGATTGAAAGAAACCGTATCCTCAAGATCAGACACATCAAAGTAAAGTGTCTGCCATTGATCTACCAATACGATATTGGCATCGACCTCTTTAGCGGCAGTGATGTCAGCATCTTCTTTTCCGTCGGCAAGTTTGAATCTCATGTATGTAGCATGAGGGGATCGCACACGGATTGAGAAAACATCGTCTTTAGAGGCATCAAAAGGCGCATCAAGCTCATAGTGGATGCGCTCCCATCCTCCCCAAGAGGTTCCTTTGTCCCACTGAAGCACCAAGTTAGTGGCATCATCTGGGTCTGGAACAACTGCTGCACTAGATGCAGGATCACCCATGGTATCTTGAACAACAATGAGGTCTGCATTTCCTTGGTTGTCGGCATAAATCACCATGTTGGGAGCAGCAGCTGAAGTGGTTGTAAAGCTAGATGAGATACCAGTAACCGCTGTTCCTCCAACCTCATACTGAGCCACACCTTCTTTGATAGCAAAGTAGTAAGTGGTGTTAGAAGAAAGCATGTTGTTAGGTATCAAGGTGATTTTCTTACCATTGCTGTCGATCGTAGCCTGGAAGGGAACAGCATCACCGCTGGCATCACCCAATTTCAACTCTACCAATGATGTTGGATCTGTGATTTCAGAACCATCAGCGTTTAACATCTTTGTATTGGAGGTTATAGAAATTTCATTTGTCAAACCAACTTCTGTAGCCGCATTTTCGGGCACATAAGTAGTTTCAACAGGGGGAGCTATGTTGCTCTTGTTGATGTCATCAAAATAAAACTTTGTTCCTTGTACATTGCCAAAGTTATTGGCAGGATCAAAGAACATCAACACGTGCTTTAGACCTGTTTTTGTAACATGAGAAAAATCATAAACAATCTCTGTCCATGTTCCGGCCTCATCCTCTGACATCTGATATTGAATTTCTTCAGGACCATCGTCTCCTTCAAATTTCATCATTACCATGATAGCATTTTCAGACCAAACTTTAACTCTCCAGTAAGGAGTTTCAGTAAAGTCGATATAGTCATTGCGTTCTATCTTGACAGCAGCCCACCAGTTGTTTCCGGAATGTGAAAACTCACCTACTTTTGCCGATGTGTTGATACCTCCTGGAGCAGGATTGTCAACCACATCAAAAAAGGCACCACTCCAAGTAACCCATGATCCTTCATTGTTTCCGATAACACCTGTTTCTCCATTTGCAGTTCCACCCCCTTCAAAAGCAACAATGGTTTCATCGATAGGGCCAGACTGAACAACCTTGGTTGTAAAAGAAACCTGAGCACCACTTACAGCTGTGTCATCTTCAAATTCTATGGCACCATCAATTATACCTGCATAAAAAGTGGTTGATGAGGATAGGTTGCTATCTGGTATAATGGTAATTACATTATTAGATTTTCCAGTAGATCCATTAGAAATAGTGGCCGTGAATGCAACATCTGTTCCTGTAGCGCTGCCTTCTCTCAAATAAACAGATGAAGAAAGGTCTGTCAGCGCTGAATCATCCAAAGCACGGAAACCGTGGTTGGAAGTCATAACAACATTGGCGCCTAGAGATACATCTGTTTGTCCTTCAGAAAGGTTATAAGAAACCTGAGGAGATGCAAACAATGCAGGCGTAGTAAGGTCATCTACATAGTAAGTGCTTCCCTCGACATTGTTGTTTCCGCTAAAGTAGATTCCGAATTTGTTTAAGTGAATGTTAGTTGTGTTAAAAGAAAGACTCACCTCGACCCATTGGTTCAGAGTCGTTACAGTAGTTGTTGCAACCGCATTTTGGCCACCCCAGTCAGGAGAATTTTCCAATTTCACATTAACGTCAACCTCATGAGGAGTCCAAACTTTCATGGTCACCACATTGTTGTCGCTAGCGTTGTAAAAGCCACTAATTGCATCAACACCAGCAACAGTGCCTGTGTCACCAACCATGGTTAACTGTGCTACATAGCCTGAGCTATTCACACCATCGGGAAGCGGATTGGCTACTGTTGTAGATACCAGTGCCCCGTTCCAGTTACTAAGGGTAACATCTGATCCCGTCGGCTCAAAGTCAGCAAGCAAATCTGTTTGCTGAGCCCCCACGAAGAAAGAAAAAAGCATCGTGAGTAAGAATAAATAATTTTTCATAAAATGATAATTTATTAATTAAAGCTTAAAATATTTAGCGAATACGAATGTTTATTGCTGAATATTTAGCAAATAAATAATATAAGAGATGAATCGTCAAGCAGATGAGCACTAAACATGCACTACACGGGGCATAAAGGACCCTACAAAAACTCTACAAAAGAAAGTAGCTTATAATGTACTCAGGTAGTTAAACAGGTCTGTGCCTGGATTGAGATTGAGTTTTTTTCTAAGTCTATAGCGAGACATTTCTAAGCTCTTTGGAGATATCACAAGAAGACTTGCGATTTTTTTGTTGGGCAAGTTGGACTTAATAAAAGCGCACAATCTTAGGTCATTGGCGTTGAGAACTGGGTGTTGGGTTTGTAGTTTATTGAAAAAGTCTGGATTGGCCTTTTTAAAGTGGTACTCAAATTTGACCCAATCATTTGTGTCCTCAAACTGTAGATCGATTTTATTGACAATTTCACGGATATTGGCAGGAAGTTTTTGCTTGTTTTCAACCTTATTTGTTTTGAAAATATGGGATTTTAAGCGATTTAACAGATCATTCTTCTCAATATTTAAATAGGCTTGAAAAGCCAATTCTTTGTTGTGGTTTTCTACCTCTAGTTTTAACTTTTCCTTATTAATATTGAGTATTTGTTTTTCAGAGTTGATGTTTTTAATATAAATAACTAAGTAGAATGCCAACAAAATAATGAGTGCATAAACAATAATGGCTGTTCCAGAAAAATACCAAGCAGGTAAAACTTTAAATGAATAAAGTAGGGTGTCGGAAAAATTACCTTGAAGATCATTTGAACGAACAGAGATGGTATGCTTGTCTGTTGATAACCCAGTCAAGGTTAATTTATGAGTTGATGGTAATATTTTCCAAAGAGAATCTGATGTTAACTTCCACTCAATCACATGATGTGGATTGTAAATGCGATTTGGTGTAAAAAAATCAATTTCGATTGTATTTACATCATATGGAATTATTGGATGGGTTTTGGGGTTAAGCTCTAGAGATCTTACTTTAGACATACCCTTATTAATGATCTTTTTGAAAATTGGTTGGGGTAAGTTTTTGTCTGTTCTCTTTTGAGATTTCAAAAGATTTTTATCAACTACCAAAGTTTTTTTCTTGGTGTTGACAAGAAACAAATCTTGATTTACAGAAGTGAGTTTCGTAAAATCTCCATTGGTTTCAACCAAATTACTAGCAAACGAACCCAGGTTTATATCGTGCTCAGGGTACTGATCAGTTAATAATCCCAATCCATTAAAAGTAACAAACAATATGTGATCATGCTTAGAACTAAATGACTGTATGTTATTGAAATTTGAAAAAAAACTGTTGTATTTTTTTGAAGGGTAAAAAATTGTATCGGAATAATCAAATTTGAAGAAAGAATCTGAGTTATAAAAAATCAACTCGTCTCTGCTTTTAAAAAAGTAATTGTGATGTTTATTTTGATTTTTTTTGAAGTTGCTATAAAAATTTAAAGACAGAACCGCTTCGTAGTTATCAGTAAGAGACAACAAGAAAAATCCTTTAGATGGATGAGAAACCCATAGGTGCGATTTGTCAAACTCCATAAATCTAGAGGAATCCCAAAAACCGTCAAGCCGTTTATAAAAACGCCACACACCCTTTTCTTTCTTTAGGATAAGGATGCCGTTGTAAGTACCGCAAAAAATTAGGTCATCTCTTTTAGGATGTTGTTTAAAGTTCCATACACCTAAAACAGAGTGGAGCAACCTGAAATGCCCGTCTTGGTATACAAAAATTCCTCTTTCGTGACCAATAAAAATAGTTTCGTCAATTTGCTGAATATCCCAATTGACTCCCTCACTCCCAGGGACCATTTCATAGGAAGCATTATTCAGATTTAAATCCAATGAAAAAAGCCCTTTTTCAGTTGCTTTTAAGAGCTTGTTTTTGGTCAGAAAGTAGTCATGACTCGTTCCCAAATAGCTCCCATCTGGAAGCAAAGAGACCATCGAATTAAGTATTATGTCTATACCCAAATCTGTAATCAACCAATAATTGTTTTCGTCAATAAAAATGGAGGTTATTGAGTTTCCAGACAAACCGTCTTCCTTGGTCAGTAAACTGGTTTCTTGCAATTGATTGTCCAAGAGCATTACTCCTTTCCCTTCAGTTCCAATTACAATCAAACCTGAATTGTCTACGGCAACAGCATTTATTTTTGTGTCACTAATTTTTTTAACAAGAATTAATTGATTCTCTATAAGTTTCCATATCATGCCATTTTGAGAAATAAGTATCTTTTCAGAATCTTTAGAAGAACCAAAATAGACAACACTGCCTGCATCATAAGCTGTCGAAGCAACCAATTTAAAATCGTTGTTTTCAAACAGAAATAACTTGCCGCTATAACTACCCGCATACAAAGAGTCATCAACAACAAATAATTTATTGAAAAAGTCGGGAGCCTGAACAATACGGTATGATTTTTTTACGGGATTGTAGAAAAACAACTGATTATGAGCATGAAAAACCACATGATCTTCATAAGGTAAAACATTAAGAAAAATAGGTTGTGTATAATCCTCGGCAGTAGGCTCTTTAAAGTATATCGATTCATACTCCAAATCTCCTGAAGAAGACCGCAACCATTTACCAAAACCTGCATATCCACAACTATAAATAACAGAATCATTCTCTACATAAATCTGCTCTAAATTTGTAAATTTTCCTGAATTAAAGTTTCGATAACTCAGCCCATCTGTTTCGATAATTCCTTGGTGGGAGGACATATAAAAAGTGCCCTTATCATCTTTTTGAACTTGATTGATTTTGTTTGTGGAATAGTCTTTAAAAAGTTGATTTTGAATAAAAGGAACTGTCTTTTTTTTCAATTGGCCGTAACCAAATTTGCTAAAAAGAAGAAAAATCAATGTGATTTTTAAAATAGAAAATATATACTTGAACAATGCGATTTTTTTCAAATATAAAAAAACCTAGGCTCAAAAGATCAATACCTGTAGTTTCATTCTGGGGTTATTAAAACAAATAAATTTGATTGTCAAAAATGACTTATAATCTTAAACAAATCCTCTAAAAAATATTCGATTTTAAAACTCTCTTCTGAACCAAGCATTCACTTATTGTCATAAATATTTATTTTTGACTTTCAAAAGTGACCTAACATTTTGCAAATGAGGAGTTTAATTATCATTCTTTTGAGTGGGGTTTTTTTAAACTCTCAAACAATAAGAATCAACGAAGTCGTCTCATCCAACTCCGCTTACTTCGATGAAGATGGAGACACACCAGATTGGATGGAACTCTATAATTACGGGAATCAAAACATCAATCTTGAAAATTGGACACTTTCAGATGATGAGAATGATTTGGCAAAATGGACCTTTCCCAGTGTTTCGATTCCAGCAAACGATTATTTGTTGATTTGGGCTTCTGATAAAAATCGTTCTCAAATCACTTATTCGAGAACACTCATAAATAGAGGGGATTTTTATAGATACATCATTCCGAGTTCAGAGCCAAACTCTAACTGGACTTATTTAAATTTTAATGATACCCATTGGATGAGTGGTGCTTCTGGTTTTGGATATTCAGATAATGACGATGCCACAGTAGTGCCCAACGGCACATTGTCTGTCTATCTAAGAAAGACTTTTAATATGAACAATATTGAGGATATCAATTCATTGATTCTTGACATTGATTACGATGATGCTTTTGTGGCTTACATCAATGGAGTTGAAGTGGCGCGTGCAAATATTGGCGGGGTTCCACCTCCATACAACTCTACAAGTATTCAAACAGACCATGAGGCTCAAATATATGCTGGAGGTTCGCCAGATCGGTTTTTAATATCTGACCATAGCTCTGTTTTGGTGGAAGGGGAAAATGTATTGGCCATTCAAGTGCATAACATCAGTTCGTCATCATCAGATTTGACCATAATCCCTTTTTTATCTGCTGTTTACGTATCTCCTAACAATTCGGGGATCGAACCCCCTGAGATTTTAAATCTTAGTGACAATAACACTTTTCATACAAATTTTAAAATTTCTTCCAATTCTGAAACACTCACACTTTCGTCTAATGACGGATCAGTTGTGGATGAATTGGTTGTCGAAGGATTGCCTCCTAACACATCAATCGGTGTGTCAAATTTTTCAAATACCATCGTGAGCTATCAAGAAACAACCCCAGGATATCAAAATGCAACTGAGGAATTTATAGGAACGGTATCAAACGAAGTTGTTTTCTCTGAAATTGGAGGTCTTAAAGGTCAAAACTTTTATCTCAGTTTGTCGGGCAATGAAACATCTCAAAACATTCATTACACAACCGACGGCAGTGAACCAAGTTTGCTGTCTCCAATATACAATGGCCCAATTCTATTATCAGAAAACACCAGTGTTAGAGCTCGAATTTATCAACAAAACCACCTTCCGTCCAAGGTTGCCACTGAGTCTTATGTTATCGGGAGCAACCATGAGATAGATGTGATGTTGCTCACTGTTGACCCTGATGATTTTTTTGATGAAGATACTGGGATATATTCCTTTGGTCCAGAGGGTACTTATGAAGCATGGGATCCTCACTTTGGTGCAAATTTCTGGGAAGACTGGGAACGCCCAATTCACTTTTCATTTCACGAAACAAACTCCGATGAATCTGTTTCTTTCAATGGGGGTGTTAAGATTTTTGGAGGTTGGAGCAGGGGTCAAAACGGCCAACGATCTCTTTCGTTTTTTGCAAGAGGCCAATATGGCGATTCAAAATTTGAACATTCCTTTTTTGACCATCTTTCATACAATGATTTTCAAGCTTTTGTGTTGAGAAATTCCGGTCAAGATTGGTTGAAATCCAGCATGAAAGACATTATGCTTACCAGCCTAATGCGTGGCACGGAATTAGATTTTCAAGAACACAACCCAGTTGCCACCTATATCAATGGTGAGTATTGGGGAATGTACAACATGCGTGAAAAAATCAATGAGCACATGCTGGCTTCCAAGCACAATCTCAATGCCGATGAAATCACATTGCTTACAAACAATGGAGAAATCATCGAAGGGGACAATGACGAATACAACCAGCTTATTGACTACATCAATACGCATGACTTGTCCAATGATTCCAATTTTGAATATGTCCGTGACAGAATTGATTTGAAACAATATACCCTATATAAAGCCTACAATATTTTTATTAACAACACAGATTGGCCTGGCAATAACATTAAATTTTGGAAACACCCAAACACCAAGTGGCGTTGGATTATGTATGATACTGATTTTGGTTTTGGTCCATTTTGGAGCATCTCCAATTATTGGGAAAACACCCTAAGTTTTGCACTAAATCCTAATGGACCAGGATGGCCAAACCCGCCATGGTCAACTTTATTGTTTCGAAAATTAACAACAAATATGGGCTTCAGAAATCAATTTATCAATCGATATGCCGACGAATTAAACACCCGACTCTTGCCTGACAACATAATTGATCATATTGATAACGTTTATTCTACAATTGAACCTGAAATTGAAGCGCACTACAATAGATGGAAAGACGACCCCTCTGTTGAAGATAATATTTCAAATATTGGCTCACATGTCAACTACTACATAGAAAACATGAAAGATTTTGGGGTTAACAGACACCCCATTGTCAAAGAACACATCAAACAGCAATTCAATCTTCCTGACTTCCACCCTGTCACGATCACAAACATAGACACCAGTCAAGGTTTTGTAAAAATGAATGACAACCTTCGTATCCAAGAAGATTCATGGACTGGAGATTATTTTGAAACTGTACCTATTGAGTTGACAGCAATTCCTGAATTTGGATACACGTTTTCGCATTGGAGCGGTGACTTGTATTCTACCAACGAAACCATCCAAATTTCACTTGTGGATGATTTTGAAATAACACCCAATTTTATAGCAACACAAACTACAGTACCTCCTGTAATAAATGAAATTAATTACAGATCCAGCGATGACTTCAATCCTGATGATTGGATTGAGTTATACAACCCAAACTCTACCCCATTAGATGTTTCGAATTGGCAAATCAAAGACAATGATGACACCCATGTTTTTGTCATCCCACAAGGAACTCAAATGGAAGGTAATGGGTATTTGATCATCGTTAAAGATGAAGTGAATTTTATTTCTGTATTTCCAAACATCGATTATTTAGGCGAATTAGGTTTTGGATTTGGAAAATCAGATTCTGTCAGACTATTTGATTCCAATGGAACACTCCAAGACGAGGTTGCTTACCAATCCGTAGCACCCTGGCCCAGTTGTGCAGAAAGTACGGGAAACACATTGGAATTGATTGCTCCTAACCTAGATAACTCCCTTCCCGAAAGTTGGGATTGCTTGAATGACAACGGAAGTCCAGGCGTAATAAACAACGACAACCTTGCGAATGAGGATTTCGATTCAGGTTCCGTCGAAGTGTATCCTAACCCTATGAAAAACAGGCTTTATATTGGCGATGGTAAAGATCGATTTGATGTAGAGGTTTATAACGTGTTAGGTCGAGTCGTAGTCAGTATCAAAGCAACAAATTCAATTGATGTAAGCACATACGATCAGGGGGTGTATTTCTTTAAAATCAAAACTAAAAACAAGACCGTTGTCAAAAGAATTATAAAACAGTAATCTGTAAACTACGAAGAAATCGTGGAATTTATAAATTGAAGAACTTTTTGATCTTTGTATTAATGGCGTGTAAACTGACATTTTAAACAATATCAAGCCAGATCATATAGACTTAAAAAAACAGCTCCTGAGCTACTTCAAAAGTATTGGAATGGGCATCGATGATTTCTTTCAGATGCATAGAATAACCGCCACCCATACTGACTTGCACCGGAATTTGGTTTCTTTTACACAGTTCCAACACAAACCGATCTCTCTGTTTACAACCTTCTATGGTCATGCCCAAACGACCGAGTTTGTCGTTTTTTAAAACATCAACACCTGCTAAGTAAAAAATAAAATCAGGCTCAAAACGATCGACGAGTTTGGGAAGTTTATTTTTTAATTCTCGAAGATACACGGCGTCTGTAGTGCCGTCTTCAAGACCCACATCAAAATCACTTTTTTGCTTTCTAAAAGGATAATTTTTTTGACCGTGAAATGAAAGCGTAAACACCGATAGGTTGTTTTCAAAAATAGAAGCCGTGCCATTGCCCTGATGTACGTCAAGATCAACAATCATGACGCGCTGAGCGAGTTTGTTTTCTATCAGATAGTTGGCTGCTACAGCTTGGTCATTGAGCATGCAAAATGCCCCTGGTTGGTCTTTAAAAGCATGGTGTGTGCCCCCCGCAATATTCATTGAAATGCCATACTCTAAGGAGAATAGAGTGTTCTGAATGCTCCCTTGAGCGATGGTGCGCTCTCGGTGAACTAAGGCTTCAGACAAAGGAAAGCCTATCTGTCTTTGATCAGATTTGCTAAGAGTCAACCCTACCAACTGATCGTAATAGGTTTCGCCATGTGTTAGGATGGCATCTTTTTTACTAATAAGGGCGGGCGAAAAAAAACTATGCTCAGCGCAAATGTTTTTTCTAACCAATTGCTCCGGCAACAGTTCATATTTAATCATGGGAAACCTATGATTCTTTTTTAGAGGATGTACATAGGTTTTATCGAATGCGATTTTTAACATCTAGAAATCAATATTTAAAGAAATTAAAATTAAGACATTTAAAAGTTTTA
>Ga0066825_10000580_pt1 | contig 11696 bp, 10 predicted proteins | sample ETNtaG_6_FD_65608 | JGI IMG/M metagenome (GOLD analysis project Ga0066825, IMG submission 65608) | Marine microbial and viral communities from oxygen minimum zone, Eastern Pacific Ocean - ETNP201306SV45 | ecosystem: Environmental > Aquatic > Marine > Oceanic | place: Pacific Ocean: Eastern...
GGACTCTTAGATCACTGGCGCATAGCCACTGATACTGACCGAACGGCGGATGAACACGCTGTAATCGTCCGAGACCTTCTTGAATCAGCTGGCTTCACTTTCAATGTAGATCAAGTCGCTTTGTGTGCGGGTGTTCCAAAAGTATTAGCCAGTCTTCGACAGATGATTTCCCGCCATAGCGATAAAGAACCTGTAGTTATAGAACCAGGTGTGCGCACGGGAATGCCCATCCTCTACGACAATCCGAAAGAAGTAGGAGCAGATCGTATAGCCAATGCTGTAGCGGCCTATGACTTATATGGTGGGCCTACAGTCGTAGTTGATTTTGGCACCGGCAACAACTTTGATGTGATCTCTGAAAATGGTGAATTTCTAGGAGGAGCGATTGCTCCAGGTATTGAAATAAGTCTTGAAGCACTTTTTGGCAGAGCCGCCGCTCTTGGGGCAATCGAATTAGTTGAGCCAAGAAATGTTATTGGGAAAAGCACAGTGGAATCCTTGCAGTCAGGAGCTGTGTATGGATTTACCGCACAAATAGATGGCATGGTTGATCGATTTCGATCAGAACTGGGTTCTTGCACCGTTGTAGCTACCGGTGGATTAGCACACTTAATAGCACCGATATCTGAAACAATTGAATATGTGGAACCTTTTCTCACTCTGCACGGCCTTCGTCTCGTATATAACAGAAATCAAGAGACAAACTGATGGCTGAATCAACTATTCCTTACCGATTTGATCCTTCTCATTCCATTGATGAGATTCGTGAAACTCACTCAGATATAGAAGATGGTTCAGAAACGGGTATTAAAGTCGTTGTCGCCGGAAGGTTGATGCTTAAACGAGATCAAGGAAAAATCGTTTTCGGAACACTTCAAGACTCCACAGGAAGAATCCAACTTTTCGCACCAGAAAAAACCACACCAAATTTCACCGAACTTACAAATCTGCACTTGGGTGACTGGCTTGGAGTCACAGGAGAAATAATTAAGACACGAAAAGGTGAACTGTCGGTCAAAGTGTCTGAATGGGTTCGTCTAGCAGAAGCTCGCCGACCCTTTCCAGACAAATGGCATGGCATTTCTGATACCGATATGAGATACCGACAAAGATACGTTGATCTTTGGGTTACAGAGGAAACTCGACAAACATTTCTGATACGAAGTCGCGTTATTTCGTTAACTCGCCGTTGGCTAGAAGAGAGAGGTTTCATTGAAGTTGAAACGCCGGTATTTCATCCAATACCAGGAGGAGCGTTAGCTCGCCCATTCACCACTCATCACAACGCACTTGACGTTGATCTCTACCTTCGTATCGCTCCAGAGCTTTATTTAAAGCGCCTTGTTGTTGGTGGTTTCGAAAAAGTTTATGAAATTGCAAGAGTCTTTAGAAACGAAGGGCTTTCCACTAGACATAATCCAGAATTCACCATGCTTGAGCTCTACCAGGCATATGCCGACTACACCGACATCATGGAGATGGTGGAAAACTTAATGGAATATCTGGCTTTAGAAATCTTGGGAACAACCACTCTCACTCACGGTGATCGTTCTTTCGATTTGAAAGCTCCTTGGAGAAGAGCATCCATGCTGGAACTTCTTTCAGAATACGCCAGCATTGAAGTTGATCTAAATACACCCCGTTCTGAACTCATCAAACTATGTGATCAACATGAGGTCCCAATCAAAGATCACTATGGGCCAGGAAAAATAATTCTTGAACTCTATGAAAAAACAGTTGAGCCAAAATTATGGGACCCGATTTTTGTGACTGATTATCCGAAAGAAGTTTCACCTCTTTCGCGTGACCATAGAGAAGATTCCGGATGGGTAGAAAGATTCGAGGCAATTGTTGCTGGCAGAGAATTGTGTAACGCATTCACCGAATTAATAGATCCAGAAGAACAGCGATCTAGATTTTTAGGACAAGAAGAAGAAAAAGCAGCAGGGGATGAGGAAGCGATGGTTGTGGATGAAGATTATCTCCGATCACTTGAGTATGGACTGCCCCCCACTGCCGGCATAGGCATTGGTATTGACCGTCTTGTGATGCTACTTACTGGAGATACAGCGATTCGGGACGTTATTCTTTTCCCAACTCTTCGACCTGAACAAGGGCTTTCAGATTAATCTGCTTGTTTTGTAGCAAAATCTATTTGCTCTAAAAGTAGATCGCAGGTCAGATTAAGAGCGTTTACGGCTGGGGTAGGAGGAAGTTCTTCAACAGTCTCTCGAGCCTGGTTGGTGCACTGGATAGCAGTTGCTACTGCTGAAGGCAAAGCTTCGTCGCTGCGAACAATGGCTAAAACTTGATCGCGTGAGTTCTGGTCTATGGCCTCGTTCAGAAGCTCACGAAGTTTCTCTCCACTAGGCCCTGCAAGCGCACGTATTACAGGAAGGGTGTAAACACCCTCAACTAAATCATTTCCCGCAGGTTTACCAAGTTGTTTGTCGGTTGCAATTAGATCAAGTACATCATCGATGATTTGAAAGGCCATACCGTAGTTCTGCCCAAAAGCAGTTACAGATTCAACTAAGTCCCTCGGATGATTTGCAACCAAAGCTCCCACTCGGGCGGAAGTGGCAAGCAATACTGCAGTTTTCCCTGAAATTGATTGAAAGTAAGCATCTTCAGTGCGTTCGACATTAAAAGTGTTTTGAAGTTCAAGCACTTGTCCTTCACAAAGAGAAGCAATAGTGCTGGCAAGAAGTCCGGCTACCTCAGTACCAAGATCAGCGGCAATCTCAGAAGCTCGAGCCAGAAGAAAGTCTCCAGCCAAGATAGCTTCACGGTTACCCCACCGAGCGTTCACGCTTTCAACATTTCTTCGAGTCTCTGCTCCATCCATTACATCATCGTGATATAGAGATCCTTGATGGACTAGCTCTACTGCGACTCCGCCTCGGATTACATCATGATCTACGGACCTAGGGCTCTCTTCAGAAAGAAGAGACGAGGTAATTGATAGTGCAGGACGCACTCTTTTCCCTCCGGCATTAATTAAATGAGTAGCGACTTCAGTAAGAAATGAGTCCTTCGACTGGACAGATTTTCTAAGTTCTTCATTAACTCTTTCAATGTCCCTAGCCATATCAGGCAAAGTTAATAGTGGCGAAGAGGACGATGAGTCAGTAGTTTTTGAATCTTCTTTTGGTATTGATACAGACGAGGTCACTAGGTGAGGATACGGCGAGAAACACTCATCTTGAAACTTATAAGTATTTAACCAGTCTGTGGAAGCGCAGAGGGACGGTACACTTGTATAAATAGGTTCCAGGAGGTAACTGGGTGTTTGAAAGGTTTACCGATAGAGCTCGAAGAGTAGTGGTGTTGGCTCAGGAAGAAGCGCGTCTACTTAACCATAATTACATTGGGACAGAACACATTCTTCTAGGCCTTATCCATGAGGGCGAAGGTATTGCTTCGCAGGCTCTAGAAACACTTGGGATATCACTTGAAGCAGTTCGTGACCAAGTAGAAGAAATCATTGGGCAGGGAAGCCAATCTCCTAGCGGCCATATTCCGTTCACTCCGCGGGCAAAGAAAGTACTTGAGCTTTCCCTACGAGAAGCTCTTCAGTTAGGTCATAATTACATCGGCACAGAACATATTCTTCTTGGGCTTATTAGAGAAGGTGAAGGGGTTGCTGCGCAAGTATTGGTAAAACTAGGAGCCGAGTTAGCTCGTGTCCGACAACAGGTCATCCAGCTGCTATCTGGATATTCTGGCGGAGGCACTGGCTCCTCAACGAGCTCTAGAGATAAGGCAGGGGCCACTTCTGGCGGCAGAGGAAATGATTCTTCCTCAGGATCACTTGTTCTAGATCAATTCGGTCGAAATTTGACACAGCTAGCACGAGACAAACAATTGGATCCTGTAATTGGACGATCAAGAGAGTCTGAACGTGTAATGCAAGTATTGTCACGCCGCACAAAAAATAACCCAGTATTAATTGGAGAACCAGGAGTAGGGAAAACAGCAATTGTAGAAGGTCTCGCACAGATGATCGCAAACGACGAAGTTCCTGAAACAATTCATAATAAACAGCTCTACACCTTAGATCTGGGTGCTCTGGTAGCGGGAAGCCGCTATCGCGGTGACTTTGAAGAACGTTTAAAGAAAGTTCTCAAAGAAATAAACACACGCGGAGACATTATTTTATTCATTGATGAAATTCATACGCTTGTAGGAGCAGGAGCAGCAGAAGGAGCAATTGACGCCGCATCTATTCTCAAGCCGATGCTTGCGCGAGGAGAATTACAAACTATTGGAGCTACAACAATAGAAGAGTACAGAAAACATTTTGAAAAAGATGCAGCTCTAGAGCGTAGATTCCAACCAGTAAGAGTAGAAGAACCTTCAGTAGCTCACACTATTGAAATCTTAAAGGGACTAAGAGAACGGTACGAACAGCATCATCGTGTGACCATCACTGACCAAGCATTAGTAGCGGCAGCAAACCTAGCTGACAGATACATTTCAGACCGTCACCTACCAGATAAAGCCATAGACCTTATTGATGAGGCTGGATCCAGAATGCGGATAAAACGTATGGCGACGCCAGAAGATTTACGTGAATTAGAAACCTCATTAGTAGAAGTCACTCAACAAAAGAAAGCTGCCGTTGAATCTCAAGATTTTGAAGAAGCAGGACGTCTTCGGGATCGAGAAAAAGAACTACTAGCCGAAAAAGAATCTCGCGAAGGAGAAATAAAAGGCAGCGGAGTTGATCTCTTTGACGAAGTAGACGAGGAAGGAATAGCCGAAGTTCTTTCCGTGTGGACAGGAATTCCTGTTTACAAATTAACTGAAGAAGAAACCCAAAAATTGTTGCGGATGGAAGAAGAACTTCATAAGAGGGTTATTGGACAAGAAGATGCTATTAAAGCAGTCAGCCAAGCAATTAGAAGAACGCGTGCTGGCCTAAAAGACCCTAAACGTCCATCAGGATCCTTCATTTTTCTTGGCCCTTCAGGTGTTGGAAAAACAGAATTATCAAAAACTTTGGCTGAATTCCTATTTGGTGATGAAGAAGCTCTTATTTCTTTAGATATGTCGGAGTACATGGAGAAACACACCGTCAGTCGGCTTGTTGGATCACCTCCCGGGTACGTTGGTTATGACGAAGGTGGCCAGTTAACAGAAGCGGTTCGGCGTCGACCATTTTCAGTTGTGCTTTTCGACGAAGTAGAAAAAGCCCACCCAGATGTTTTCAACACTTTGCTTCAAATACTCGAAGAAGGAAGACTCACAGATGCTCAAGGACGTTCCGTAGATTTTCGAAACACTGTTTTGATTATGACTTCAAACCTAGGTACAGGTGATCTAAGAAAAGCCAATCTGGGTTTCACAAAAAATGATGAAGCGGTTAGTTATGAACGGATGAAAGCAAAAGTCCAAGATGCGTTAAAAGATCACTTCAGACCAGAATTTCTTAACCGAATCGATGACACCATCGTCTTCCATGAACTCAGCGTTGAAGAAGTAACCCGTATTGTCGACTTAATGATCCGCAGAGTCGCCAAACAATTATCTGGCCAAGGTTTAGGACTTGAATTAACTGACGCCGCTAAGGCCCACTTAGCTAACCAAGGATATGACCCAACGCTTGGAGCTCGTCCATTGCGTCGTGCAATCCAAAGAATGGTCGAGGATCCTCTATCTGAACGTCTTCTACATAAAGAATTCCGCGCAGGGGAAATAGTCATTGTTGATGTTGAAGACAATGAAGAAGCCCCCGGAGAACAAAAAATAGCGTTCCGTGCGATTGAAGGATTTGAACCACCAACCGTAGAGATGGTTACTGAGGGCGCAGAGTAATTGTTCGATTCGGGCTGGCAACACAAAGGTTGTTTTGTCGCCTAGCGTAAGTCATTATGCGACGTTTAGTGCCGGTATTTCTATCACTAATATTTTTATTTGGGTTACTTACCGCTTGTCGAATAGAAACAACCGTCACTGTTGATGTCTTACCTGACGGGTCTGGTGAAGTAGAGGTTCTGGTAACTCTAGATGACGAAGCACTTCAAGCAGTTGAAACATCCGGACCGCTTGAAGATCAGTTAAACGTTGACGACCTTTCCGATGCGGGGTGGGAAATAGGCGATATTGAAAGAGGAACCGTTGACGGGTTAACTCGAATTACGGCAGTTAAAACCTTCGCAGTGCCTGAACGGTTACCGAGTGTTCTAAACGATATTGCAGGGTCAGAAGTTTTTTCTAATATGGCACTCACACGTGAGAGGTCATTTGCCAGAACTTCTTGGAACCTAACAGGACAAATAGATTTATCTTCTGGATTAGCACTTTTTAGCGACCCCGACTTAGAAGCAGCTCTATCGGGGCTAACTCTAGGAAGAACCGAAGAAGAAATTCGCGAACTTTCTGGGTGCGTTGACCCGGATTGTGAACCTACAGATTTCTTTCTCTTCAACTTCGAAGTGCCTCTTCGCGATGGGGGAAAAGGAAATGGATCAATCGAAGATGATGTAGCCCGCTGGACTCTAGTTCTAGGAGAAAAGCAAGACGAGCCACTTCAGTTGTATTGGACAGTAGAAGATCAAGCACCAAGATTATGGCGAATCGGATCAGTAATTGCAGGAGTGCTATTTGTTTTAGTTCTTGGATTGCAGATCGTTCGTCACTTTCGTGGACCTCAAGCAGGCCCTGCCCTTCCTGCGCCTAAGAAAACAAACCGCCGATCTAAAGAGATTGTTCAAGAGCCCCCACAAGAGAATGACGAAAATGAGTCAAGAAGTCTCGAATTGCTTGTTTTAGGGGGAGTAGGTGTTATTTGGGAAGGAGGTAATCACCCAGAAGGTCTACTTATTTCATTTGTTCAAGACAAGGGAGGTATCGCAGATAGCCAAGAAATAGCTGATCGTTATCGATCAGCGAGCCTAGGACATGTATCACAAGACGATTTTTGGTCTTCTTTAGGTGTCAACGGGCTGGTTTCTGAAATTGAGGAAGAATATTTGGATCGTGTAGATATTCGGACAGATGTTTTACCTTTCTTAGACCGCATGAAAGAACGAGAGTTTGAAGTAGCGTGCCTCACCAATGCGGTGCTTCCCTGGGCGACATATTTGCGCCAACGATTTGGGCTTGATGAGTTTATAACCCATTGGATCATAAGCGGCGAGGTAGGAGCACGTAAGCCAAGCCAAGCTATGTTCGAGGCATTACGTCGCACCTCAGGAGTTTCATTTAAAAACATGCTTCTCATTGATTCAGAAGTATCAACTCTCGAAGCTGCTAAAGGCTTAGGAATGTCAACAGTACTTCTAAAAGGAACTGCTTTAATCCCTGAAGGATTCCCTCACCCTGTAATTAATAGTTTTGCCGAACTTTTTAGACCAAGTGATGCTAAACCAGACTCACAAGAAGAAACAGAAATCTCAAATCCTGAGGACTAACGCTCTTCATAGCCCCATTGCTGGTTAATTTATTTTTATTGCGTAATAATTCAAATATGGAAATAAATCTCCCTTCAGGAACAAAAGCAGAACTTATACATCCATCAACTGGCGAATCCAAAAGAGGCTTAGTGGTTATTCCCGATGTAATGGGTTTACGACCCTTATTTGTTGATCTAGCTGCAGAGTTAGCTGAAAAGAATCAATGGTCTGTTTGTGTATTTGACCTTTACCCTGGGCAAGAAAATCTTGAAGTTGGAGAAAGATTAGCAACGGCAGGGCTTCTGAACGATAAAGACGTATTGGGAGATGCAGTCGCCGCTGCAGAAGCAACGACCTGCGACCCCGTCGGAATCCTCGGATTTTGTATGGGAGGCATGTACACACTAAAGGCAGTGTCCACGCAAAGATTCGATCGTCACTGTTCGTTCTATGGAATGATCCAAGTTCCAGATCAATGGCAAGGCCAAGGCCAAGCAGAACCATTAGAACTACTTAAGTCAGGTGACCCCAAATCAGTTCTAGCAATAATTGGGAATCTTGACAGTTGGACACCTCCACATCATGTGGAGTTGCTTATAGAGACAGGAGCGAAGGTTGTCTGTTACGAAGAAGCGGATCACGGATTCGTACATGACGCATCACGCCCTGCTCATCGTCCAGTTGAAGCTGCCGATGCTTGGCTCCAAGCAACTAAATGGTTCAATTTAGAGTCTTAAAGTCCTGTTTCTGTCTGATCTATTTTGAACGAATCATAAGTTGTTCACGGTTAATGATCCGGTAAGAGCGATCCATTTGCTCTATCCACCCAAGCCGAACAAAAGCGGCAATAGCCTTATTGACTCTTTCGCGAGACGCCCCAACCATCCCTGCTAATTCTTCCTGAGTGATAGGTAAAGAAAATTCTTCACTTTCCCCAGCGAGTTCAAGAAGTTTTTTCGCCGTACGTCCAGTGACATCAAGGAAAACAGAATCAGCGAGCGCCTCGTCCATATTTCGCAGCCGCCCGGCCAACATTTCTATGACCTGCCAAAGGAAAATGGGATTACTTTCGTACAAAGAGCGAACAGGTTCATAAGGAATTGCTGTTACAACAGAATCCTCTAACGCTCTTGCTTGGGCTGAACGGCCTTTACCGTCAAAGAGTCCCATCTCCCCAAATAAATCACCTGATTCCATTAAAGCAACCATTGATTCACGCCCATCTATTGACTTATTAACGATTGCAATTCGCCCTGAAAGCACAATATAGATTTCATCTGGCGGATCTTCTTCACGGAAAATAATGTCACCCCGTCGCAGGTCGCGATCATGTGACTGGTTCACGATAACTTCAAGATCGGTTTCAGGAAGTTCTCCAAAAAGTAATGTTTCACGGAAGAAAGTAGCGTCTGGCATTTCAATAGACCATGCTAGTTATATGACACCACAGAATGCCTCATCGGCTGAAAATAGAATCTCCAAGGTTTGGACCATCGTTGTAGCCGCTGGAGAGTCCAAACGATTCGGAGAGGATAAACAGAAATTAAAAATCGGGAATAAAACCGTATTAGAGTTCTCTGTTTCTTCAGCAGCATCAGTTGGGTCTGTCGTCATAGTTGCTCAGCCAGGACGAGTAAGAGAAATTGAACAATTTTTCTCAACAACCCAAAGCGTTAAATCTGTGGTTCCAGGGGGACAAACACGAACAGCTTCAGTCTTTTCAGGTCTATCTCAGGTTCCACCAGAAGTTGAAATCGTATTAGTCCACGATGGTGCACGACCATTAGCAACAAAAGAGTTATTTAAAAGCGTTGTAGAAGAAATCGAGAATGGCAGTAAAGCAGTGGTGCCTGTAGTGGAGGTTAATGACTCACTTCGAAATATTGCCGGAAATGCACTGGACCGCTCAGAAGTAGTAGCAGTGCAGACCCCGCAAGGATTCAAAGCTTCAGTACTTCGAACCGCGTATTTGAGTGAAGAAGAATTTACCGATGATGCCTCAAAAGTTGAAAATCAAGGTGTAAAAGTAGAGGTAATTAAAGGTGAGCCAAATAATCTGAAAATCACACATCCAATAGATCTGCTAGTAGCTAGGCAGATCGCTAATGAGGTTGAAGACATTGACTGAAATACGTGTAGGCCATGGGTTTGATATCCACCCATACAGCAAAGACCCTGATCGCTCTATGGTTCTTGGCGGGGTCATTTTTGAAGGACCCGGATTAGAGGGGCATAGCGATGCAGATGCAGTGGTTCATGCATGTATAGACGCTCTTCTTGGGGCAACTGGTCTAGGTGACATAGGGGAAAGATACCCAGATACTGATGAGAAGTTTGCTGGCGCAGACAGTCTTGCTTTACTCTCCGACACAGTTAATGCGATAGCAGCAGCCTCATGGAAAATTGCAAATGTTGACTGCACAGTCATTTTAGAAAATCCCCGGTTGTCTCCCCATCGAAAAGAGATGGAAAAACTTCTAAGCGAAACTGTGGGCGCACCAGTAACCGTTAAAGGGCGCCGCCCTGAAAAATTGGGTGCACTAGGGCGCGAGGAAGGCATTGCGTGTTTTGCAGTGGCATTGGTGCACAAATTATGAATAAAAGAAATTCAAGAAATGTACGACGTACTCAAAGAGGCTCCACCCCAATACGTAAGAAAAACTACGACTCAAATAAAGGTCTAGGGGGCGACAGAATAGAGGGTCGGCAAGCAGTGCGTGAACTACTGCTCGCAGGTCACAGACGAGTAAGAGAGGTCGTCTTAGCTAGTGATTTAGACCCTTCACCAATCCTTGACGACATTATTGATCTAGCAGATGAAGCAAAGGTTTCGATTAGAGAAACACCTAGATCCAAGTTCGAGTCAATGGCAAAGACTGAATCACCTCAAGGGGTTCTTGCTTCAGCAGCACCTCTTCACGACTATGACCTTGAGGACCTTTTAGCGCTTGGACCTGAAGGGCAGTTACCATTTTTGTTGGTTCTTGATGGGATAACTGACCCTGGAAATTTAGGGGCAATTCTACGATCAGCAGAATGCGCTGGAGTTACAGGAATAATCATGCCTCAACATCGGGCTGCTCGAATTACACCAACTGCTGCTAAATCAGCTGCCGGGGCAATAGAACATCTAAGGCTTTGTTCGGTTTCTGGGCTTCCAAAGACTCTTACGAGATTAACAAAAGCAGGCATCTGGTCTATAGGGTTTGACGCTTCTGGAGACTCTCCAATAGACGAGATCCGAGTTGATGGCAGTGGAGTAGCTTTAGTTCTTGGAGCAGAAGGATCTGGGCTTTCAAGATTGGTCTCTGAACGTTGCGACAGCCTGGCTTTCATTCCGATGCAAGGGGTTCTTTCCTCTATGAATGTTTCAGCCGCAGCGGCAGTAGCGCTCTTTAATGTTGCTGGACGGAGACAAAAAGTAAGAAATGAGCCCGAGGTCGGATTCGAACCGACGACCTGACGCTTACAAGGCGACTGCTCTGGCCAACTGAGCTACTCGGGCTTAAGATAATAATCGTAGGGCTTATTGAGTATAACCGGGGGGGTACTTGCGTATTGCTTCCAAAAAGATGAAGATCAGAGGGTGGAACTTACAGAACGAGACCGAGAAATATTGGAATTTGAAAGATCATGGTGGACAGTTGATGTCCCCAAAGATCAACAGATACAAGAGAAGTTCAATTTGTCTGTTACCCGCTATCATCAAATTCTCGTAGAGTTATTAGACATGCCGGCTGCAGCCATTTATGATCCTCTAGTTATCCGACGTCTTCAACGCCAGCGAGATCGACGACGCCAAGCAAGATTAGACGCTATGGCAGAGGAGACAACTACATCAACGGCTTCCACAGGAGAAGATAAATGAGTAATGGAAGAAGAAGCAGAAGGTCCGAGAGCAATTTAGGACCCAGCAACGAAGCGGCAGCTTTCCGCGGAATAATCCTCATTGTTGTTGCTTCTGTTCTAGGTATTTTGCTTCTTTGGAAGGGTATTGATGGCCCAAACCCAGAAACAAATGTTGCCGGTAACGATTCACCTACCACAACAGTCGCAGAAAGCGATCAAGATGGATCTGAGAATTCAGATGGTTCTGAGAATTCAGATGGTTCGCTCGTCACCGAAGATACAACTACAACCACAACTACGACACTATTTCCTCCAACACCAGTTTCAGAAGTCACCGTCTTAGTCGCTAACGGATCTGGTATCGCTGGTGGCGCCGGACAGATAACAGACGTTCTTATCGCTCAGGGGTATGTAGCAAAGGATCCAGCAAATGCGATACCGACAGAA
>Ga0066825_10000583_pt1 | contig 11663 bp, 7 predicted proteins | sample ETNtaG_6_FD_65608 | JGI IMG/M metagenome (GOLD analysis project Ga0066825, IMG submission 65608) | Marine microbial and viral communities from oxygen minimum zone, Eastern Pacific Ocean - ETNP201306SV45 | ecosystem: Environmental > Aquatic > Marine > Oceanic | place: Pacific Ocean: Eastern...
GGTGAATTGGAAGAGGCCTTTGAAGCCATGCTAACGATGGCAGATACGCCGCCTACAGGAGAAGCAAAAGCAAGATACATGCGAGAAATGCATGAAATTTACACAGGATTTGTTGGTAAATCCGTGAGTGAAGTAAGCCTGACCCAACAGATGATGAAAACCGTTCGAATCGCTGTTCTTGCAGGTTGTCGCTTTGGAGAAGAGGCCTTCCCAATCATTCGTTCATTGATGTACATGGACGGTATGGTTCTTCGTGGCCATCCTGATGTTGATTTGATCTCTTCGATGGGACCTTATTTAGATGAGTTTGCATCCATTGTTGAACTCCCATACAAGGGCGATACGAGCGTACCAATTTCATCGTCAAAAACCGCATTCTGGGAAGGTCATCCGAACCCTTCAGATTAACTGGTGTAAAACGCCGCTTTATAAGCAATATTTCGTTAGTCAACCCATGACTAACCAGAACCCATCAACTGCCATTATCGTAGGCTCAGGACCCGGCGGTCTTGCCTCCGCACTTCTCTTAGCCCATTCAGGTGTAAAAGTCACTATACTCGAAAAGGCTGATGCAGTCGGCGGGCGGACAAGACTCTTCAAGAAAGATGGATATACATTCGATCGAGGACCAACCTTCTTTCACTATCCTGAAGTGATCGAGGAAATTTTCCAAGCTATTGGGCGAGACGCTCACAAAGAACTTGGATTGATGCCACTAGACCCTATGTACCGGCTCGTTTTTGGTGCAGGAGGCCATATCGATGCAACGAGTAACCTTGATGAAATGACAGAACGTATCCGAGAACTCGCAGGCGACAAGAACGCTAACGGGTTCAAAAATTACGTGAAACAAAACCGCAGAAAGTTAAGCCTCTCCAAGAAATGTTTGCAGACGCCATGGACGAGCCCATTGGACGTCTTCTCCAAGCGCGCCATGCGAGTGGCTTCTGTACTGAAGCCTTGGGCCAGTGTAGCAGGGGATCTTGGCAAGCATTTCGACGATGAGCGCATCAGACTTGCTATGTCCTTCCAAACAAAATATCTTGGCATGAGCCCCTTCCATGCACCTTCTTTATTCACCATTCTTGCCTTCCTCGAATATGAGCACGGTATATTCCACGCCAAAGGGGGCTTAGGTAGCATCACGGCTCGCATGGGTGAAATTGCGGAAGAGATGGGAGTTGATATTCGACTCAGCACTCCTGTCAAGTCTCTTATCTACGAGGGAAAAACAGTCACAGGTGTTCGCATTGATGACGGGGAAATCATGGCCGATAGAGTTGTTATCAACGCTGATTTTGCTCACGCAATGACCACCCTTGTTCCTAACGAGAAGCGAAAGAAATGGTCCGACAAGAAACTGGAAAAGAAAGGGTATTCGTGTTCCACATTCATGCTTTATCTTGGAGTTGACAAACAGTACGATTTACCACATCACCAAATCTATGCGTCTTCAGAATACGAAAACAACCTCAAGGACATTACGAATCATCGTTTGACTTGGGATGACCCTTCAGTCTACGTTCAAAATGCTTCAATTACTGATGACTCTCTCGCTCCAGACGGACACTCTACCATCTACGTACTCGTACCTGTGCCAAACCAACACGAGAGTATCGTTTGGGATGACATCAAAGCAGATTTTAGAGAAATTATCGTCAAACAACTCGCAAAGCTTGGCTACGATGATATTGCCGAACACATTGTTTCAGAGACCGTTATCACGCCCGATGACTGGGGTGCATCTGATATCTACCGTGGCGCAGTGTTTAACCTCACCCACGATCTCAAGCAAATGCTTTGGCGCCGGCCGAACAACCGATTTGAGGAAGCAAAGAACCTCTACATCGTTGGTGGCGGCACTCACCCTGGCAGTGGCCTACCTACCATCTTCGAAAGCGCTCGAATCAGCAGTAAATTGGTTCTTGATGACCTTGGAATTGACCCTGATTGGAACGGTGTAGACACATGGTTTGAAGGAATTCGACGCTCCCCTCGTGGACGTAAAACTCAACGAAGAGTTACTGCAGCAAAAGAATCAGGAACACCGACAAACGCATGAGGGAACAACGTGCGATTCGTTGCCCTCGTCCTCGTTATCCTCCTTTCCGGTTGCATTCAATCGACGGCTGAAGAGGGTCGTGTCTTCACCGTTCAGACGCTTGACAGAATAGAAGATGCTGGACCAATGTATTCCATGAAGGACAACCTTAGCGAAGGTCCAGTTCTCGTCCTCTTCATCGGTGTTGGTTGCATTGGATGCAAGGATTGGACAGACGATCTTCGTGAACATCATCAAGAATGGATGGCAATGAATCCTCCATTGCAAATTGTTTCTGTTGAACGCTATCCTGCTTACGAAACAAAGGAGGATGTTGCTGCAGAATTCGGTACGCCTGAAAGCAACCACTACACGCCATGGCCAATCGTACTTCCAAGTGAAGAGGAATCCATTCAACGAATTGAAGATCAAGCCAATATGAGTCAATCGATCTTCGAATATTTTGATCTTCCAGGTACGCCGGAATTGTTCCTTATCGATCAACAGGGCATCATTCAATGGGAAAGCAACACCTACTATCCAAACGAGGATTCAATCGGAGAGATTGAACGAGCTTACAACAAGGTGATTTGATGGTTGAAACGATGCTTTTGGTAGCCTTCCTTACTGCAACAGTCTGGATTGGACCATTTTGGATGCTGATGCTCCTTCAACCATTTGAGGAACGAACAAAACGATGGATGGAAGGTCCGTGGTTTGTTCTTGGCCCACTTGTTGCCTATCTCATCGTTCTTGCCATGAATCTTGGTGCACTAAGTGACATGATGGGCGATGGTACGCTGAGTGGGGTCGTGTCGGGTCTTGCTGATGTTCTTGGAACCGATGATGGAGCAGTCCTCGCTTGGACGCATTTCGTCATTGGCGACATCATTGTGACTCGATGGATTTGGAAGCGAAGTGTTGAGATGGAAATGAACAAAACAGTTGCTCAAGTCGCAATCTTGTTTGGCGTGATGCTCATGCCAGTAGGACTCGCCATTCACTTCATATCCGTACAAATCAACAAGGACAACAACACGCATTCATAACTGAAGAATTTGAGGAATCACTATGCAAGCGACAAAAACGATCGAAGATGCTTTCATCGAATGTGAAGAAATCTGTCGTCGCGCATCCTCGACATTTTTTGCGAGTTTTTCCGCCCTTCCATATCAAAAGCGACGTGCTGTTCATGCAGTGTATGCATTGTGTCGTTATCTTGACGACATCGCTGATGGAGACTCACATCCTGTCGTCGAACAATCTGAAAAATTGACACAACTCGTCGATGAACGAGATCACCTCTTACGAGGAATTCATCAAACATCGATGAATAACTCTGAGGAAGAACATCGATATCGTTTGATGGCATTGGTCGATGCAAAAGAACGACTAACACGATTGTATGAAGGTGATGCAACTGCAGCACAAGGTGAAGCTGTCTTCATTGCAATGAATGAAGTCTTCAAGCAATTCCCTGTTCGACTAACCGATTTCGAGACCATCATCGAAGGGATGGAAGATGATCTCTTCGAAGTTCGACACAAGACGTGGGATGAAGTTCGTGCCTACTGTTACAAGGTTGCTTCAGCTGTTGGATTGGTTCTTATCGAAATCTATGGATGTGAAGATGCTGGAGCAAGAATTCATGCGATCGACATGGGTATTCAGTTGCAAATGATCAATATTCTACGCGACGTTGCTGAAGATTACCGAAGTGGACGTATTTATCTTCCAATCAATGTCCTAGGCGAATACAACATCGATATCTCGGAATTAGGAAATACGGCGTTTGGAACGAATCATCGATGGAAATCATTTGTTCAAGAATACATCGAAATCGTTCGACGGCATCAAGAATCTGCTCAGCATCTGTTTGAATATCTTGACACGAAGTCTCGATTGCAACCGCAACTGATGTGTGAAGCCTATGAAGCGATCTTCCATGAAATCGTTCGACGTTCTGGTGATGTCTTTAGTAAGCGTCCAAGTTTATCGAAGTGGAGAAAGATTCGTCTTGCAGCAAAACTCTCACTTCGACGTCTCCGTGCTCGATGGTCATAACCGTTTGACCGTATAGGCAATGCATTCAAACACTCATCGCCTCTGGTTTGTTCATGGACGAGGTTTTACCAGTCTCTGTCACGGTTCTTCTTCCAACTCGAAATGAAGAAGAAGCACTCGGTGCAACCGTTGATGCAATTCCCCGAGGATGGTGTGAATCACTTGAGATCATGATCGTGGACGGTTCTTCAACCGACCGGACTCGTGAAATTGCATTGGAGAAAGACGTTCGTGTCCATCTTGAACCTCGAAAAGGATACGGGCGAGCCTATCGTACTGGTTTCGTCGTCGCCTCAAATGACATCATCGTTACGATGGATGCGGATTGTACCTATCCTGCTGAATTGATTCCTGAATTGGTGAAGCGACTCCTCGATGATAATCTTGACTTCATTACGTGTGACCGCTTGAGCATGGCTGAAGATGGTTCAATGTCTGGACTTCATGGTTTTGGAAATTGGGTTCTTTCATTCAATGCGCGTCTCCTGTTTGGCTACGGTGTCAAGGATTCGCAATCAGGTATGTGGGTGTTCAGGAAGTCGATTTTTGATAATCCGAAGATGCGTCCAACAAACGATGGAATGCCACTCTCAGAAGAAATCAAGATCCTTGCTCGAAAACACCTTGGGCGAAAGAAGGCCATTGAAATCTCCGTTCCATATCGTGAACGTGTTGGAGAAGCAGAAATCCATACCTGGGGCGATGGCTGGAAGAACCTTCGATTCCTCTATGCGAAGCGATTCGGTCTTCATCGGACACGAACCGAATGGGGTCCACTTGACGACAATCCTGACAGTTTGAACGGAACACTTCCCGAACAGTAATCATTCATACATTTTGAGTGGTGCAAGTCGAACATCGATTGCAGTTCTTTGTTGAATCAATAGAGCAAACGGTATGAGAATCCACAAGACGAACCAATAGTACACCATTTCAGAAACATATGGAGGCGTATCCGTACGCATTTCACCTGAAAGCAAAATGTAAGATTCGGCATCAGGTGTGCCAGGCATTGGAGGTTCTGCCTCAACAGCACTACGATTTGCTGGCCGAACCATACCGATATCGTATCCACTTACTTCAAATTCCAGCAAATAACCATCCACACTCAAACTGGTTTCTGTATGAAATTCCGCATGAGCGAGGAAGGCTTCATTCTCTCTACTCTTCGAGAAATCTTGAGGATCTCCCGCAACCGATGCCAACCAAGATCCTGGTAAGGCGAGCAAGATTAGGAGAAGTACTGCCAATATATTGGCAAACGCTCCAAACGATGCAAAACGACGACAAATGGTAAGCCATGATCGACTCGCCTGTTTCCGTAAATCGATGCAAAGCACAACGATGAGGAGAACTGAAAGGCCGATTCCAACGTTGATGAGTGTGAACGTTGTTGATTTGATCGTTTCTGGTGTTGGTGCATCGAGCGTTTCATTCAGATTCTCATCATGCTCTTCAGCTTCTTGCTCTGATAGTACTGCTCGATCATCACGCTCACTTTGCCAATTGCTCAATCGAAGTGGACCAAAAAACTCGATGCTGATGTCATCTTGTTCATTCTGCATTTCGATGGACAAGTTGACTGAAACACCCTCGAGTTGGAGTGGTCCTTCTTCAACCGTTGCTGAAACGCTTCCAACAAACCAAAAGCCCTCTTCTAAAGCCGATTTGAGAGCGAGAAGAATCACAACCTGAGCGATCAGAGTGAGACTGGCGATGACTCGCCACCGGGCTATGGGTTGCAACCCTGCGCCTTCGCTCATTCTTCGTCCTTCGAACGGATTGATACAAACATTCCTGCAAGAGCAATCATTGCAAGGGTTGTAACTGGGGAGAGGAACGGTAGAAGACTTGCGATGTCATCTTCAGTCACTTCTCCATCACCATCTTCTGGAGTTTCAGGGAGTGTTGCTGGATCGACACCTTCGTTCACTGCTTCAACTTCATCCGTGTTGTGTTGTGTGACATCAACAAGGTCAGTCAAATCGGTTTGTTCTTCGATCTCTTCAGCTTCTTCAACTGCTTCAATACCTGTGAAGTAGTTCACAGAAACGCCTCGTTGTGGCGTACCGTATGCACTGCTGTCAGGTCCAATCAATGTGTACCATTGTGTTCCACCAGGCGATACGACCAATTGGGCACCGACGAAACGATCGGTGTTTGTATCATACAATGCGTACGCCATAGCATCCTCATAGGCAGGGTCGAAATCATTGTCGAAGCCCTCCAAACGGTTTTCAAGATTCCTTCCGAAGGATTCCATCGTGTTCTCGAGCGTGGATTCTGCAAGCGCTTCTGCAATCTTTATCAGTCGATCACTTGGTTCAATATCTTGACCAACTGTGTCGCATTCTTCATCTGTTCCAACGACTTGATTATCGCTGATACGAATGACTTCGATTTCAATGCAATATTCGCCAAATCCGTCAAGATCTGCGTATTCATATCCGTCATGCCAAGAAGTATCAGAAACAGCAGTTGAACCAGCATCGGTGGTGGTTCCTTCATCATCGGTCACAGTCCATGATATCTCGTAATCCTCATCATCGTCCATCTGCCAGACCTCGTAGTAAAATTCCATGCCTTCTTCATCTGCATAATCCATAGAAATGTAGGTCTCCACAGGTGCTTGATATGTTTCATCCTCACCGTACATGCAGTCTTCGTAACCATCGTTGACATAATATGGTGGAATTACTTCTCCATCATTGCAAATGAATTGCTCATCGGAATTGTCACCACAATCGTCGTAGCCATCTTCCACATAGTCATATGGAATCTCATTCAAATTCGCGCAAACAAAGTAGTCTTCATCATCAACATCATCTGCCATATCAAGAGCATCGTCAAACCACTCGCCAAATGCCTCATCAAAGTCATCATTACCCATCAATGCATCAACGATGCCTGGATAATCACCGCTACCAACGACTGAGTTAAACCACATCATTGCCCACATGGTAGGGAAGGCCATTGGAGTAGGGGAAGCATATGCTTGGTATACTTCAATCGTGCTTCCATCATCGATGGTGATCATTTGAGTTGGCTCATCAAGAATTTTCATAGCACCGCCCATGAAGAATTCCTTCACTTCACCATTGTACATGTCAGTAACAGTATCCGAGATGGTGATGTCAAAGTCGCCTTCTGGCAATCCAAACTCCTCGGTTGGGATTCCAGTGAGTTCAAAGAGAACAGATGTTTCTGTCTCGTAGTTGATGTTGTGCTCTGCACATCCATCGCGTACGGAAATACGGGTGAACTCTTCATCTTCGTCGTAATCGTATTCTGTTTCTTCATCGACGTATGGTTGGTCTCCATCATCCGCCATGTCTTCATCGCAACTCCAGTGAAGTTCTTCGCCTGCTTCAAGTGCAGTTTGCTCGGTATAGAGTGGTGATGGTTCATCCATTCGAACCTCGAGCAATCCGTTGTTGATCTTGTAGGAGGTTCCGAGTGTGAGTTCCATGTCAAATGGGAAGGTTTCGCCATCGCCGGATAGTTCTCCACTGACCCCAATCGTGTATTCGATATCTGCTTCAACGTCCATTTCCATGTCCATGCCGTGAAGGCCCATATCGGCATCAAAGTATTCGGTGTAAACAACGTCAGCGTTGAACAACTGCTCAGAATCGTAACCGATTGTGAGGTCAATTCCACCAAAGGAATCGGACCACTCAGAGTGGATTGCAAAATCGTCCAACAGACCGTGTCGTACAGTAAGTTCAGTGACCTTTGTGGAAAAGTCGGTTTGAACACCATCAACAGTGAGTGTCTTCATTGGACCATCATACTGCTCAAAGACAATGGTAGTTGTTCCAGTCGTTACACTACCAATGAGGATGTCAATTCCTGCATCGTCTCCAGCATTCATTACTTCTTGGAAGACTTCTTGCAAGTCGATTCCAATCATTGATGCAATGTCCGTATTCAAGTTCGAATAATCATATTCGATACCCCAAGCAATAGGTTCTGGTTCATCTGCAGCAACACTTGTTGGCAAGGTTGTAGCAATTAATAGGCTGCTGAGGAGGAGCGCGAGTGCTTTTCTCATGCCCGAAGTTGTTGGATAATTCGTATATTATTGTATGGGCGACGTTGATGTGAAGGATTAGACGCCATCCCAATCCAGCTTTTCTTCTTCAGCAGATTCATTTTCTGTTGATTCATCCTCGGCGATTCCATCACCGAATACGCCCCAAGAATCGATCAGTTTCATCTCTTCAGCCGTCTTCCTGCGCCGTTGTAGAGCGATCAGAAGTGCAGCGAGAATTGAGATCGATACAGCTCCAATGAGGACGCCCGTTGACATGAATCCAGCACCATCCGCTTCAACAACCTTGAGTGGCGTGTAGAGGATGTCGACACTCGCTGAATCACCTTCACCATCGGTAGCAATCACCTTGAGACTTGGTTGCCCAACGCCTGACGGTTGGAAGTCAAGATTTCCTGTCCAGAAACCATCGCCATCATCATCGGAGAGGTTGAACGACCATGTCTGAATATTGTGGACAATATCGACACGTACAGAATCTGTTGTTCCATCAGCATCGATGAGTTGAACGGACACTTCCAACGTGACTCGTTCATCGGATACAAACTCCGTTTGAGAGAGAACGAGACTCGTCTGAACCAATTCAGGAAGGCTTGAGCGCACTGTGAAATTGATGTGTTGTTCCGATGATGCGCCTCGCGCATCTAGAACAAAGAGCGACACATGATGTGAACCTGGTCCAAAGACTTGCGTAAACGTTGATTGTGTACTCAACACACTTGTTTGTGCACCCGGTTGATGAAGACGCCATTCGCGTGTAACGAGGTCGTTGTCAGCATCGCTTGATGCACCCTCAAACACAATGTTTGTACCGGGATCGATGGAATCAAGATTCGTAGGTGTGACAATGACAGCCTCAGGATCGCTGGGGAGGATCAAGAGTTGAAGGAATTCAATTCGAGTCATTCCAGTTTCATCGACCAATTCAATTTGAAGGTCTCGTAGTCCAGAATCAAGTTGCAGTTCATGAACTTCTGACGTTGAAACGTCGCTCAATATTGGAAGATATGTTGAGGTTTGATCATCGAATGTCCGTACTGTCATGGTAAACGAATCATCATCATAGTCAACGCTTTGACGTGCATCAAAAGCAATCGAATCGCTTGAAGCGAATTGGCTACCATTCGCTGGCGAATCCAACACCAAAACAGGGGCTGATTCAGCGACCTCAAGGGTCGTTGATGCGGAGACGTTCGGATTGATGCCATCGTTGAGTGTAAGCGTAATCTGATGTGTGCCTGCGGAGAGGCGAGTTTCAAAGGTTAGCCAATCCTCATCCTCTGGCGTCAATCGTCCATCAAGATCACTTGACCAATCAATTTGCAGGAATTCTGAACCTGCAGCAGGCTCGTTCTCTGCACAATGCCATGTTCCTTCGCTTGGGAATGTGAAACATGCTGAATCGAAATCACCACTTCCGTTGGCACTGAACGGAATCAGAACGGACGAGTCGAGATCGTCAAACAGGGCCAATTCTTCGATCACAGCTCGTGGTGCAGAATTGTCGACTGTAATCAATTGAGAAACAACCGACATTTGACCACCATGATCCATCCGATCGTCGGTGATTCGTAACTCAATTTGGTGAACGCCACGAGACAGATGTCCATGCCAAGAGATGTTCTCAATGCCTTGGCCAACCATGAGCGTACCATCCACATTCGACCACCACTCAAACGAAACTGGATTGTTTTCAGGATCGGCTGAACTGCTTCCATTGAAGAAAATAACATCCTCACTTGCAGTCCCATTGCGTTCAAGCGTGAAAGCAGCGGTTGGCATTTCATTGTACAACTTGACTTCAACGGTGTAGGTATCTGAATTTCCTACTTCATCAAATGCAACGACGTTCAAGAAGAACGATGCTGGTGGATCATCCGTGTAATGGTCGAACGTGTAAGTTAACAACTCAGGACAGACATATTGATTGTCCCACCCAGGAGCTTGTCTATTGTAACCTCCAAAGGTAATCATACAAGCGAAGTCATCACCTTCAGGATCGAACGTTCCTGTCGTATTGATGGTGACAGTACCGGTTTGCGGCATGATCAATTCGTTCCATTGCGTCACTGCTGGTGAAAAGGTAACGTTGAGTTCGGGTGCAAGATTGGTTAACTCGATGGTTCGTGTTTCTGAAATGCAATGTCCAGCATCATCACAAACCTCCAACGTAAGGTCATGAATGCCATCGCTGAGTGTGAAACCAGAAACGCCATCGTTGACTGAAAATGGAGTTGTACCCTGTGTTGATGAGATAACGCCATCAAGTGAAGAGGTCCATGTCAATGTCAGAGGATCGTCGTCCAAATCCCATGACTCCTGTGCATCGAACAACACCTGTCCTTGCGATGGGAAAACATCTCCATCCATCGGTGAAGTCCAGTTCAAGAACGGAGGTTGATTGTCCAATTCGAGAACACAATACATCACTTTGTCACCATCGAAACTTACCGTTGTGGTGTTGCTTTCGCTGTCGTATCCACATTCAACCGTCACATCGTTGATAGCAGAAGCGCCAGAATTCGTCCACCGTTGTCCAATGAAATCGGCCAATAGGACGACACCAAGGTCGCTGGTAAACTCAGAAACGGATGGTTCAAATTGCGTGAAACTCACATTCGCATAAGCATTTGGAATTCCGTTGGAACGGTTGTTGACAACCCACACAGTGACATCCCAAGCCACGTCAATGGATGCGCCTGTTGGGATGTTTGCAATCATGAGATCCACGTTACTGGGTTGATGCAAATGCATCACCGATGATGCATCGAGATCGATGATATGCGTCCCGCTTGCATCAGCCATATTGGAGAAATTCACATCGGAATTCTCGACCCATATTCGCCCATCACAATCCGATCCAATCGTATTTCCATAACCTCCAAGATCAGGATGATTGACGAGTTTCAGGCATTCACTTCCGACAAATTCAGTGTTGCTCAACGTTGATGGGAAATTCCCGTTGTGATTTGCATCCCAATAGATTCCACTGTGATTGCCTTGGAGCGTCAAGCCATCGATGGTTCCAGCAGCCTGTTCGATATACAATGCATATTGTGTCGATGATTCATGTTCGATGTTGGCATTCAAGAGATTGAAGCGTCCACCTTGGGTACCGAGAGTCAAACCTCCATTGTCAACGTACATTGCAGGAAGGGATGCATCGATGCCAGTGATGGAAAGTTGATCGAGCCAAAGATCAACCGAATCGATAACATAGACGCCATGGCCCTGTGATGCTTCGATGTGGCAATTCATGCATGCAACATCACCGGATGCCGTTTCCAAATCATTGGATTTCTGAAAGGACAATCCTGCCTGTTCCATCGCATTTGAACCAAGTGAGCCATCGTTTGTGGAAGTGAAATTCGAGAGGGTGATATAACGGGCATCGAAAACATGAGCGCCTGAATATCCATTGTCAGCGGTGGTTAAGCCATCGACGACAACCGTTGCAGAATCGATGAACAACCCTTGTTCCGAGTTGTTGTGGAGATGCCAGTC
>Ga0066825_10000585_pt1 | contig 11649 bp, 11 predicted proteins | sample ETNtaG_6_FD_65608 | JGI IMG/M metagenome (GOLD analysis project Ga0066825, IMG submission 65608) | Marine microbial and viral communities from oxygen minimum zone, Eastern Pacific Ocean - ETNP201306SV45 | ecosystem: Environmental > Aquatic > Marine > Oceanic | place: Pacific Ocean: Eastern...
TTATATTTTCAACAATGGAAAAGGGACAAAGGCGTTATCTTATAAGAAATTTAAGTTGCCAGATGTAAGTACCTACCACACATTGAGGGGGATTTCTTATAAGGTTAAAACCGGTTATAGGTTTAGTGATGATTTGGCATTTATTTTAGCAGTTGAGTCTATCAGTAAAGGAGAAGATTATACAGAATTTTCCTTGGGGGTAAATAGCAAAATTGGGGAGGTGAATCGAATAAGAATTTTAAGCCATATCAGTGATCATGCATCCTTTAATGTGTCACTGTCTCATTTGCTTAAGAATAATTATGAGATCACACTCGGTTTGGATCATTATAATGTTGATACTTTGTACGGAGAAAGAAATATTACAAGTTTGAAATCTGCTAAAAGTGATACACAGCTTTCGGTTAAGTTATCGGTGGTGTATTAGGATTATTTTTTCTGAAAATCTAATTGATAAAACTCCTTATCATTTAATATACTTATTTAAGATAGTGATGGGATGAGGAGTATTGATTTGTGTTTGATATTTGATTTGTTCTTTGCAGGAAAAACCGGTAGCGCATATTTGGGAAGCTTGGTTTTTTGTGAAATGTTTGTGCCAGGTTAGCTGAAATAATTTTTTTGATGATTGAGAATGTTCTACTTCATAACCATAATTTCCGGCCATACCGCAGCATCCTGATTCTAAATGTTGTAGTTTAATATTTACTGCAGAAAAAATATTTTTCCAATTGGAGATGCTATTTGGTATGGAAGTTTGTTCACTGCAATGAGCAAAATAATATATATTTTTTGTAAGCCGGTTAATATTGCTGGGTGTTTCTGGTTTGTTACCTTCCATCAGGTTGTGGGTTTCATTTTTTCTTTTTATCAGTTTCAGATTTTGATTTAGTAATTCTGAAATGAGCTGAGTTTTATAGTTTGTTTTTTTAGGAAAGTGTTTTTTATATTCATTAGAGAGTAATAATTCTATTACTGGTTCGATGGTGATAATGGGGTAATTAAGTGCATTAATCTTATTTAATAGACCGATATTTGCTTGTGCGATTTTACTAAATTTTTTGATAAATCCTAAATTTAGATATGATTTTCCTGAGTTGAATAATGGTATTATTTTTACTTCAAATCCTAGTTTGGTTAGTAAAGAAATAGAGTCTTTGAGAGTTTTAGTACTTAAAAAACTGTTAAATGTATCTGCAACTATAAATACAGTTTTTTTGTTAAGTCGGTTAACACCACCAGATTTATCTGATTTTTTACCTTCCATCAACCTATCAATTTTGATTGGTGGTTTCAGGGGCAATAAGTGTTTAAAATTTGCTCTATAAAATTCGTTATTAAATTTTGGTATATGAGTTAAATGAAATATTTTTTGGGCAAATAATTTGCTTATTTTATTTTGGAAGAGAAAGTTAAATATTGCCGGGTATTTTGAGAAAAATGGGATAAGAGCTTCTATATTGGCTATTAAATAGTCTCGTGGTTTTCTTATATATAACTGATGATACCACTGAAGGAAAAGTATTTTATATTCAGGGATATTAATTTTTAAGGGGCAGTTGGAAGCGCAGGCGTTACATCCTAAACATCCATTCATGGAACTATGGATTTGTTTTAAATAACTATGATGCTTAATTTTAAAAAACATTTTCTGGATAAAGTTTCTAGGAATTTTGTTTATAGAACGGAATATTAACCAATCCTCAATCAAATTTGCTCTTCCTTTGGGCGAGTGAATTTTTTCTTTGGTGGCCTTCCATGAAGGGCACATCACTTGATTTTGATTAATTGTTAGGCATTTAGTATTTCCATTACAGGAGAGTAAATTTTCGAATTGTTTGTATAAAGATGGTTTGATTTTTTTAGTGTTTTTAGCTTTTAAATGACTGGCAATTTCGAATAATTCTTCTTTTTCTATCGGGGTGGCTATTTTGCCAGGGTTTAGTCTATTATGAGGGTCAAATATCGATTTTATTTGGCTGAAGATACCGAAAATTTCTTTACCAAAAAATTCTTCAGAAAATTTTACTCTAAAACCACTACTATGCTCACCCCAAATAACGCCATTATATTTTTTTACTAATTTTATAGTTTCTGTGGTGATTTCTGGAATTAGTTTTTGTTGTTTGGGGTCTCTTAAATCTAGAGCCGGTCTTACATGCAAGCAACCTACATCAATATGACCATACATTACATATTGAAGCTTATATGAATCTAAAAGTTTTTTTAAATCTGTTACATAATTTGTTAAATGTTCTGGGGGGATTGCTGAATCTTCTATAAAAGCTATAGGTTTTTTATTGCCGTGCATATTACCCGCTATACCTACAGCTAAATTTCTTAACTCCCATATATATTTTCTTTTCTGACTTGCGGTTTTGTTATCTTTTTCTTTTATTTCGGTTGCAAAATGACAAAGGCATGTCTTCTTGTAATTATTCAAAAATTTGGAAGTGATTTCACTTAAAGATTTTTTACTATTTGCTTTGAATTCTAAAATATTAATAGCGTTAGTGTTGCTGTTGGTTATATATTTTGATATTTGGTTATATAGAGGATGAGTTTTGCAAAGAGACAGTAATGTTTCATCCATGGTTTCTATTGCAAGAGGATGGAACGGTAAGATGTTTTTTGCGTCTTTTAAACAATCATCAAAATTTTTATAATGGGTGATGACAATTGATTCATATTTTGGTAAAGGGGTAATTTTTAACTTTGCTTTTGTGATAATTCCCAGAGTTCCTTCACTACCTGCTATTAAATAATTTAGATTTATATTTTTATTTTCTATAAGTTGGCTAATGTTATTAGATTCTTCTGGTTTCTTACCTTCCATCTTGGTTTGTGATTCTTGGATTGGTTTCCTATTTCCAGTTAGCGTACCAATAGCTTGAATATTTATTAGTTTGCTTAAATTATAACCGCTTGCGAATCTTTTATGTTCCGGAAATTTTTTTCTGATTAGTTTTATATTTTCTGAGATTATCTTGTTTATCTGTTTTGTTATATTGTCTGTTATATTATTCAGGTGGTTCTTAAATGTGTATTTGGTTCGATTTGGGAGTAAGGTCGAAACAGAAATTAAATGGTCGCTAGTTTTGCCATACACATAAGACCCTTTTCCTGATGCGTCGGTAGATATCATTCCTCCGATGGTTGCTCTGTCTGACGGAGAAATATTTGGAGCAAAGTGATAGTTATGTTCTTGTAAAAAATCATTCACTTCTTTTAATGTGATGCCAGGCTCTACTTCTATCCATTCTTCTTGAATATTAAGCTTGATTATTTCCCTAAAATATCTGGTGCAATCTATGATCACTCCATTGTTAAGTGATTGCCCATTTGTGGAGGTTGTGCCTCCTCTGGCTGTTATTTTGAGATCACTAAATTGAGGAAGATTAATAAGATATAAAATGATTTCTATATCATGAGAGTGTTTAGGATACAGGATTAAGTTTGGTTGTAATTGATAAATACTATTATCTGTTGATTGGACAATTTTTTGTGACGAAAGATATTCTATATCTCCTTCAAATTTTTTTCCTATGAGTGTTTGTGTATTATCATCTTGGACTGATTTTGAGCCATCACTCGTTGGGTTAATCCTGGTTTTTAATTTTTCTATAAATAGATCGGTTGATGTGACCATTACTTATAATTTAAAACTTATGATTAGTGGATTTGGTGTATCAGAGCTTATAAAAATTTACGAATTTCTGCTATAGTATTTTCAATGATATTTGGTCTATGCAATATATATGTTTTTGCGTTACTTATCTGGCTTTGTAATAAATTTGGATCTATTAATAGCTGATTTATTTGTTTTTCTAGATCGTAAATATTATCGATAATAATAGCGCCTTTATGCTTGGCAAGATCATCATAAAGACCTGAAAAATTCTTTGTAAAATTTCCAGAAATAATAGCGCTATCACATTTTGCCGCTTCTATAGGATTATGTCCTCCGATATCAACTAAGGACCCTCCAATAAATGCAATATCGCAAAGTCTGTAAAATAATCCTAATTCTCCTAATGTGTCAGCTAAATATATATCTGTTCTATTAGTGATTTTTTCATTTTTTGACCTAATAGTGACAGAAAGCATTTTGACTTCTTTTAGTAAATATTCTATTTCCTCGCTTCTTTCAGGATGCCTTGGAACAATAATAGTTAGAAGGTCAGGGTGGTTCTGGCGTAATTCGTGATGTACATCAGATATAAGATCTTCTTCACCAGGATGAGTGCTGGCTGCTAAGAATAATTTTCTGCTTTGCGTGGTTTTTTCTAGGTTTCTTAATTTTGTTATATTGTATGGTAGTGGAGGACAATCAAGCTTCAGATTTCCAATGTGTTTTGCCTCTATAGAGGTTAGTTCTTTTACGCGTAATAGGTCACGTTTTTCTTGAGGTAATATTAGATCAAACTTGTTGATTAATTGTGTAGCAAATAATTTATAAAAGAATCTTTTAAGCGGTGTCTTATTTGATATTCTAGCATTTAGAAGAATCATAGGTAATTTTCTTTTTGCTGACTCATGGATAAGGTTGGGCCATAATTCTGATTCTACCCAGATTCCTATATCAGGTTTGAAGTGGTTAAGAAATTGAACAACATATTGCTTTTTATCTATCGGGGCAAATTGATGGAATATATTTTTATGTAACCTTCCTTTTATTACTTTACTTGATGTTAATGTAGATGTAGTGAGTATAATTTTTACATTAATAGTTTCGCATAATTTATTCATTAAAGGGATGATAGATAATGTTTCTCCTACTGACACAGCATGAAACCAGATTAATCTTTTTTTAGGTCTTGATACATTATAAACACCAATTTTCTGGTTAAAGTTTTTTAGATCTTCTTTTCCGATTTTTTTGCGGCGTTCGAAATATAGATATGCGATAGGGGTGATTATAAAAATTATAAAATTATACAGTCTTATCATTTTTTTCTTTTATTGCTCCCGGTTTTATTTTTTCTCTACCATAACTTTTATCTAGCCCCCAAGTCATATTGTTTAATGAGTCTTCTAGTCTTTGTTTGGTATTTTGTATTTCGTCAGCTGTGCTGTCCCTAGAAAGGGATATTGGGTTTCCTATTTGTATTGTGATGTGGTTAAATAATTTTGGTAACATGAATAGATCCCAACTATTTACAAATTTTGCTTTTTTTACACTAAACCCTACGGGTAGTATGGTTGCTCCTGAAAGCCTTGATAGATCTACGGTTGCCCCTGATACTTTCATCCGCGGGCCTCTTGGACCATCTGGTGTGATGCATAGATGATGATGAGGTTTTTTAAATTCTTTTAATATTTGTCTGAGTACAGATTGTCCTCCTTTGGTAGAGGACCCCCTTAATATTTTAGAGTTAAATAATTTTAGTACTAACCCTGCCAAATTTCCGTCTTTATGAAGGGTTACAACCGAAAACATTTGCCCTTGGTTCGCAAGGTAGCTTGTGATCATTAATTCTCTACCATGCCAGAATGCAAAAATAATATTTTTACTGTTTTTTTTGGTTTCTTCTAATATGTGATAGTCAATATATTTGGTTTTAGAAGTAACCCTGACCAATTTTATATATAGTGCAATAATCAGAGCTAGAATGAACTGAACCAATTGATTATGAATGAAGTTTTTTAGTTTCATAATTATTTCAATATTTTCCCAATACCAAAGGTCTGATTTTTTTGTTAAAAATTAAGCAATATTAATATTAACCCGGTCATAAATTAGTATCTATTTTCTTTATTGTCTTTTTGTTATAAATGTGGTTTATAAATACTCTGTTAGCTAAGGCTAGCAAAGAATTTATAAACCGCATTTCTACTCAAAAATCTTGCATATAAAACATCCACTAATTTATGACCGGGTTAATAGCCATTCAAAGATGGAACCAGTAAATTATAGCTTATAAATCATGGAATATCTAATGCAATAAATTAAATTAATATTTTTGCTTTTAAAAATGTATTTTTTTAGCTAATATGAAATAAAAGGAGCTGCGTTGATATTAGTTCTTATAGACGGAAGTAAATAACAGATTAAGGTAAGTGAAACATTAATTTGGCTTCTGATGTTGCTATTTTGTTGCTTTATAATTTAAAGAAAGAAAATGTTCCACGAAGAAAAGAAGATGCTTATAGAGCTGAAAGTGTTGAGGTCTAAATTAAGTGAAGTGGATAGGTTATATTATAGATCAATAAAAATGTCTAAGCTTGGTGATATGAGGCAATTAGAGGAGAAAAAATATCTAGTAGAACAAAGGATTAAAGAGATAGAGGCTTTTCTTTATCCTGATGTGATCGCTTAATAGATCGATTTTATTTCAATATCTGTGCATTGTTGGTGAATCATAAAAAATATACTGGTTTGTCGATAAAATGGTTTTAATTTTTTTTACTTATTAGTATATTCCTTATCATTTAGTGATAATTAGAGATATAATTTACAAATAATATGTCAGAACAAAATCCAGTAGTAAGTATAATAATGGGTAGTCAGTCGGATTGGGGTACCATGTCGGAGGCTGATAAAATATTAACTAAGTTGGAGATTTCCCATGAAGTTAAGATAATTTCTGCGCACCGTACTCCGGATCGGATGTATGAATATGCTAAAAATATTGAAAAAACTGGTGTAAAGGCGATTATAGCAGGAGCAGGGGGCGCTGCGCATTTGCCGGGAATGGTTGCTGCGCTAACACATATACCAGTGCTTGGTGTTCCGGTGAAGAGTAAAGCTTTGAAGGGAATGGATAGCTTATTATCAATTGTTCAAATGCCGGGAGGGGTGCCGGTAGCTACTTTCGCTATAGGGGAGGCTGGTGCTAAAAATGCGGCTTTGTTTGCGGCATCAATTGTTTCTCTATCAGATGATTCAGCAAATCGTAATTTGCAAAAATATCGTAAAGATCAGACTGATTCGGTGGGAGTGTCCCCGATTTAGCAAATATTAATTTTTTGTAATTTTAGGTCGCAATCATGATTATTAAACCGGGAGATACTATTGGTATTATAGGTGGGGGACAATTGGCCAAAATGATGTGTATTGAGGCTTATAAATTAGGTTATAAAACTTGCATATTTTCTAATAGTAAAGATTCACCAGCTTTTCATGTAACCGATTCTAGTATTTTAGGTGGTTATAGTGATATGAGTCTAATTGATAAGTTTATCAGTCAGGTTTCAGTTATCACATTTGAATTTGAAAATCTTCCTCATGAAACATTATCATACATAGAAAGCAAAGCTTTGATGCGCCCATCAGCGAAATCACTATATATTAGTCAAGATAGGATTAGAGAGAAAAGTTTTGTTAATAAGTTAGGAGTAAAGACAACTAGATATAAGGAGGTTAAGAGTCTTGATGATTTGATTAGTGGAGCTGAGAAATTTAATTATAAAGCTCTACTTAAAACGGCTAGATTAGGATATGATGGGAAGGGGCAATTTAATATCAAAAAGGGCGATAAGATAGCAGATATTTATAATGATGCTCTAGAGTCTAATGTGCCGCTTATATTGGAAGAAAAAGTGGATTTTGTAAAAGAATTATCAGTGATAGCTGCGCGAGATAAAGATGGTAATATTTCGTGTTATGATGCGGTAGAAAATATTCATGAAGATGGAATTCTGAGAAAGACTATTTCTCCTGCAAATATTAGTGAAAATATTAAAATAAATGCAAAAGAAGTTGCGGTAAAAATAGTTCAGGGTTTAGATTATGTGGGAGTGCTTGCGATAGAGTTTTTTCTGGATCAAGAAGAAGGTTTATTAGTTAATGAATTTGCTCCAAGGCCTCATAATAGTGGGCATTTTACTATAGATGCTTGCTATCATAATCAATTTGAGCAGTCTATTAGGGCGACGGTTGGGTTGCCACTAATGCCTACCAAGCAGCATAGTGATGCAGAAATGGTAAATTTGATAGGTGATGAGATATTAAAGGTGAGCGAATTATCTGGCCAGGGTCTTGTTAAAGTGCATGATTATGGAAAAAATGCAGTTAAGCCCAAAAGAAAAATGGGGCATTACACGAAATTAAGAGCCAACTGAGTTATGTAAGGGTGATTTATAACATACTCTTCGTTATTCCGGAATTTATATTTCTTCTTCATCTAAAGATGGTTCTTTTATTTCTTCCTCGCTGATAACATCTTCATCAAGGTTGTCTTCAGAAATATCTTCTTCTTGGTTATTATTGGTTTGGGGCTTTCTGTCCATTTCCTATTGATTGAGGTTAGCTTATTGAATGTTACTACTCTAACAATAGTTTGCAACCGTATGAATAGATTGCCTACATTAAAGACAGCATTTAGTGTTTAGGAATTGGATAAAAGAGAATTAAGCGGCTTTCTTTTTGGATGCTTTCTTGATTTTCGTTTTTAACTTGATTGCTTGATCAGTTAGTTTTCTAGAAGAGGTGTTTAATAAAAATTTGTCTATTCCCCCTTTGAAATCAATGGTTCTGATGGTTTTAGGGGTTACAGTAAGAGATATTTTTCCAATAATATCACTTATAAAAGTAGCATTTTGGGTATTTGGAATAAATCTTCTTCTGGTTTTTCTATGTGAATGAGAAACATTGTTACCAAATTGTGTTGATTTTCCTGTTAAACTACATTTCTTAGACATGATATTAAATATTTAATTATTGATTTTCTTTATAGATATTCAAGTAAGGACGGATTATTAATATTTTTTGTACGAATAGTCAAGTAGTATTACTAGAAGTGTTCTATTTTTTGGGTTTAAGTATTTTCTTCGTAAATGCTTACGATTGGAATATGGTCTGAAGGTTTTTCTAAAGTTCTAAATTTTTCTAGCACAAAGCTTTCCTTTAGCTGGTTGGTGGCAGTATGGTTTGAAAATATATAATCGATTCTCAGTCCATTATTTTTTTGGTATGCTCCTGCTCTGTAATCCCACCATGAAAATTGTGTGATATTTTGATTTAGTAGGCGGTATGTATCGGAAAAACCGCTATTGATGATTTTTCTCAGATGTTTTTTTTCTTTTAAACTAAAACATAGTTTTTCTGTTAAGGTTTTTGGGTCGTATACATCTATATCCTGGTTAGCAATATTGAAATCTCCGCCTATGACAAGATTTTCTTGGTCAGTTTTCAGGTTGTTTAAATGCTGATGTAAACGTTCTAAGAAATTTAATTTATAGGAATATTTTTCTGATTCTACTTCTTGCCCGTTAGGTACATAAACGGAAATAAAGCGCCATATTTTTTTATTGATGGTGCATATGGTTTCTATATATCTGGCTTGTTGGTCGTTATCATCGATATTGTAGCTAGGTAAACTGCTCGTGGTATCTTCGCATGGATATTTGCTTAAGATAGCGACGCCATTATATGTTTTTTGTCCGTTGATTAATAAATTGTAACCTAAAGTTTCAAATTCTACATAGGGAAATTTATCTGTTTCACATTTGAGCTCTTGAAGCATGATAATGTCTGGATCTTCTTCTTTGATAAGTAGCAATAAGTGATTCAGACGAGATTTGATAGAATTTATATTCCAATTGATTACTTTGATCATGATATTTCTTTCATAAAATGATATGCTTTAATTTCAAATTCTTCTCTAAAATAAGTTTTGTGGGAAGCTTTGTTAGTCACATATGAATCAAGCATAATATGTTTGCAGTTTTTGTTTTTTGCCAATCTTTTTGTTTCGTTTAGTAACTCTTTTGCTATTCCTAAATTACGATGTTCTTTTTTTACATATAGATTAGATATTTGTAGATATTTTCCGCAATATATTAAAAAACCTTCTGTGATACTTGCGATAGCTACCGGTTTTTTATCATAAAATGTTACCAGTAATTTGTAGTTCTTGTTTTTTGTTAGTTCTTTTAATTCTCTTTGCAACAGGTAAGGAGATTTTTTACTGTATAATTCGCAAAATAAAGGTAAGAATTTTTTGATTCTGAAATAATGTGTATATGTTCTGGTGATAATCATAAACATGCTTAAGTAATATACTGAAGACCTATTATATGGTTTTCTATTTTTAGAGCAAGGTTTTCTATGATACAGTTAGCAAAGCCATATTTATAGTATTTTTATATTGAAGTGGTTTGTTACTCTGATGGTTTTGTAATAGTGAAGCGTCGGAGATGGTAGAAACAATATTATTTTTTCATATATATTTCTCGTTGGGGGAGAGGTAGTTCGATTTTATGTTTTTGCAAGCTTTCCCAGATTAAGAACATTACGTCGCTTTTTGGTTTTTGAGTTCTTTCTATTAAAATATTATCTACCCAGAAGCGTAATTTAAATTTTATCACTGAATCATCGAATTCTGATAAGAAGCAATTTGGTTGTCTTTGGGTATCTAAATGCTCATATTTTTGTACGGCATCTAGGATGATTTTTTGTGCTTCTTTGATATTTGTTTTATATGATAGAGGTATAATTATTTCTAGGCGCACTCTGGTATCTGTGAGAGTCCAATTGGTTACGCTTTTTACTATGAATTCTTCATTCGGGATAAGCATTTCTTTCCCGGTAAAGGTTTTAATCATGATATATCTTGCCCCCATGGATTGAACATATCCAATAGTTCCATTTTCTAGTTCGATTATGTCATTTTCTTTAATTACGTCTTCTAATAGAATTAAGATTCCGCTTATCAGATTTAGGACAATTTTTTGTAGTCCTATACCAATACCAAAAAATATAGCGCCGCTTATTACCCCTAAGGTGGTTAGGTCAATTCCAAGTACGTTTAGAAAAACTAGGAAGGCAATAAAATATACGGCAATTTCAAAGAATTTTACCATTAATTCTCTGGTAGTGTATTTGAATTGTAAATGTCTAATATAATAAATTCCGGAATAAGATATTTTTTTAGTTCCCCATAGGATTACAATCAAGGAGAGGATAAGTTTTAATAGAAATAGGACAGATATTTTGAGATTTCCTAGGGTGATAGCGATGGAGTCTAAATGCCTTATGGTATCGTCTAGTACATCAAAGATGTCTAGAATAAATACCATTACGATAGAATATGTGATTGCTCTTAATATGACGGGGTTTTTAGTGCAGATAGAGGCGATGCTTGCAATGAGCCAAATAAAGGAAACATTTAATAGAAAATATAATAAAGGGATATTTTCTATGAATTTATTGGTAGAGGCATAAATTATTACTAAAGTTAATATTGCTATAATGGGTGTGTATAATGGAGCAAAAGTCTTATGATATGTAAAAGTTTTTTTACTTTTTATGACTATAATTTTATGGATAATAAGGCTGATAATGGAGATAAAGACTATGGTGAAAGCGATGATATATAATTCTGCCATTACATTATCGCTTAAGGGTATATTGAGTTTGCGTTGCAGGATTTCCCAGTACAAATTACCACCTTTATTTGGTTAGTTAAGACGATAGCAAAAAACTACTTGATATAACTGTATCATAGCAATTTTTAGGAGGAGGGTCTAGTTTTTTTCTGTTATACCAAGTCCCATCTTTGTAGCACATTTTTCTATGAAATTTGATAGACACTGTTGTTAAATCTATATATTTTTAGATTTTGTTATATTTTGAGTGTTTTTTTATCTAAATTCTCTTTCATATCGGAATATATGAAAGAGAATTTAGATAAAAAATAAGCCAAA